>Ga0308169_10001693_pt1 | contig 24839 bp, 17 predicted proteins | sample PhyBR1_2_FD_202139 | JGI IMG/M metagenome (GOLD analysis project Ga0308169, IMG submission 202139) | Phyllosphere microbial communities from UC Gill Tract Community Farm, Albany, California, United States - DLSLSB.R1 | ecosystem: Host-associated > Plants > Phyllosphere > Unclassified | place...
CGACAGGAACATTGACGCGATCGGCACGACCGTGAAGAACAGCCCGCTGAGAATCAGCGCGTCGACCCGCGGCATGTCGCCGGCGAGATGCGTGTAGGCAAGATAGGGCGAGAACCACTGGAGCCCCGCCAGCGTGTAGATCGGCAGCAGCGCGAGCGTCTGCGCGGCGACGCACAGCCGCCGCTTCCACGGCGCGATGTGATGGAAGCTGCTCTCGTCGAGGATCGCGACGGGCATGGTGCCACCGATCCGCACCGCAAGCGCGCGGATGGTTGGCGCGGCGTAGACGTCCTCGAGCGACAGCCCTTCGAGGCCGCGGACCTTTCGCGCTGCCGAAACGAGCCGTGCGGCCTTCAGCGAATGGCCGCCGAGATCCTCGAACAGGTCGTCGAGCACCGATACCGGCTGCGGCGCGAACGCCTCGGCCCAGACGCGGTGCAGGCTTTCCTCCAGCGGCGTGGCGGGCGCGATCATCTCTCGGTCCGACGTCACGGTGATCTCGGGCTTGACCAGCGCCTTGCGGTCGACCTTCCCCGAGGCGGGGAGCGTCGGCATGTGCGAGAGGATCTGGTAGCCCGCGGGGCGCATGTAATTGGGGAGCCGCTCGGCGACGCGGGCCTTGAGGCCGACCATGTCGATCTCCTCGGCCGGACGCGCGATCAGGAACGCGGCGAGGAATTCGGAGCCATCGCCGTCGGTGAAGAGCTGGACGACGGTCTGCGCGACGCCGGGCCATTCGCCGATCACCGCTTCGATCTCGGCGAGTTCGACGCGGAAGCCGCGGATCTTCACCTGAGTATCGATGCGCCCGACGAAATCGATGTCGCGCGCCGCGTCGAGCTTCACCAGGTCGCCCGACCGGTAGATGCGTTCGGGGGCACCGGAAGGCCCGTCGAACGGCGTCATGATGAACTTCTCAGCGGTCAGGTCTGGGCGATTAACGTAGCCGACGCCGACGCCGGGACCGCCGATCACGAGTTCGCCTTCCTGGCCGTCGGGGACCGGCTGCATATGCTCGTCCACCACCCAGGCGGTGTAGCCGGGGAGCGGCTTGCCGATCGTGATGCGCTGGCCGGGGAAGACCTCGGTCCAGGTCGCGGTGACCGACGTCTCTGTCGGGCCATAGGTGTTGAGCAGGCGGAGGCCCGGACGCGCGAGCCGGCGCGGCAGGTCTGCCGGGCACGCCTCGCCGCCCATGTTGAGCAGGCGCAGCGTCGGCACCGGATGCTCGACGAGCGCGATCAGCGAGGGGACGACGTGCCAGATCGTCGTGTTCGCTTCGGCCAGCGCGATCGCCATGTCGGGCCCGCTGGTCGCCAGCGCCTCGGTCGCGACCAAGACGACCGCACCGACGAAGAACGCGCTCCACATCGTCTCGACCGACATGTCGAACGCAAGGCTGAAGCCGCCGAACACGACGTCGGCTGGGGTCAGGTCGAGGATCGCGCTTTCCGAGCAGACCAGGTGGCACGCGTTGCCGTGCGATATCATCACGCCCTTGGGGCGGCCGGTCGTGCCCGAGGTGTAGATGATGTAGCCGAGGTCCTGCGGCGTTGTCTGCGTGACATCGCGCCCGATCGGTTCGGACGGCTCGGCCGCGAGATCGCCCAGCGCGGCGTCGAGCGCGAGCGTTTTCCCCTTGAGGTTGGCGACGCGGCTGGCGACGGTGATCGTCAGCGCGGCTTCGCTGTCCTCGACGATGAAGTCGATGCGGTCCTGCGGATAGCCCCAGTCGACCGGCACATAGGCAGCGCCGGCGCGCAGCACGCCGAGGATCGCCATATACTGGTCGAGCCCGCGCGGCAGGCATAGCACGACGCGGTCGCCGCGGCCGATCCCCATCGCGCGCAGGCGGTGCGCGAGCGCGAGGCTGCGCGTAGCGAGGTCGGTATAGCTCCACTCGGTCTTGCGGTCGTATTCCTCGTCCGCGCCGATCAGCCGGAGCGCGAGGGCCTCGGGATGCGCCGCGCGCGTGGCGTCGAACAGCTCGTGCAGCAACTCGTCGCGCGCGTAAGGCTCGGCCGGCCGAAGCGCCCGGGCGGGGGCGATCGACGCGTTGCCTCGCTGCGGCAAAATGGCGTGATCCGAGGGGGTTACAGATGTGTCGTGCGGCATGCAGCGGCCTTAGCCGAACTGCCCCGCGCTTTGCTACCTGTGTGTCATCGCTGGTGAGCCTTCATTCGGTTTCGCGCGTGATGGGATAGCGCAGAGGATAGGGGTGGCCAGGTCCCGCCTGCTCATGGAACCAGGCCAGCCTTGCATCGGGATCGGCGGCAAACACCGGATCCGCCGCCAGCTTTGCCGCGAACGCGCTTTTGATCGCGGGATCGGTCGCCAGCATATGATCACCCAGCGCGGCGAGAACGAACGCGTCCGTGCTCGGTGCTGGTGCCATCATCTCGGGGAAGAACCCCCATGCGAGGAAGGAGTCCTGACCTTCGGGTTCCAGAAGCGCGGCGGCCAGCAGGCCCAGCGGTTGGTCGGCGGGTACGCGGATGCTACCGATGGGCATCGTTTGCACGCCCAGTTCGTGCGAAAAGGTTGCGGTTACCGGCACCCGACCCTCATTCGGCTGTGACAGCCTCGGGCCGATCGACCGGACCTGATCGACGGTCAGCGTTCGCGGTGCGGCGATCGTCTCGAACACGATGCCGTGGAGATGAAGCCGATCGATGACCTCGGTTTGCTCGGCCGGCACCCACCACGCCTTGGGCAGTCGTACCGTCTGCGTCGGGCGCTGGCCGATGATCGGCATGCGGAAGGTGACGGGCTTGCCGAGCCAACGCTGTTCTCGGCGCCCGGATGCCGGCGAAAGATAGGTGTCGAACGCGACGCCCTTGAAGCGCTCGATCCAGCCGATCGGCTGCTCTGCCGGAGCCCAGCGGGTGAGCAGTTCGGTGGGACGAGTGGCGCGGTCCTTCGCTTTTGCTGCGGCAATCTGCGCCGTATCCTGGCCAGCGATCCTCAACGCTTCCTCCAGAAGGACGTAGGTGCCGAGCACTCGCTGCCGATAGGGCTTGAGCATGTGGTTCTCGACCAGCACGGTCGGTACGCCGATGAAGTCGCCATAGCCCGTCGAGTACCGCGGCCCCTCCGGACTATAGCGAATACCCTTGGTGGGCGCGCGCGTATCGATCGGGCTTGGGTATATGCTGGGGATATGACCGGCTTTCGTCAGCGCTGCAGTGACGGCCGGGCCGAAACGTTCCTCCAGCCAGTCCGCCGCGGCGCGATGGCGCGCATATTTGCCCCACCCCGCATAGGTGAAGGTCACGTCATACTGCATGTCGAAGCCTTCGCTGACGTGGCAATCGACGTAGAGGATCGGATCCAGTTTGCGCAGCAGCGCGATCATCGCACGTGTCTCCGGTGCGTCCGCCTTTGCGTAATCGCGATTGAGATCGATGTTGCGCGCGTTCGCTTCGCGGCCCTTTTCCATAGGCCCGCGGATATGGACGAAATTATACGCGCTCATCGCCTCGTGACCGTCGATGTTGTAGATCGGCACGAAGACCAGATCGACCGTATCGAGCAGATCCTCCTTCCCGTGCAAAGCGATGTCGCGCAGCAGCATCAGCCCTGAATCCTTGCCGTCGATCTCGCCGGCATGGATGCCGGCCTGCACCAGCACCACGGGTTTGCCGGCGCCGCCCTTGCTGGCGCGCACGTACACCAGGTCGCGTCCTTGTCCGGTGCGACCGAAGCTCTCGACGGTGATCAGCGGCGAAGCTGCGCCCAGCCGATCGAGCCACGCTCTCACGTCCGCATAGCGCGGTGTCGTCTTGAACCCGGACGCCTCCGCCGGCGTGATCCACGGATCGCCGGCTTTCGCGATCAACGCCTCGCTCTTGCCCGACCAAGGTAGGGCAGGGGGCAAAGGAGCGGGTCCCTGGGCGGTAAGCGACGCAGTGGTCGACAGTAGAACGAGGCTCACCATGGTAGCTATGCGATGGGACACGGGTCGACTTTCTGAAGCAGGTAAGGGGCTGGTTCAGCGCGCAGCGACGCGGCCGATCCGGCGCACCTGGATTGCACCGGCAGCGAGGATGAGGCCCGTAGCGACTAGCAGCATGAGCATCGGTATGGCCGGCCAGGATGCCGTTCCGGAACGCGCAGAATAGCGTGGCAGCCGATGGAAGTCCGCCCGCGTGAATGGCCGATCCAGGAAGAGATAGGGATAGAAGACCGTGCGCAGTTCCTTGTGGAAGACGCCGATGCTGTCCTGATAATCGAGCTGCGCGATCAGGTCGGTATCGGCAAGCCGGTGCAGGATCTCCTGCGCCGCGACGTTGGGGAGCAGCCATCCGAGGGCTGTCGTCCACCGCTCGCGGTCGAGCAGGCTCTCCCGATAGACAGCAACCTGCGGTGCCACGGCTTCGTCCCCGACCTGATGCATGGCGAACAGCCATTTCCAGTGAAACCGGCCTTCGAACGTCTCGTGGCCACGCCATTCGGGATGTGTCGCCAGGAACCGATCGAACGTCGCAGGCTTTGGGATGTCCCAGCCATGATGGACGATCTCGCGCTGCGCCAAGGTCAGGTCGATGCCCTTGCTCACTGGCACCGCACGCGTGATTGCGGCATTGGCGAGAGTGGGGAGCAGCAGCGTCAATGCGATCCAGCACCCCAGCGAAGCGGCCGCCGCAGTCGCCGATGCACGCGCCCGACTGGCGACGACCACGCTGAGGCCGAACCAGAAGGCCAGATATACCAAGGCTACGGTCACGATACCAAAACCGAGGCGCGCGGGAGCGGCCGTGGCTATCAGCGTTGTTCCTGCTGGGATCAGCAGGGACAGCGCCACGAGGAGGTAGCGCAGGCCGATCCGTCGCCGCCACAGTCCGGTGCCTGGCATCGAAAGGAGGAGACGCAGCCGCCCGCCTTCACGTTCGCCGGTGACCAGGTCATGCGTCAATGCGATCACGACGAGCGGCGCGAGATAGATGGCGACGAAGGCGAAGTCGAATACGCCCGGCAATGCCTGTTCGGCGTTGAGGGTTTCGGATTCGTAGAGCTGCTGTTGCAGGCTCAAAGCGCGGACCCGAAGGACGGCTGGCTGTACGTCGCGTTGCCCGAGCGCGAGAAAGGCGACGGATGAGGGCTGGTCGTGCGTCAGGAGGAAGGAATAATAGGCGGCATAACCTGCCTCGCCGTCCGGCTTGCCGTAATCCCTGGCCACCGCGGAGAGGTCGCGTGCCTGTTCGACGGTCACCCGCGCGATCATGGCCTCTTGCCGCTCAACGGCCGAAAGGCCGGACCAGATCGATAGGGCCGATAGCGCCAACAAGAGCGCGAGCGACGCGGCGGCTAGCCGGGAGCGCAGGATCAAGCGTAGTTCTGCACGAAGCAAGCTCATCGCGTCGCCCTCCCCAAACGTCGGCCGATCGGTACCGAAAGCAGCAGGAGGCTTGCCAGCCATACAAAGAGCACGAGCAAGTTCGGCCAGATCAGGGCTGCAGGGGGGACGAAGGGGCGGTAGCGGAAGCGGGGGATCGTCTTCCAGTTGTCGGCGGAGACCCGAGGATCCTCGCCCGCGTCGATGCTGGGGATCTTCTCCGCCTGCATCCGGTTGAGCGCCTGCACGAAGCGATAGCGGAACGCCTCCGACTGGTTCAGGAAGTCCTGGTGAGCGGCAAGGCCCGTACCTGTGAGCGCCATCGAAAGCTGTCGAACCGCGATGACCGGGCTGATCGGCGCGAAAGCACGGACGAAGCCGTTCTGCTCTGCCTCGCGCGTCTCCATCGCCTTTGCCGATCTGGCATAGAGGCCGGTGGTCAGCCGCTCGCCTTCCATGCCGACGAGGCCGGCATATTGGACCGGCATGTCCTCGACCCGGGACACCCCATACCGCGCCAGCGCGCGAGCCTTGAAGCCCGCAAAATAAGGATCGTCGGGATTGTGCGCGTCGCCGATCGTCTTGAGGTCGCGGTGCAGCGCGATCTCGGTCTCGATCCTGCTCGGCAGTACGGCGCGGGTCGCCGCCACTTCGGGCAGGACGCGCGGCAGGAGGATGACTCCCACCATCCAGATGCCGACCAGCGCAACCAGGGCATCGCGAGAGCGTGGGACGAGCGCGGATACCAGCACGGCCAGCGTCGCCCAGAGCAGCAGCCAGGTGGCGTAGCCGACGATAAGCAATGCCACGACACCTGCCGGAGCCGCCGCGCTCGCCGCCAGCCAGGCCAGGAGCAGGAACGCCGGTGTGCCGATCGTCAGCGCGATACCGCCATGGCCCAGCAACTTGCCGACGAGCAGTTGCGAGCCGCTGACACCCTGCGCCAGCAACAGCCGCAGCATGCCGCGTTCGCGCTCCCGCGCCACACTCGGAAAGGCGAGGAAAATCAGCAGCAGCGGCGCCAATGTCTGCAGGACGAACGCCGGGGTCAGCTGACCGAAACGCAGCAGCAGCGACGATTGTCGGGCCTCGGAGAAGTTGGCGCTGTTCTGCCGATGCCCTTCGAGGAAGATGGTGTTGCCGGTGAAGCTGTCGACGCCGAAGTCGACGAATGCCAGCGGGCTGAGCGGGCGGAAGACGAACTGGCCATAATGCACCATCCGGTGGGGGTGTCGGGCGGGCTGGCTGTCGAACCCTGCATCGACCGATGCCTGATAGCGTGCGCGTTCGGCCTCGATACCGGCGCGACGCTCGACGCTGACCACGGCGGACACGATGACGAGTGCGATGAGCAGTAGCGATGCGACCACGCCTGCGCGGTTCCTGGCAAGGCTGCGCCATTCTTCGACCGCGATGCGGATCACGGGCGCGCTCATGCCGTCGCGCTCGCGCCGGTGTAGCGCGCATGCAATGCGTTGAGGTCGAACCGAGCGGCACCGTTTCCGGCAGCAAGCTCCTCCTCGATCTGCCCGTCGGCAAGGAAGCCGATGCGATCCGCGACATCAACCGCGCTGAGCAGGTCATGCGTCACCATCAGGATGGCGACCTTGCGGTCGCGTGCCGTCTCGATCAGCCGGTTGAACTCCAGGGTCGCACGGGGATCGAGCCCCGATGTCGGCTCGTCGAGGAGGAGCACGGGGACATGACGCGCGAGTGCCAGCGCGATCGCCACCTTCTGCCGCATGCCCTTGGAAAAGCCGCCGACGCGCTGGCCCCACGCGTGATGCGGCAAACCGACGGCGTCGAGCGCGGGTTCGACGACCGTCTTCCCGGACCTTTCCGCTCTTGCCAGGGCAAGGAAATAATCGAGGTTTTCGCGCGCGCTCAGATGATCATACAGGGCAACGCTTTCAGGCACATAGGCCAGTCGCGCACGCGCCCTTGCCGGATCGGCGGCAGGATCGATGCCATCGACGCGGACGCTGCCCGAGGACGGCACGATAAAGCCGAGTAGGGCTGACAGCGTGGTCGACTTGCCCGCGCCATTGCCCCCGAGGAGAGCGTAGATTTCTCCAGGCGCCACGGTCAGGTCGAGACTACGCAATACTGCGTGATCACCATAGCTGTGCCGCACCTGTCGCACGTCGATAGGCGGGTGCATGCCGGCATCATTCTTCATCATCGTGTCACCATATTTTCATCTTGCACCGCAATAAAGCTCGTCTATGTGACGTTGTATCGTCACGCAAGGGCATAGATGCTCTGCGTTTGCATATGCGATTGGGGATAATGGTGGTCAGGGCAGTGTCGAAATTTACGCGAGCGTCGGAGCCAGTTCGCGCGTCATTCTGGGGCCGCGCCTCCCTCGCCGCGATCTGTGCAGTGACCTGTTCCGTCGCGCCGGCCTTCGCGCAGGACGCACCGCAGGAGCGAACCCCAACGGTCGACGACATCGTCGTGCTCGGTCAGCGCCGCCTCGATCGGATCAATGGATCGGACACCGTGACCGAGCGCATGTCGCAGGCGAGCATTGCGCTCGATCGCAGCATCCTCGACGATTATGGCGTGCGTCGCTTGGCCGATGCGCTGGAACTGGTCAGCGGCATCTCGCAGCAGAACAATTTGGGTGGCCTGCGCGACAATTACGCGATCCGCGGCTTCCTCGGCACGCCCGATACGGGTGCCGAGTATTTCGTCGATGGCTTCCTGGCCAATCGTGGTTTCGGGCCACCCCGCGATCCCGCCAACGTCGAACGGATCGAAGTGCTGAAGGGCCCGGTTGGCGCGGTGTTCGGGTCGGTGGACCCGGCTGGCGTCGTCAACGTCGTCACCAAGAAACCGCGGTTCCGTACCGGCGGCACTCTGACGGCGAGTGGCGGCTCGTTTGGTACCTATCGGCTGGAAGGCGACGTCGAGTCCGCGCTCTCCTCGAAATTCTCGATCCGTATCGTCGGTGCGATCGAAAACAGCGACGGCTTTCGAGACTATGTCGATCTCAGGCGGCGCCTGTTCGCGCCATCGGTCAGTTGGCGGCCGATGGACGGGACCACGCTGACCTATCAGGGCGAATATATCCAGTTCCGCTCGCCGTTCGATCGCGGCATCCCGGCGATCAACGGGAATAGCGAGGCCGTGCCGCGCGACCGTTTCCTCGGGGAGCCTGGCGACGGACGCGTGTCGTCGAGCAATTGGCGACACGAACTGACGCTCGAGCAGGATCTGGGCGGCAGCTGGACCCTGGTAGGCGGCGCCGCGTATCGCGACGCTCGCATCCATGGCTTCTCCAGCGAAGCCTCGACACTGCTGGCGGATGGTACGGTGCGTCGTCAACGCCGCTTCCGCGACTGGAATCTGAAAGACGTGTCGGGCCGGGCGGAAGTCCGTGGCACCGTCACCGCCTTGGGTACGCATCGTCCAAGCTTTGGTGTGACCCTCTATGATCTCGACTTCGACACGCTTCAGGATCGCTTTCGGCCGAGCGCCGCCCGGCCTTACCCGATCAACGTCTTCGATCCCGTCTATGGCGGCACTGCCGGACCGCTAACCCCGTTCACCGTGACCACCGAACGTCGCAAGGCGGTCGCGGCGTATGCGCAGGATATGTGGGAACTGACGGACTCGCTCAGCGCCGTGGGTGGCCTGCGTTACGAGCATCTCGATCAGCGCATCGACAATGTGCGGTCGGGGCAGCTCAGCCGGCTCAAGCGTGACCCGATCGAGTTTCGGGGCGGCATTCGGTATCGTCCCGATCCGCGCTTCGCCTTCCATGCCAACTGGGGGGAGGGCTCGCGCGCCAACTCCAGCGTCGGGCGACTGGGAGAAGCCTTCGCGCCCGAAACCGGTCGCGGCTATGAGGTCGGCGCCAAGCTGGTCCTGCCCGCGTTTCGCGCCGCCGCGAGCTGGTTCAACGTCTCCAAGCGCAATATCCTGGCGACCGACCCGATCGACGTGAACTTCCTGGCGACGGTTGGCCGGATCCGATCGCGTGGTGTCGAATTCGATGGGGAGATCGATCTGTCGCGACGCGTACGGCTGATCGGCAACTATGCCTTCACCGACGCCGCTGCCCGCGATCCGTCATTCCCCAGCGCCGATGTGCTCAACGTTCCACGCCACGCCGGGACGCTGCAACTGTTCGCCACGGTGCCGCTTGCAGGGCGCGATCTCGCCATGAGTGCCGGCGGGACGTATGTCGGGTCGCGAGCGGCGGCGCTCGATGGCGGCAATCTGCGTCTGGACAGCTATGTGAAAGCCAAGGCGAGCATCGCCTATCCCGTCACCGAGACGCTGACCGCGCGCGTCGAAGTCGATAACATCCTCGATCAGACCTACGCGCAGAGCAGCTATAGCGCTTTGTGGATTTACCCCGGCGCTCCACGCTCCGTGCTGTTCTCCTTGGCCGCGCGACTGTGACGGCTGGGTAGGCGGCCCACGCGGCGTTGCACCTCGACGTCAGTGCCGCGGCTACCACGGTGCGATCAAACGATCGCGTCGGCGAAGGCGCGGGGGACGCGCACGACCGTGCCGTGCCGCGCATTTTCGGGGAAGCGCACGCGCGCCGTTTCGTCCTGCCACTGCACGAAGTCGGTCGTCGAGGCCGCACCGAAATGCCCCTTTTCGTAGATGTCGTAATAGACGAGGTAACGGTCATCGAGCCGAATGGCAGTCGGTCCCTCGGTCATCGTTCCCGTGAACGGTGCGCTGACCGAACCGAACGGACCGGTCGGGGCGGCAGCCGTCCGGCTTACCAGCCAGCGACGCTGTTCGACGTCGTGCGTTTCGTCCTTGTAGATCAACCGATAGCCGCCACCCTCAAGCTTGAGCAGGGTGAAGTCGATCGAGTCCGTCCCCGGGTCGAAAAGGAGCTTGGTCGGCGAAAACCGCTGAAAGTCCCGCGTCCGGGTATAATAGGGCCGCAGCTTCAGACCGTCGAAGCGCGCGCCCGGCGTGGCGCCGAACCGGCCATCGATACTGCTCGACCACATGATGACGAAGTCGCGCGCTTTCGCGTCATAGGTCATCTCCGGCGCCCAACTGTTCCGGACACCGGGAAACGCGGTCATTACCGGAATGGTCTGTTGGTTCGACCAGCGGACGAGATCGCGCGACGTAGCGTGACCGATGACCGAGCCGAACCAGTCGCTGGTCCAGACGAGATGCCAGAGCCCGTCGGGACCCTGTGATACATGGGGATCGCGCATCAGCCTGTCCTGCCCGACTTCGGGTTTGAGGAATCCGCGCCCGCCGCCCAACGGCGTAAACACATAGCCGTCGTCGCTACGCGCGAGTTTCAAGCCGTCGCGGCCCTCGTCCTGGTCGGTGAAGTAGGTGAGGAGAAAGACGGTATCGGTGTGCGACCGTGCAATGGCAGGCAGCGCCGCGCTGCCCAGGCCGATGCCCATCCCCGCCAGGATCGTGCGTCGCGTCAATTCGTACGTCATGCATTCTCCTGGACAGTGAACCGAACCGTTATACAGCTGCTTCGGTAAAGTGCCGGGAGTATCGCCTAAAGCCGATCCGCTCCAAATCGATAAGGTTGGCTTGGAGCGAATTGGCGCGGTAATCGGACGCCCATGCACTCGTATCCCGCGTCGATCCTGATCGTACTCCACGACTTTTCGCTGGGTGGGACCGAACGCGTCGCGACACGGCTGGCCGCCGCATGGGCAGCGAAGGGTGCGCAGGTCACGATCTTCGCGGGATCGAATGCCGGACCGTTGCGCGGCCTGGCCGGCGATACCGTCGAGATCGTGATCGCCGATCCACCGATCCCGAGAGCGAATGGCTCGCGCGGGCGTCTGGCGCGGGCAGCGCGCACGTTTGTCGCGAAGCGCCGGTTCGACGGCGTCTTCGTGCCGGGCAATTTTCATTGGCCGGTGGCGGCCGCGTTGGGTGGATGCGGCGTTGCGGTGGTCGCGCAGGTGAGCGCGGCGCTGGACAAGCCGCAGCGCGGACGGGTTCGGCAATGGGCGTTCGAGAGGCGAATGCGGCATCTGTTGCGGCGCGTCGATGCGGTCGTCGCACTGTCGGACGTAGCGCGGGATCAGGCGAACCGGATTTTACGCCGCACGGTCGCGACGACGATCGCCCTGCCGGCGCTTGGCGACGACGTGGCGCGTCCGACACCGATCCCCGATGCGCAGCCGCCGATCGTGCTGGCGGCAGGTCGGCTGGTGCCGGAAAAGGGGTTTGCACGGCTGATCGAGGCGTTTGCCACACTGCCCGATGTCGCGGCACGGTTGGTGATCGTCGGCGATGGCCCCGAGGCGGAGGCACTCCGTCGGCAAAGCCAAGCGCTGGGTATCGCCGATCGCGTCGACTTGGCAGGCTATGTCGCGGACATCAGGCCGTGGCTCGATACCGCGCGGCTGTTCGTGCTGGCGTCGGATTTCGAAGGGTATCCGGCCGTCATGGTCGAGGCTCTGGCGGCGGGGCGGCCGATCGTAGCGACCGACTGTACGCCAGCGACGCAATTGCTGGACACGCCGGGGGCGGGGATGGTCGTGCCGCTAAACGACGTCCCCGCGTTGGCCCGGGCGATCGCGACTGTGCTGCGTCAGCCACCGCCCGACCCCGCGACCTTGGCAAGGCGGGTCGCGCATCACCGGATCGGCGACGTTGCCGCTGCGTACCTCGCACTGTTTGCAGGATCGCGGACGTGAGCGATCGACCGATGCGGATCGCCTATGTGATCAATTCCGTCGAGGGCGGCGGCGCGGCATCGCCGGTGCCGGCGGTGCTCGGCGTGTTGCGGGACGGCGGCGCCGAGATCGCGGTCTTCGCGCTCACCGCGCGCGATCGGCGTGGCGAGCCGGCGATGCGCGCCGCCGGGTTCGACGTGTATGTGCGTGACGGTGGCGAGACCGATCACGGCGCGGCGTTGCGGTGGCTCGATGCGACCTTGCGCGACTGGGCGCCGACGCATCTGTGGACGTCGCTGACACGTGCGACGCTGCTCGGGCAGATCGTCGGACTGCGCCGCGGCTGGCCGGTGGTGAGTTGGCAACACGCGGCCTTTCTGAAGCCCGCCAACCGGATACTCTTGCGCGCGACGCAGCGATTGTCGCGGCTGTGGGTCGGCGATTCTGCCGCCGTGACGCGGCTGACCGCGGAACGGTTGCGCGTGCCGCCCGAGCGCCTTGTCCAATGGTCGATCTTCCGTGCCGATCCCGCAGCGGTCCAGGCGCGGCCGTGGCAGGCGGGGGAGGCCGTCCGGATCGGCAGTCTCGGCCGGCTCCACCGCGTCAAAGGGTATGACGTCCTGATCGAGGCCCTGGCGCTGGTCGCGACGACCACGCCGTACGAGGTGGTGATCGCGGGGGACGGTGCGGAACTTGGGGCACTGGAGGCGCAGGCGAACGCATCGGGTATTACCTCGCTGCACTTCGCCGGCTACGCAACGGACCCCGCCGGGTCCCTGGCAAACTGCCATCTCTACGTGCAGCCGTCACGATCCGAAGGGCTGTGCGTCGCGGCGCACGAAGCGATGCAGGCGGGGGTGCCAGTGGTGGCGTCTGCGGTCGGAGAACTTCCGGGCAGCATCGTCGAGGGCAAGACCGGCGCGACCGTACCGCCCGGCGATCCGGTCGCGCTCGCCGCGGCGCTGTCGGCGTTGCTCGCCGAGCCCGCTCGACTGTACGAAATGGGACAGGCTGGCCGAGCGCGCGTGCTCGCGACGTTCGGGCCCGAGCGGTTCGCGGCGACCGGGCTCGCTATCCTCGACCGGATGCGCGGGTTCGGGCCGCACGACCGAGCTTCCTGATTTCCCGTACCGCTTCGATCGACAGGCCGTGCAGCGACAATTCGGTGCGCTTCATGTCGACCAGCGTCACCGGTCCCGCAGCCGATAGCGTGTGGAACCCCTCGACGAACGGCGTGCACGAAGCGGGTGCAGTCAAGGCCGTCCCTATCTCTGCCTCGAACCGCTCGGGGGTCAACGTCGTCATCGTCAGCGGTCGGATCGCACCGCCATAGGTCCGGCTGCAGTCCTGCACCGGCAGCACGATCCGCCCGTCGATCACCAGCGGCATCCCGCCGGGGCGTGCGCTTGCGACGTCGACCCGCACAGGATTTGCCGGATGCGGGGTCCAGGGTCCCGCCAGACGCTCCGCATGGGCTACGTGCAGCGCGCTCATCTTGTCTGGCTCGCGGTCGGCCGAGGTGTAGAACAGCCACCACAGACCGTCATGGAACACCGGCGTCGCATCGACCGCGACATGATCGAGTTCGATGACGTGCGCCGGCTCCCACCGGGTCGGAAAGTCGACCGCGCGGTACAGCGTCAGCCGGTTCGAGCGATGCGCCTCGGGCAGCATCCACGTCTCGCCCTCGGCCTCGAACACGAGCGGGTAGGACAGATGCCAGGGCTCGTTAAGGACCGGCTGGCGATCCACCAGTCTGAAGTCGGCGTCATAGACCAGCACTTCGATCGCACCGATCCGGACGCGGTAGTCGTAGGTCTCGACGAACACGTACAGCCGCCCGCCGCGCCACAGCCCGAACGGGTCGGCGAGAAACTGGAAGCTGCCCATCGGGGGCAGCCACTGCATCGGAAAGCCTGCGATCGAGCCCTGCGCGACGATCGCGTCGGCGGGGGCCATCACGATGGCGGGGCGCCAGATATCCTTGCGTAGAGCCACGGTTTACGATCGATCCTCGGGCGGCGCCGGAGAATGGCGCCTGAATGCCCGGCCTTCTCGCGTCGGTTCAGGCGACGCGCAACCCCTGCGTTCCAGTGGCGATCTCCAGTTCGCGCTCGGGCAGTACGCTCGGGGCGGTGTCGCCGAGCACGCTCATCACCGCACGCGCAGCGCGCACCGCGGAGCGCTCGCCGGTGAGTTCGAAGCTGCGCTGGAACAGTGCGCGCTGCACAGGGCGATAGCGATCATGCTGCGCCACCGCGCGGTCGAGCGCGTCGCCGAGACCTTCGGTGCCGGTGACGACCTCACCTGCCTGCCAGTGCGCGTAGTTCGCGTCACCCTCCCACGGCGTCGCGTGCGCATCGAGGAACAGGCACGGGCGCGGGGTATGGAGGAACTCGTACACTTGGCTGCTGACGTCGCCGAGATAGATGTCGGCCGCGGCGGTGTAGGTCATGTCGGTCGATGCCGCGCTGCCGAGATCGACGTGAATGTTGGGTGCGTCGAGGAAACGCTGCTCGATCACGCCGGCCCGATCGATCCGGAACTTGTCGATCGTCACCACGAACTTGCGGTGGAACAGCATGACGTGCGGCGCGAAGATCAGATTGTAGCGATCGTCGTGCAGGAAATGCTCGAGCACCGCGCGGCCCTGTTCGTACCACGACGACAGATGCGGCGAGGGATGCGGGTTGTAGAGCACCGTCGGCTTGCCGTTCGCCTGGAACGGCAGTCGCGGGGCGGGCTCGGGCATCAGGTCGAACTTGGGATAGCCGATCAGGCTCATCCGGTTGAACGGCACGCCCGCCTCGCGGTGGAGGCGCTGGCGGATCTTGCTGCCGGAGACAAGCACGTGGTCGAACGTCGCGCTGTGCTTGTTGAAGCCGATCGCGCGATCGCCGGCGCCGTGCCGCGTGTGGATGATCTTGAGATCGTCGAGACCATAGCGCGTCTTCAGCAAGAGCGACGTCTTTTCGGCGACCACCAGCGCGTCGAGCGAACGGAAGAAATCGAGATTGTCGCGGTACACGCCGATCTTGGTCACCGGCAGCGCCCATTCGAGCGTGCCGGCGAGTGCCCGGGTCGAACTCCGTCGCAATCCCAGCTGGATCAGCGTCACGCTCACCCCCAACCGGTCGCACAACCGGCGGACTTCGGCGGTCAGGCGGTCGTTGGTCGTCGCCACGACGATCTCCGCGTGCGGATAGCCTTCGGCCATCGCCAGCGCGGTCGGAAGGGCGTGCGCGACCTGATGAACCTGGTCGTGATTGAACAGAAAACCGATCTTCATGGCCCTTAGACGTCGGCAATCTCGGCAATCCTCATTAAATATTTTGTCATCGAGCAATCCGCCGGGAACTTTCTGGTCGTCGGTTCACGGACGTCTGGTTATGGGAGCGGCGATGCGATCGCCCTTTCGCCGTCTTCCGTCCTCGAATGGGCAAGCTCCCCCCGAGAAATCGGGCGTGCGGCTGGTGCTGGCCAATCTTGGCCATCTGCTCGGCGGCAAGGCGGCGGCGGGGGTGATGAGCCTCGTCTACCTCGTTCTCGTCACGCACCGGCTGGGCGCGGCGGAGTACGGGGTGCTGGTGCTGGTCAACGCCTATGCGGTGCTGATTGGCAGCGTGCTCGCGTTTTCGGGTTTTCACGGCGTCGTCCGCTATGGCGGGATCGCGCTGGAGGGCGGCGACCGCGCGGGGTTCGCACGGATCGTCCGGTTCATGGCAGTGATCGAACTGGGCTGCGGCGCTGTCGCGGTGATCGTCGCGGCGCTTCTCGTACCGCTGATCGGGCCAAGGCTCGGCTGGTCGCCGGACACCATTCGCATCGCCATCTCGTATAGCCTCGCGGTGATCGCGACCGTGCGCGCGACGCCGCAGGGGTTGCTCCAGATCGCGGGGCGGTTCGATCTGATCGGACTGCATCAGGCGGTGTCGCCATCGATCCGGCTGGTCGGCGCGCTGGGCGTCTGGTTGGCGGGCGGCGGCCTGATCGGGTTCATCGCGGTCTGGCTGATCGCGGCGATCGCGGAAGGGCTGGCGATGTGGGGGTTCGGCCTCGTCGCCTGGCGCACGCTGGCGGACGGAGAGCCGTTGCGCGGCCCGTGGCGCGGCGCGGCCCGCGATACCGGGGGGATGCGACGCTTCATCCTCATCACCAACTTCGACATCACCGTGCGCGAGTTGGCTCCCAACCTCGCGCCGTTGACCGTGGGGTGGCTGCTCGGACCGGCGGCGGCCGGGTTGCTCGCGCTCACGCAGCGGGCGACGTCGCTGCTCGCGCAGCCGACCGTGTTGCTTAGCCAGGCGAGTTACGCCGTTCTCGCAGCGCAGGTCGCGCGCGGGGATATTGCGGGGCTGCGGCATACCGTCTGGCGCAGCGCCGCGATCGCGCTGGCGGTCGCGATCCCGATCGTTCTGGTCCTGGCGCTGGTCGGCGACCGATTGCTCGTCCTGCTCGGCGGCGCGAGTTTCAGCGGCGGGACGCTGTTGCTGATCCTGATCGCGGGGGCGCGGACCGCGGGGCTGGCCAGCGCACCGCTCGCATCCGGGCTGACCGCGCTCGGGCTGCCGGGCCGGTCGATGACGATCGGCCTGGTGACCAGTCTCGCGCTGTATCCGCTGCTGCCGCTGCTGCTGTGGGAATTCGGGACCGACGGGGCAGGGTGGCATGCGCTGCTCCAGAACGGCGTCGCGATCGTCGCGCTGGCGGTGATGTTCCGTCTCGATGCACGCAGTCAGCCCGCATGACCGGCGGTCTCCGCGCGGTCTTCCTCGCCGAGCGCGCGATGGTCCTGCGGCTGCTCGTCGCGCGGCTCGGCAGCGTCGAGGAAGCCGAGGACGCGTTGCAGGACCTGTGGTTGAAGCTCGAGACGGTCACCGGTGGACCAATCGCCGAACCGGTCGGCTACATCTGCCGCATGGCGAACAACATCGCCATCGATCGCCGCCGCTGTGCCGTCCGCCGCGTCGATCGAGATACCGGCTGGGTGGCGACGCAGCCAGCTGCCGACGAACAGCCCGACGCCGAACGCGCGTTGATCGCCCGCGAACGCCTCGACCGCGTCGAGGCGACACTCGACGCGCTGCCCGAACGGGTCGCGACCGCGTTCCGCCTGTACCGGTTCGAAGACCTGCCACAGAAGGCGATCGCCGAGCGCATGGGGATCACCGTCAGCGGCGTCGAGAAGCTGCTTCACCGCGCCTATCTGCGAATTCATCTGCAACGGCCGAATTCCGGTGCGGATACTGTGCAGCCAGGACGTCTCATCATCGAGGAGGACCAGCGCGATGGTCGATGAATGGGGCGAGAAGGAGGGCGGCGCGGCGGCACAGGCGGTCGCGTGGCATCTCCGCTTGCCTAGCGCTGGCGCGACCGAATGGCAGGCTTTCACGCTTTGGCTCGAGGCCGACCCGGCGCACGCGGACGCCTATGATGCGCTGACCCGTGCGGATGCCGAGCTCGCCGATGCGCTCACCCCGCCCGACTGGTTCGATACATTGCCTTTGGCCGCTGCCAATGACGACCGGCCGGCGCCGCGGCGCCGCTGGGCGCTGGCAGCGTTCGGCGGGCTGGCCGCGGCGGGAGTCGTCGGCGTGATGCTGCCACTGGAAAGCGACCCGGCGCTTCGGATCGTCGAGACGCCTGCGGGTGTTCGCCGTGCCGTGATGCTCGCGGATGGCAGCCGGATCGAACTGAATGGCGGCACGCGCCTCGCGATCGACAACAGCGCGTCGCGGCTGGTCACGCTCGAGCGCGGCGAAGCGACGTTTCGGGTGACGCACGATGTCGCGCACCCGTTCGTCGTCCAGTCGGGGTCGATGCGACTGCAGGACGTCGGCACGGTCTTCAACGTCGCCCGCGTCGGCGCGCATCTCGGCGTGCAGGTGGCGGAGGGCGCAGTGATATTCCAGCCCGAGCACGAGCGCATCATGCTGACCGCGGGCGCGGCGCTGTCTCATGTCGATGGCGAGACGCCGCGCATGTCGGGTGTCGCGGTCGGTGACGTCGGAAGCTGGCGTACAGGACGCCTGGTGTTCCAACAGACCCCCGTCCGACTCGTCGCCGCGGCGCTGGAACGCACCACCGGCTCGGTCGTGACGGTATCGCCCGGGTTGGCGGAGACGCCGTTCACCGGTTCGATTGGCATGACGGGGGGTGCCGATCGGCTGATCCCGAGAGTCGCGTCGCTGATCGGCGCACGTGCGGAACATGTCGGCGGACGCTGGATGTTGGTCGGGGGACATGCCGGTCCGTAACGCCCGCTTTGCCGTTTCACTGCTTGCTGCACCGGTGTTCGCCCTATCATTGACCGCTCCCGCGCACGCAGAGGGGCGACGGGCGATCGCCGTGCTTGCGGGGCCGCTCGACCGCGCCATCTCGGTGCTGGCGGAGCAGGCCGGCATCGATATCGGCAGTGCGGAACCGGGCCTCGCGCGGACGATGGCGAGAGGTGTGCGGGGACACCTGACCGCCGCGGTTGCGCTCGATCGGTTGCTTGCAGGAACGCCGTTCGCGGCACAGCGGCTCGATGCCGGCAGCTTCCGGATCGTCCGTCGGCGGACCGCACCGCCACCTGTCCGTAACGTGCGCAAACCTGCACCGCTGCCGGTTGTCATCGAAGCGTCGCCCGACATCGTCGTCACCGCGACAAAGCGAACGACGTCGCGACTCCGCTTTCCGGGTGCGCTGACGATCGTGCGGCCGGACGGCAACCTGATCTTCGGCGACGATGCAGGCAACGGCCTCGACGCGGCGATCGCCGCGACACCGATCCTACAGGGCACGGCGCTGGGCGCTGGCCGTAACAAGCTGTTCATTCGCGGCGTCGCGGACAGCAGCTTCACCGGTCCGACCCAGTCCACCGCCAACGTGTATTTCGGCGAGGTGCCGGTCGCCTATAACGGCCCCGATCCCGGGCTTAACCTGTACGACATGGACCAGGTCGAGGTTCTCGAAGGGCCACAGGGCACGCTGTACGGCGCGGGAGCGATTGGCGGCATCATCCGGTTGGTGCCGCATGCTGTCGATCTGACGCGCACATCCGCGGATATCTCGGGCGGCATCAGCACGACCAGGGCAGGCGATCACGGGGGCGACATCGCCGGCATGATCAACCTGCCGATCGAACGCGGTATCATCGGCGTGCGCGCAGTCGGCTACCGGGTGGTCGAGGGTGGCTACATCAACGACGTCCGCCGAGGCTTGGCCGACATCAATTCGGTGGCGACGACGGGTGGCCGTTTCGACGTTCGCGTGGCTCCCGCGAGCGGATGGATGATCGACGCTGGACTCGTGGCGCAGCACATATCGGCGCCCGACCTGCAATATGCCGAGCGCGGGATGGGGTCGCTGTCGCGTGCGTCGCTGCTCGCACAGCCCTTCGAGCAGCAGTATCTCCTCGGTCGCGTCGTGATCGATCGGCACTGGAACGACGGTCTGCACCTCGTCTCGGCGACAGGTCTCGTTCGACGCGACGCCGATAGCCGGTTCGATGCCACCAGACCGACCCGGCCGACCGTGCCGATCGCCTATGACACGGACGAGCGCAGCCGGCTGTTCTCGCACGAGACGCGGCTCTCGCGGACCAAACCCAACGGCGCCGGCTGGCTGGTCGGTGTCACGTTGATCCACGCGCGTGACGCCTACGCCCGGATGTACGGCACACCCGGTCGGTTGAAGGACATCGTCGGCGTCACCAATCGAACGTTCGATGCCGCCGTCTTCGGCGAGGCGGGCGTCGCGGTCACGTCGGCGCTGACGATCACCGCGGGCGCCCGGCTCACGCATCAGCGCACCGACGGCGATCCGATCGCGAGCCTGCGCAAGACCACCTACATACGCGGGCGCAGTTCGACCCGGTTGAATCCGACGCTCGGTGCCTCCTGGCTGCTCTCACCTACCGTTTCCGCCTATGCGCGCTACCAGTCGGGGTTCCGGACCGGTGGGATCACGGTCGCGCCGGGTGTCGGGCGGGTTGCTGATCTGGTGCCGGATACGATCCACGTCGCCGAGATCGGCCTGCGCAAGGAACGCCACGGACCGACCGGGATCGCCGGAACGCTCGGCGCATCGTTCACGGACTGGCGTCACATCCAGGCCGATCTCGTCGATCGCACGGGATTTCCGTTCACCACCAACCTCGGCAATAGCCACATTCGCGGTCTGGAGGGGAGCTTGAGCTGGGTACCGTTAGTCGGATTGCGGATCGACGCGGCGATGTTCCTGAACGATACGCGCGTGACCGATCCCGATCCGTCGCTGCGCCGTCAGGTCGGTACCCGATTGCCCAATACCCCCCCGTTCGCGGCGTCGGGCAGCGTCGGCTACGGCTGGTCGGTTGGCGCCAATGCGACCGTAAGCGTCGATGCCGCCTGGCGCTATGTCGGCCGCTCCACCGTCGGAACGCAGGCGCCGCTGGACGTGTCGCAGGGCGAGTACGGGACCGCGCATATCGGTGGCACATGGACCCGAGGCCGCGTGCACGTCACCACGACGATCGAAAACCTGTTCGACGTGAAAGGCGATCGCTTCGCCGGGGGTAACCCGTTCGCGCTGTCCGCACGCAACGAATATACCCCGTTGCGACCCCGTACGCTGCGGGTTGGCGGGGCGATCGCCTGGTGACTAGGTTACTCGATCGCCGGCTGCGCCTGGGGAGATCGAGGGAATGTCCCGCTGCGGCAAGACTGGATCGGTCCGATCGTCATCTCGAAGCAGAGTCCCTTGCCGCCGGGGCCGGGCGTGATGTCGAGGATGCCGTGATGCGCGCGCGCGACGCGGTCGACGATCGACAGGCCGATCCCCGAGCCCTCTGACCGCGAACCGTCACCGCGCCAGAAACGATGCTTGAGCCGGGCGAGATCCCCGGGCGCTACGCCATCGCCGTCATCGATGACGGCGAGGCGCGCGCCGGGGCCGACGCGCACGACGATCGCGGTACCGGGCGGGGTGTGCCGTACGGCGTTGTCGACGAGATTCTCCAGCGCGAGGAGGATCGCCCCGGGATAGCCAACGCTGTCGGTGTAGGACGACAGGTCCTCCAGCGCGATCGTCCGGTCGCCCGCGAGGATGCCGGGTGCGCGACTGGCGACGACCGTTTCGGCAAGCGTGGCAAGGTCGAGTGTTTCGCCCGACTCCTCGACTGGCCGTTCGAGATCGGCGAGCGCGAGCAGTTGCGCGACAACCCGCGCGGCGCGATCGACCGAGCCAAGCAGCGCGCCCTTCAGCGCCGCGTCGGCGACCGCATCGGCGCGCAGGCGGATGACCGCGAGTGGCGTACGCAGTTCGTGCGCGATGTCCGCGGCGAACGCGGCCTGTGTGCGGAACCCGTTCTCGAGTCGGTCGAGCGCTTCGTTGGTCGCGACGGCAAGCGGCTCGACTTCGGAGGGTAGCGTGCCGCGCGGCAGCCGCGTGTCGAGCGTACGGGGGCCGATCGCGGCGGCGGTCGCGGACACCGCCTGCATCCGTCTGGTGAGGCGGCGAGTGAGCAGAGCACCGATCAACGGCACCAGCGCGGCGATCGGCAGGACGAGCAGCGCGAACCGCTTGAGGAAGGCGCTGACGATGTCGTCGGTGATGACTTCGGGCGCGGCGCTGTCCTGCGATGCGACGATCCAGCGGTTGCCGGCGATCGGTACGCTGTATGCCTCGATCACGCCGCGGCGGAAAAAATGCGCGCCGTGATCCATCGGCACCGCCGCGATGATCCTTGGCCGTGCAGGGCCTTTCGCCAACAGGACGGTACGGCGTCGGTCGATGACCGCGATCGCCATGCCGTCGGTCAGTACGTCGCCGGGGAGTGCGACCAGCGGCAGCGCGCTCGCGACGATCGCCGCCTGCTGGCGGAGCAACCGGCGCTGATAATGGTCGGTGGTGCTGTGGAGGAGCATCGCGACCCCCAGCGACAGCGCGATCGTCGCGACCAGCGCAGTGACGGCGTGGACCGCGACGAACTGGCCCAACAGCGAGCGGGGCAGCCTCAGCCTCACGGCTTGCAGACGATGATGTAGCCGACCCCGCGCACCGTCTCGATCCGCGCGCCGCTCGCCGCCTCGTCCAGCTTCTTCCGCAGGCGGTGGACGTAGACCTCGACCGCGTTCGAGCCCAGGTCTCCGCCAAGGCCGAACAGATGATCCTCCGCGATCCGCTTGGGGACGACGTTGCCCGCGCGACGGAGCAGCAATTCCAGCAGCTCGGTCTCGCGGACCGATAATGCGAGCGTCGCGCCGTCGACATGCGCGACGCGGATTTCCAGATCGAACGTCAGCTGTCCGCAGGTTAGCGACCGGCCGAGATACCCGCCCTGGCGGCGGAGTACCGCGAGCAGGCGGGCGTGGAGTTCGTCGACGTCGAATGGCTTGACCAGATAATCGTCGGCGCCTTCGTTCAACCCGCGGATCCGCGCGTCGATCGTGCCGCGCGCGGTCAGGATCAGCACGGGCCGCGTGTCGCCGCGACCGCGCATCCGGTGGAGCAGCGCGAGCCCATCGTCGTCCGGCAGCCCGAGATCGAGCAGGACCGCCGCGTAGTCGCCATCCTTCAGATACGCCTCCGCCTCGTCGCCGGTGCGTGCGAGATCGACCGCGAAGCCGCGCGGGGCCAGCGCCGCGGTCAGCGCCTGCGCCAGATCGCGATCGTCCTCGATCAACAGCACCCGCATCGATTTCGTCCTCAATCGCCGCGGCGCAGCATCCGTAAGCGCGCTGTAAGCCAGCGACGCTACCGGCTCCAGTCTAATCCCCAAGGGGCTGATTATGCACGCATCGACGACACCCGAAACGCTCCCCCCGACACGCTCGCTTTCCCGTTCCGCGCAAATGCGCTGGCTCGGTATCGCGGCCGGCGTGATCGTCGGGCTGGTGCTGATCGTCGTGCTGATCGGCAAGCTCACGCATCACGAGCCTGCGCCTGCGCCCGTGTCGCCTGCCGGTACGTTCCGGCCGACCAAGGACCAGATGGCCGGGCTGACGACGATGCGCGTCGGCTATGGTGCGTCCGATGCGCGGACGCTGGCGAGCGGCGCGATCACCGTCGACGGCGACCGCAGCACCCCGGTGCTGATGCCCTATTCCGGGCAGGTGGTGCGCGTGCTCGCGGATGCGGGGCAGCGCGTGACCGAGGGCCAGCCGCTGATGCTGGTGAAGGCGAGCGATTTCGTCGATGCGCGCAGCGGGCTGTTCGCGGCGCGCGCCGGGTTGCAGAACGCACAGGCACAACTTGCGACGGCGCAGCGGACCGCGGAGCGCCAGCGGCTGATCTACGAAACGGCCGGCGGCGCGCTGAAGGATTACCAGCAGGCCAGGACCGATCTCGCCGCCGCACAGGCGACCGCGCGGACCGCCGCCGCCTCGCTCGGTGCAGCGCGCGACAAGCTGGCGATCCTGGGCAAGTCGCAGGGCGAAATTTCGCGGCTCGAGAACGTCGGCGAGGTCTCAGGCATCCATGACGTGACGACGCTGCATGCCCCGATCTCCGGGCTGATCGCGACGCGTGACGTGTCCGCGGGGCAGTACCTCTCGCAGGGCGGCGACAAGCCGGTCATGACGATCACCGATCCGTCGCACGTCTGGCTGATCGCGCAGCTTGCCGAGAACGATGCGACTGCGGTGCATGTCGGCGACGCGGTGACCGTGACGACGCCCGCGCTGCCGGGGCGCAGCTTTCACGCGACGATCGACCTGGTCGGCGCCGCGCTCGATCCCCAGAGCCGCCGCCTGCCGGTGCGCGCGACGATCGCCAATCCCGATGGCGCGCTGAAGCCGCAGATGTTCGCGAGCTTCTCGATTCAGCGCGCCCGTAGCGGCGACGCACTGCGCGTCCCCGCCGCTGCCGTCATTCACGAGGGCGATGACGCGCGCGTGTGGGTCGTGCGGCCCGGCGGCCTACTGGTCGCGCGCAAAGTCACCGCAGGCGAGGAGCAGGATGGCCAGGTGACGATCACAGCGGGGCTGCAATCGGGCGAACGGATCGTCACTGCGGGCGCGTTGTTCGTGAACGAAGCTGGGCTCGGCGAATGAACCGGATCGTCGAATTCGCGCTGCGCCAGCGGCTGCTGATCGTCGGCATCTTCGTCGCCATGTTGGTGGCGGGGGGCGTCGGCTTCTACAACCTCAACATCGAGGCGTATCCCGACCCGGTCCCGCCGATGGTCGAGATCATCACCCAGACCCAGGGCCTGTCGGCCGAGGAGATGGAGCGCAACGTCACCATCCCGATCGAGGTCGGCATGGCGGGCATCCCGCATCTGACCGCGATCCGCGCAATCTCGCTGTTCGGGCTGTCGGACATAAAGATCCAGTTCAGTTACGACCTGACCAACGATCAGGCCAAGCAGCAGGTCATAAACCGCCTGTCGCAGCTCCCGCCGCTCCAGGGTGGCGCACAGCCGACTTTGTCCCCGACCAGCCCGGTCGGCGAGATCTTCCGCTACAAGATCACCGCGCCGAAGGGTTATTCGGTGATGGACCTCAAGACGTTGCAGGACTGGGTCCTTCAGCGCCGGTTCAAGCGGATCCCGGGCGTGATCGACGTCACCGGCTGGGGCGGCAAGCTGCGCACCTACGACGTGGTGATCGACAATGATCGCCTCGCCGCGCACAACGTCACCGTGTCGCAGGTGCTGGCGGCGCTCGCAAAGAGCGACGGCAATGTCGGCGGCCAGACGATCAATTTCGGCGCGCAGGCGGCGATCGTCCGCGGCATCGGTCTGATTCAGTCGGTCGGCGGCATCGAGAACGTGCTCGTCGGCACCGGCGGGGGGCAGCCCGTTCTGCTGAAGGACGTCGCGCACGTCCGCATCGGCAACGCGCCGCGGCTTGGCATCGCCGGCTACAACGACCAGGACGATATCGTCCAGGGCATCG
>Ga0308169_10001694_pt1 | contig 24834 bp, 20 predicted proteins | sample PhyBR1_2_FD_202139 | JGI IMG/M metagenome (GOLD analysis project Ga0308169, IMG submission 202139) | Phyllosphere microbial communities from UC Gill Tract Community Farm, Albany, California, United States - DLSLSB.R1 | ecosystem: Host-associated > Plants > Phyllosphere > Unclassified | place...
AAATGAGAATAGCGTACAGACACAAGGTGCGTACGCTATTACAGGCTAGTTCTATGACTGCCTTAGATAACAAATGTAATTAATTAAAATATTTCTTGGAAATTAACACAGAATCTTTGCGGTTAAAAAAGCGAGGTCACTTCTTCGCTCTGATCTTACTTAAAAACTCAGGCGTGAAGCCCAGGTAAGAAGCCAGCATATATTGTGGTACCCTTTGTACAAATTCGGGGAAGAGCTGGTTAAAGTGGCGGTATCTTTCTTCAGCGGTTTGGCTATACAGATACCTGATCCGCATTTGTGATGCCTGGTGATTTTTTTGTAAAATCAGCCTGAAATACCTTTCCAGTTTGGGTAACTTATTGAACATTTCATCATAATGGTGGTGTTCAATGGCAATAACCTCAGTATTTTCTGCTGCCTGAATATAAAATTCTGAAGATTTTTGAAATAAAAAGCTGGTCAGATCTGTAATCCACCAATTTTCTATCGCAAATTGAGTGGTTTGCTCGGCACCTTTAATGTCTATAAAATAAAGTCTGAGGCAACCCTTTACCACAAAGTAATTGGCCCTGCAGGTTTGCCCTTCTTCCAATAAAAAGGTTTTCTTTTTAACTGAAAAAGATTTGAGTAGCGATGCAAGTGTTTCTTGTTCATCGCTATTCAAATCTATAAATTTATTAATGTGGTTATAAAGGGCGCTGTACATTATTAATTTTTAAGCTAAATTAATAATAATTCAGGCTTACATATCTGCTGCTTTTAAAATATCGCTGGCATAGTTGCCCCAATCTTTTAAAGCGCCTTTTAAAATATCGCTCAATTGTTTTTTACTAACGGGCTTACCTTTCGCAGGCACTTTGAGCTGCGTACTGGCTACTTCAGTATCCTTAACTGCCGTAGCAAACCAGGTAATGTGCTCGCGAGGCAAGGCGACGCCTAATATCATCCCAGGCAATCCGCTAAAGGTTTCAGGACCACCCGAAACCGGAATCAAATCGGTATAAAATGCCACCACGTAAATCGAATCCATGATTAGTGCGTTTGCCCTGCGACAGTTATAGCCAGCGATTTCCCTAAATTCATCGGTTATTTTCCAGTTTATTTTGCGTACAGAATCTTTAACCAGGTAAGTTTCTTCATAAATTGATTTTTGATTGATAAGGGTTGAAGTTTTTAAATTGGTTAAAATAATATTGTTCTGCTTAGCTGAAGCAAAGTTGCTAGCCCAGTTGTTGCCAACAGTTTCATCGGGTATTGGATTAAAAAACGTTTGATCGTTTTTAAAAACCAGGTCGCTTTTTAAAGTTTTAAACTGCGGGTTATTTTTCTGATACTGTTCAAATGCCTGTGCACTCCAGAAATTATCAGGATATCGCTTGATCTGGTCTTTAAGCAAGGCATAAATATTTATCTTTTTTTCAAATTGAATGGTACCCTGGTGTACAAACCTGGCATGTTGTGCCATTGCATAATTTACAGTGCAAAAAAGCATCATTATGGCATATCTTAATTTCATTTTTATAATAATTTTAAAAGATCAGTTATATAATATTTAGTCTTTTTAACAGTGTTTGTTGATTATTTTTGAGGTGCTCCACCACCCATTTTATTAAAATCCCAAACAAGGGAGAACATAAAGTAACGGCTGATATTGTTGTAATTGGTTTGCGTAATGATGTTGGAATAAGCATACCTTCTAAATCCGCGGTTTTGGTTAAACAAATCGTTTCCACGGATGGTAAATTTCAGATCTTCCTTTTTGAAGAAAGACTTGGTAATCGAAGCGTTAACAATCATCTGTTGAAAACTGGTATCAAATGCTTGAGAACTAGGAGTATAAGTATATTGACCATCTGCCTGGATCTTAAATTTCTTAGGCAAAGTAAAACCAAGGCCAGCCCAGCCCTGCATGCCCCATCCTTTGTTTGAACGATCTTTTTGTAAAGAGCTTACCTGTGCATTGTAACTTGGTCCGAAATTAAGATAGAATTCGCTTTTATCTTTATAACGATTAATATCTATGGTAGGACTGAAACGGGTAGAAACCACCTCATTTAATTCTACAACATTACTCAGCTGGCTTTTCACATAACTGTAGCTGGTACTGCCGCCTGCACTCAGGTTTAAACCAATATTCGCATCGAATAAAAACTTTAATTTTCTACTAATGCTACCATATACGTTGTAGTTAACAGGTGTTTTATCTGTTAAATTAACCGATTTAACAATTGTTTTACCAATAGCATCCGTTTCAGTATTACTTACAATAGCATTGTTTGCAAAGCCAACGCCGCCACCAATATATATAGATCGTTGTGTTAAAACTTTATATGAATTATAGTTCAGGTTGAAACGACTATCGAATGATGGTGCCAGATTAGGGTTACCCAGGGGCTGATACAGTGGATTGTCATTCACCCTCACCGGTTGCAACTGGCTAACAGTAGGCTGATTGGTATTCCCGTTATAGCTTATCCGTATTGATTTTTGTGCTGAGAATTTATACTGGTAACTGGCCTGTGGCAACCAGTTAACAAAGCTCCTTTTGTAACTTTGACCTGAGAGTTGCTCAAACTGATCGAAATTTACTGCACTTACTCTGCTGCCAAAGCTCAAAGTGGTTTTCGGTTTCCTATAATTAAATACTACTCCACCCTGATTGATGTATTGGGTAGCTTTAAAATCGTTACTAAAGTCAGTATCTAATACATCGTAATTTCCGGGAGTAGATTGATTGAATGACTTACGATCGGAACGGCTGTCGTTAAGAACAAAGCCATAGTTAAAAACCAAGGCTATTGATTTAGTAATAGGTTCGTTATAGGTTATATTCGTGTTAAGAACACTATTGCGTGTATTGTTTGTTTTGTACTGATCGGTTATTTGAGGGGTATTTTCTACGCCCGATGCAGTGAAAGATCTTACATCAGAATGTAGAAAGCCCGTTCCGTTAATCTCATTTAATTTTTGACTAACACTAATGGAATAATTACGGCCTAATTTTTTAAGCTTTTTAGTGTATAGTGCCGATATATTAAAACTTTGCTCTTTACCGTCGTTACTGTTCGATTGATTATTGCTGTTTAGTAACGAATTATTGCCCCTTCGGCCTTCACTAAATGAAGAGGAAGTATTATCACTATTTTTTAATGTCCCGTCAACAATTACTTTCAGATTGCTTGTAGTGTCTAGTTTAATGGTATACGTAGCATCTAGCTTTTGTCTGAATATATTACGATCAGAATTTTCGTCGGTATTGGTGTTAATAATTCCATCTGGTAAATTGTTTTGGCTAATGGTATTTTTAGTGGTTTTAATCCCTAAAGCTCCCAATTTGTAATTGGTATTGATGGTTTCTTTATCATCGTTCCACTTATTATCGTAATGTGCACCTCCTGTTATGGCTTTGGGTATCCCTTCGCCATAATAGCTGCCACCTTCAAGTTCATCGCCACCGCCATAACTAAACCACATGCTTCCATCATCGCTCATTTGCATATTGTCTCCGCTTGTGCCTAATTTATTGTTGTCTTGCCAGCTTAATCCGGTTGTACCGTTATTACCGGCTGTTCCATAAACTGAGAATTTTTGCTTGGCTTTAAATCGATTAAATAAAACCTGACCTTTGTAAAAATCATCGGTACCATACCCTAAATCTACCTTGCCGAAATAACCACTTTTTTTATCTTCTTTTAATTTAATATTGATGGTTTGTGTTTTCTGTCCATCGTCAACTCCGGTAAATGCTGCCTGATCGCTTGATTTTTCGTAAAGCTGCACTTTGTCAACCATATCGGCCCTTAAATTTTTGGTAACCAGTGTGGGATCATCGCCAAAAAATTCTTCTCCGTCTACCAATACTTTCGGAACCGTTTTTCCCTGGGCTGTAATTTTACCGTCTTTATCAACCTGGATACCAGGCAACTTTTTTAATAAATCTTCTACCTTATCGTTGGGTTGTATACTATAACTTGATGCATTAAATTCAGTAGTGTCACCCTTAATCTTAATGGCTGTTTTCTCCCCCTTGATAATTACATCGGCTAATATTTTAGCCATTCCCGTCAGGTTAATTTTGCTGTAATCTTTAACCAGCTTAGTAGAGTCAAGCGTAAAATGATCGACAAAGTCGGCGTACTGTGGGTAAGAAACCAACAAGATAAATTTACCATTTTTAATGCCCGTGAGTTCAAAAGTGCCGTTTTCCGCCGCCCTGGTAAATTTTACCAGGGTAGAGTCTTTTGCATTTAAAACGGCAATAGAGCTACCCGATAAAATAGCCGTCGAAGCGGTGTCAATTGTTCGGCCTTTAATGGTATGCAAGCTCTGCGCCCTGGTGTACGATGCAATCGTGACAAAGAAGCACAGCGAGAGTAATAAACGTTTCATATAGAAAGGATCTGTTTTGTTTTTACGAATATAGAACTAATACGTTAGTTATTTGTTAAGTTTTAACCTTTTTTAACATATCTGCTTAATTCTCAATATCGCTTACTCTTTGCTGGGCTAACAAACCAAATTTCGTATAGGTTAATTGGGCGTTTGTCTATAAATACATGGATATGGTATAATAGCGCCTTACTGCCTGAAACGTTTTGAATAAACGACCGTCTTATTTACAGGAAAAAGCCTGGTAATAAGGGATTTAAAATAAAAGTTTACAAAACATAAAATATTAAGGTCATGAAAAATTCTATTCAAAAATTATTTGCAGCTGCATTGGTAATGGTTACTTTAAGTAGCGCAGCAGTAGTTGCTAATGCAACAGAAAACACAGCAAGCTATACTGCTTTAAACAATGTTAAAAACATTAGTAAAGTTGTGGTATCGGGCAATGTTAATTTAATCCTGGTTCAGGATGCCAAAGAAAGTGTTGAGGTTTACGATCAATACTATGGCAAAAATGCAATGGTGCAACAACAAGGCGCTGAGCTGAGAATCAGTTCTTTTGATAAAAATACGCTAACGGTTGTTGCCCACGTTAATAATCTGACAACAATTGAAGCTTCAAACACTGCAACGGTAAGCACAGCAGGCAACTTTAACCTGTTAAACCTGAATATTGTACTTAGCGACAAAGCATCAGCAGATATAACAGCCAATACGGTTAATTTATCGACCGAAATTAATGATGCTGCAACGTTAAAGTTAGCAGGTTCTACCGAAGAACATACAGCTGTAATCGGGGCAGAATCGAAAATTAAAATGGGCGATTTTACTGCTGCCGAAAGTACCATTAAAGTTGCGGTTAAACCAGCAGTGTTGGCCAACAGCAATCCATCACGTTATGCTGACATTGACATTGCTTTATTGGAAAAACTATTCTAACTCCATCATATATTTTAAATGTTGGTCGGGATTTGCAATCCCGACCTTTTTTATGCAGACAAGTAGTGGTTAATTTTTTTGAAAAATGGTCAATGAAAGCTGCATTTGTAATGCAGGATAATATAATCTATTCTGGCGATACAATCGCCACGCTACCCTGGTCCGGATTACAAATCCGGACCAACAAGAAGATTTATCTACAAATCAAATTTTATGCCTTGTGCCAGTGGGAGGGTATTTGAGTAATTAATGGTATTGGTTTGTCTACGCATATAAGCTTTCCAGGCATCCGATCCACTTTCGCGGCCACCACCGGTTTCCTTTTCGCCACCAAAAGCGCCGCCAATTTCGGCACCCGATGTACCGATATTTACATTGGCTATACCACAATCCGATCCATTGGCTGATAAAAATTGCTCTGCCTCTCTCAGGTTTAAAGTCATAATGGCTGATGAAAGCCCTTGTGGAACACCGTTTTGCAGCGCAATTGCCTCATCAAGTGTTTTGTATTTAATTAAATATAAAATTGGGGCAAAGGTTTCGTGTTGTACAATTTTAAAATCGTTTTTTACTTCGGCAATGCATGGTTTAACATAGCATCCACTTTGGTAAGCCTCACCAGTGAATACACCACCCTCTACCAGGAAACGACCGCCTTCAGCTTTGCATTTTTCAATCGAATCGAGGTAAGCTGCAACCGCATCAGTATCAATCAGCGGACCAACATGGTTGTTTTGATCTAAAGGATCGCCAATGCGTAGTTGTCCGTAGGCATTAACCAGTTTTGAGGTGAAAGCACCGTAAACACTTTCGTGGATAATCAATCTGCGGGTAGAGGTACATCGCTGTCCGGCAGTACCTACAGCACCAAATACAGCGCCAATTAAACTCATATCTAAATCGGCATGTTCCGAAATAATAATGGCATTGTTACCGCCTAATTCGAGCAGGCTTTTACCCAGGCGTGCGCCTACAGCAGCAGCAACGGCTTTACCCATTCGGGTTGATCCGGTTGCTGAAACCAAAGGAACCCGGCCATCATTGGTCATCAGCTCGCCAACTTCCTTATCGCCTAAAATTAAACTGCATACACCTTCTGCAACATCATTTTCTTTAAAAACCTTTGCAATAATATACTGACAGGCAATAGCGGTTAATGGCGTTTTTTCTGATGGTTTCCAGATACAAACATTACCACAAACCAGGGCTAAAGCCGCATTCCAGCTCCAAACCGCAACAGGGAAATTAAAAGCGGAGATAATGCTTACAATACCCAGGGGATGCCATTGCTCGTACATGCGGTGATTGGGACGTTCGCTGTGCATGGTTAAACCGTACAACTGGCGCGATAAACCTACAGCAAAATCGCAGATATCGATCATTTCCTGCACCTCCCCAAAACCTTCCTGTAAGCTTTTACCCATTTCGTATGAAACCAGTGCGCCTAACTCCGATTTGTTTTCGCGTAGGGCATCGCCAAACTGACGCACAATCTCGCCGCGCTTTGGTGCTGGTACACTACGCCATTCGGTAAAGGCGGTCTGGGCCTTAAGCACAACCGTTTCATAGTCAGCACCGGTGGCTACTTTAGCCGAGGCAATCAGTTTCCCATCCACAGGAGAAAAACTTTCTAATGTTTTGGTATTGGCTGTTCCTCCCCAATGGCTCCCTGTGCTAAATGCAGCGTTATCGGCAGTTATGCCCAATTTGTTTAAAATAGATTGAATATCTGTAGTCATATCTCTATCGGTTTACACAAAAAAACAAAAAAATAAAGGAAAGCAGGCTACGTTTTGCGCTTAACTTTATCACAATTCTTAATATCTTGCCCTAACTTTTACTAAAAACGACTACTCAATGAAAAACATTAAATTATTACTTGTCGCTATTTTAGGCTTTGGGCTCAGCCTTAACGCCCAAACTAAAAAGGCTACCAACACCCTACTGTGGGAAATTTCTGGAAACGGATTAAAGAAACCATCCTATTTATTTGGAACGCATCATTTTACCAGCAGAAAATTTGCCGATACGATGCGGGTTTTGCAAGAGAAATTAAAATCGGTTGATGGAGTTGTAGGCGAAATTGTAATGGATAGCACCGTACAAGGGCGAATGGCCCCGTTTTTAATGATGAAAAATAATACGCTTGATAGTTTATTTACCCCTGCAGAGTACAAAGAGGTTGACGATTACATTAAAGCAAAAAATCCGGATATTGATTTAAAAGCACTCAACACGCTTAAACCTGCCCTGGTTAGTATCATGATTATGCTCCTCGATAATCCCGAAATAAAGGAAATAACCGATGGGATAGATGATAGCTTTCAGAAGTATGCTAAAAGTAATGCAAAATCTTTGTACGGCTTGGAAACGGCCGAATACCAGGGGGCACTGTTATTTGATAGCGATTTACAGAAACAGAAAAATGCCTTGTTAAAATCGATTAGGGAATCGGATAAGAATAAACTTAAAATAAAAGAGCTAACGACTTATTACCTGACTCAGGATATGGATAAATTGACCGATTTCTTTAAAACACAGGATGAAGAAACCAAAGAATTTATGACCGAGATGCTCAAAAACCGGAATAATCGCTGGCTGGATCAATTGCCCGCTTTAATGGGAAAAGAATCGCTGTTTATTGTAGTAGGTGCAGGCCATTTGGTGGGCGATGAAGGTTTGATAAAAGGCTTGCAGGCTAAAGGTTACACCTTAAAACCAATAGCGACCAATTAGGCATAATGTAAAATTAGCTGGTAATTACCACAATTCTTAATACCTTGCCTAAAGATACTGACTTATAAAAACTTAAAAATGAATAAAAAATTTATTGCCTGTGGGGTAATGCTGGCTGCTGTTTTTGCAGCCAATCCACTTTTCGCACAGGAACAAACTGCCGAAAAATCTAATAATCTTAGCGTTTACCGCATAACTGCAACCAAGGTTAACGATCTGGTACATACCAAACTCGATGTTTCTTTTGACTATACCAAGCGCTACCTAAATGGTAAAGCATGGATAACTTTAAAACCGCATTTTTATACTACTGATTCGCTAACACTTGATGCGCAAGGCATGGATATTAAAACCGTTGCTTTGGTAGGGCCAAAAGGAAATACTCCGCTTAAATACACCTATAATGATAATAAGTTATATATCAACTTAAATAAAAAGTACGCCAACACCGAAAAATATACCGTTTATATTGCTTACACGGCTAAACCTGATGAGTTAAAGGTAAAGGGAAGTGCTGCCATAACCGATGCCAAAGGTTTGTATTTTATTAATCCTGATGGTAGCGATAAAAACAAGCCGACCCAAATCTGGACGCAGGGCGAAACTGAATCTTCATCAGCCTGGTTTCCAACTATCGATAAACCTGATCAGAAAACAACACAGGAAATTTCGATGACGGTAAAATCGAAATACACCACCCTGTCAAACGGAAAACTGGTTAGTCAGAAGCCAAATACCGATGGTACTAGAACAGATACCTGGAAAATGGATTTGCCACACTCACCATACTTGTTTATGATGGCTGTGGGTGAGTTCAAAATTACCAAAGACAGTTATAAAGGCAAGGAAGTAAGTTACTACCTGGAACCTAAGTACGCACCTTACGCGAAACAGATTTTTGGTAAAACACCTGATATGATTCAGTTTTACAGCAATTTGCTTGGCGTTGATTATCCATGGAACAAATATTCGCAGGTGGTAGGCCGCGATTACGTTTCGGGAGCCATGGAGAATACCACGGCCACCTTACATGGTGAGCATGTGCAAAAAACAGACCGTGAGCTGTTGGATGGAAACGAAGAAGGCACCATTGCGCACGAGCTTTTTCACCAATGGTTTGGCGATTATGTTACGGCCGAATCGTGGTCTAACCTAACCATGAACGAATCTTTTGCCACCTTTGGAGAGGTGATCTGGCACGGGCACGATGCCGGTCAGGATGCTGAAGATAAATCGCGTTATGAAAAACTGCAATCTTACCTCGGTTCGACCAAAAAAGGCGAAAGTCCGGTTTTGGCTCGTTTCCATTACAACGATAAGGAAGATATGTTCGATAACATCAGCTATGCCAAGGGATCTATTATTCTTTATGCGTTGAAAAACCAGATGGGCGATGCTGCATTTTACAAATCGCTTAACCGTTATTTAACTACAAATGCTTTTAAAAATGGCGAAACACATCAGTTGCGTTTAGCCATGGAAGAGGTAACCGGTAAAGACTGGAGCCCTTATTTTAACCAGTGGTATTACAGCGGCGGTCACCCGGTTTTAAGCATCGATTATGGCTACGAAAATGGTAAAGCAACCATTAAGGTTAAACAAACGCAGGATGCCAGCGTGCAGACTTTTACCTTACCGGTTAAAGTAGATATTTATGCAGGCGGGCAAAAAATCAGAAAAGAAATTCTGATTAACAGCCGCGAGCAAAACTTTAGCTTCGATGTTAGCACTAAGCCTGACCTGATAGATTTTGATACAGATAAAATTGTGGTGGGCGAAACCAACGACAATAAAACAGCCGAAAACTATTATTTCCAGTATAAAAATGCGCCTAGTTATGCCAACAGGATCGAAGCGCTGCAGTTTATTATGCAAAGCAAAGCCAACAGCGGGCAGCAGGTACTGTTAGCTGGATTGAAAGATAAATCGGCCGATTTACGTGCGCTGAGTATTGATGGTTTGAATTTAGAAGATGCGCAGATTAAAGCTGCAGCCCTCCCTATTCTGTTACAATTGGCTAAAAGCGATAAAGATACCGAAGTAAGATCGGCCGCAATAACCAAACTTGCTGAAACAGGCGATCAAACTTATAAAGCACTGATGAACGAGAGTTTGAAAGACCGCTCGTACAAGGTTATTGCCGCAGGACTTGGTGGCTTGGCTAAACTTGCTCCTCAGGAAGGTACTGCGGCATTATCGGCCCTAGATGCAGATACTAAAGACCATATTGCTGGTTCGGTTGCAACTTTATATATCAACGACCCCAGAGATGAGCACCAGGCCTTTTACGAGAATGTTATGGCTACTGGCGACAGAACTAAGATTTTTGCGACCATTGGTCAGTATTTCCAATATCTAAGGGCTAACACTAACCCTGAGGTTACCGAAAAAGGAATCAAAAATATTAGTGGTGCAATTGAGAGATTGAAATTGCAAGCCTACCTAAACAAACAATTGGCAGGTGCTTATACTGCAACTGTACAGGCTAAACAAAAACTGGCTGTTGCGGCCACTGGTACGGCAAAAGAAAACCTGAACAAGCAGGCAGAGTTATTTAAAAAAGGCGCTGCCGATTTAGAGAAGGAATAAGAATAACAGGAAGTCGTCATTGGGAGAAGGCTTTTTCGGAAGAGGAAGTAATGACGATTTTTTATAAAACTATAATCCCTTATTCTGTCTTCTAGTCGGAGTGTCTTTTAACGATATGTAATACTGTTTGGTTTTAGATCCTAGTTAGACGTCATGGCCAGTCTATTGATGCGCAAGGAGATATAGATCCATGATAGTCTGTGTGCATCAGGGGTTAAAAATTTTTTAATTCACAAAAAAGCACCAAAGAATAATCCTTTGGTGCTTTTTTATGAATTTTATTTTGTTTTTTAACGGGCCGATACGTAAGTAAGTGTATCGGTAGCTGCCCTGCTCGAAGGACTTACACCCCATTTATATGAAATATAAAAAGTTTTGGTAGCAGGATCGTAACGGTTGTCATAAGCCGGATCGTTAGCCAAAGTTGCATTTGCTGTGCTTTTCATCGTTACCTTGTTTGTTGCCAGGTTAACACTAATAGTTAATCCATCTATCCCTCCTACAGCGCCGCCATCAGACCAAACCTGGGCGAAATTGACCGCATTGGCCCCATTACTTGACAAATCTTTACTTAAGTTTTTAAAGTTTCCTGTTAAAACAGCATCACCTTCTCTAAAAACATAACCTTTTAAGCTATATTTTCCATCATAGCGGTTTCTAACAGCAACTTTAATTACAACTGCCCCAAAATTTTTGCTAATCACTTCTCCCGATGCATCAGTAATGTTTACAGGTAAGCCATAAGATAATGCGGGATCAAGTGCTGTACTCCCAAATTTTACCGGAACCTCTACCCTTCTTGTATTGGCAGGAATGGTAATGGTTGTTGGCATAGTAAACGCATTTGATGGCACTATGGTTAGCGGCGCATCTGTATGTACTGCATTGTATTTAGCCAGTATAGCTGGATCAACCGATAAAGTTACCTTAATATCGGTAGCCTTTGTACTCGCCGCCGCATAATTGATATAATAGAAGTAATCGCTTGGTGCATCCTGTTGAATTAGTGAAGTGCTTAATGAATTTACACTACCATCTCCAACAGGCGACCCGACAGGAATTTCTACAACGGGTGTAGTAGCAGAAAAATCGGGTTGTTCGTTTTTGTTTTTTAAACAAGAAGATAGACTTATTACACATAACAATGCAGCAAGTCCACTAAATATATTTTTATTTTTCATCGTTTTAACTGTTTTATTTAACATCCCAAAAAATTCTAGAGGTAAATTGGTTAATGGTTCCTTCCGCAATTACGTTTGTAGCATTGGTATTATACTCCCGTTGTGGATATAACATTCTTACCGGAATCTTTTTAGTTGTTACTGTAGAAGCAATAGAAATTGGCATGTCGGCAGGAAGCTCTAAGCGTCTATAATCTGTCCATGGTTCTATTGCATTTGTGCCGTTCATTGCTGCCCATTTCTGTTTAATGATCAATGCAATTTTATCGCTATTGCTGGTCCAGGTTGCTACAGGTTGATCAGCAAGATAAGTTATTGCATCAGCCTCTTTTAAGCCAAGATAAACAAAGTTAGCTTTTACAGCAGCTTCGTAATTGGCCTGTGCACTGCTGGTGAGGTATCCTCTTTGTGCAGCTTCGGCCTGTATAAACAAACTTTCAAAATCAGTAATAATCGGTTGAGGCTGGTCGAATGATTTCAAAACCCCTTTACCAATGCTGGATACGGTAGCAATGGTTTGGTCGAAATTTACGTCCTGTCCCCAAATTAAACTTACATAGGTGCTACCTGCGCCGTCGTTAACGGTATTGTAGAATTTTCCCAACCTAGGGTCGTTATTGTTTTTAAGGAAATCCATACCGTATGTACTAGCGAGCATATAACCATGCGAAGCTGTTCTTGTACCATCAACACCATAACCGTAAACTGCCCAGAATGGATTTTGCTTGCCGGCGGTGTTTAAGTAACCAGGGGTGTTAAATAAACCCTCACCGGTTCCAATATAGCCAAAGCCGTTAGCTGTAATTTTGGCAATTTCATCTTTAATGTACTGCTCCCTTCCAGGCATCTCAGATTGACGCAGCAGGATTCTTAACTTTAATGTATTAGCAAACTTACCCCACTTTTGCAAACTTCCCTTTGCGTAAATATCGGCAGTAGCATCGGCAGGAGTTACCGTAATAGTTTTGAACAAATTGGCAGCCGTATCAAGCTGTTTCGCCAAATCCTCATAAATGCTTTGTGCCTTATCGTATTTAGGGTTAAGGAAAGCTACAGATTTTGATGCCTGTGTGTAAGGAACATTGCCATAAAAATCTACCAGGTACTGGTAATCCCATGCTTTCATTGTTTTCGCAACAGCTACATAGAAATTCTGACCGGATGCTTTACCTTGTGTTTCTAAATACTGATAATCATTTAAGTTATCGTAAAGGTTGGCCCAAAGTGTTGTAGAGCCTCCCCAGTTGGTCGTAAAATTGTAAGAACGTTCTTCATACCAACCCGATACACCACCCGGTGTCATCCAGTAATTCATCCACAATGCAGCAAAACTGTAAAAAATTGATCCGCCTGTGGTGTATGCAGCAGTATTATTTAACGCTCCGGTTAAAACCAGTGCAGGTTTAACGGTTGTAGCATTGTTAGGATTATCATTAATATTTAAAAAATCCTTTTTACAGGCAGCGAGCATTAATACTGCCGATACCGTAAACACATATATTAATTTCTTTTTCATGTCTTTTTGTTAATTATTAAAAGCCAATTGTTGCCGTAAAACCATAAATACGGGTAGGAGGCGTTTGGTTCAGGTTGTTTACTCCCTGAGCATTTCCTGTCCCCACGTTAATCTCCGGATCGGTATAAATGTTATCGCTCGGGCGGAACATAAAAAGGTTCCTTCCGATTAGTGCTATACTTGCATTTTTAATAAATTTAGCCCTGCTCTGTAACCACTGTGTAGGTACCTGATAGGCCAAGGAAAGTTCTCTGATTTTCCAGAAAGCCGCACTCATCACATAGTTTGAAGCTGTGTTGTTACGGATACCGTCGGCCCAGAAAGATCCGTTACCATTGATAGTAGTGGTATTGGTGTTTGGCACAAATACGCCTGGTGAAGTTTGAATAACAGAATTTGGATATACAAAACGCTCGCGACCAGCCTGCGCAGATGTATAACTAACCCCGGCAAAATCTAATGTGCTTGCAAAACTATTATAGAACACATTACCACTACGGTATTCTGCTACACCAGATAGGGTAAAGTTTTTAAAGGTAAAACTGGTATTGATACCCAAAATATTGTTTGGATTGGTTTGTCCGAAATCTTTATTGATCGGATTTGAAAGTGGTAAACCAGTATTCGCATCAACAATAACATGGCCCTGAGGATCGGTTTGATATGAACTTACCTGTAATGAAGGGAAACTCTGACCCACTACGATATAGTTGTTATCGCCAATACCCAATTGGTTCTGTCCTTGATATAAGGATAAAACTTTATTGGTATTGTATGAATAGTTTATACCTATGTTCCATCTAAACCCATTTGAAAAACCAATTACCGGAGCTGCGTTTAAGCTCAGCTCAAACCCTTTATTTTGTCCTTCACCAGTATTGATTACTGCACTGGTATATCCAGTTGTTCCCGATAAATCTATCCCGTTGATAATCTCCTGATCCTTTGTATTCTGAAGATAAGCAGAGGTTTCTAAAGTAATCCGGTTATTCAGAAAACCGATATCAAAACCAACTTCTTTTGAGATGGTCTGTTCAGGTTTTAGGTTTGGATCGTAAACAGCATTGTCGATAGAATATCCGGCGGTACCACCATAAGGAAAGTTTGATGCAGGGCTAATGGTCGAAACCAGTTTATATGGATCTATCTGTACCGCATAAACTTTCGAAATTCCACCGCGGATTTTCAAATTGCTGATTATCTTGCTCTCTTTTAATGCTGGGATGGCATCAGTAAGCGTAATGGCTGCATCAATTGCAGGATAAAAGAACGAACGATTACTTTGTGCTAATCTTGAATCCCAGTCATTTCTGCCGGAAATGTGGATGGTTAGGTAATCGTTATAAGTTGCTGTGACATCACCAAAAACACCTAATTGTCTCGAATTGCGTTCAGTTTCCGAACCTACAATCTCGCCTGTACGGTTGTTAAGGTTAAACAGATTATCTACCACTAGGTTTGAGCCCGACTGCGACATGTACTTATAGTTTTTCTGGATCACCTGGGCACCACCGATTACAGTAAATTTAAATCGGTTAAACGTTTTAGTAGCTGTTGCAAGAAAATCCCCAGTGTATCTGCTTTCAAATTCATTGTAATCTCTTACTGATGATTTTGTGTATTGGGTAGCTGCTATTCCTTTTCCCGAGTCATGGGCAAAATCAGAATAAGTATATGCATAGTTCTTATCTTTACCCTGCGTATTTTTTGTGCTCAAACCCCCTCTTGCCAGTAAACTTAACCAATCAACAGGTTTGTAGGTAAAAGATAGATTACCCAACAAGTCATCTCTTCTTTCGTTGTTGCGGTTTTGCTGTAAACCGAAATAAGGACTATTATAGTAATCGTTATAAAAATCATTAGGATTACCATATTTCGAGTTTAGGTCGCTATACTCTGTTAAGGGTACGTTACCCGGGGTATTGATTACGTTATTATATACCTGATTGGTACTTTTATCGTAGTTTCTCTGCGTATAGTTAAATGAATAATCAGCTAAAAACTTGTTAAGTTTACGGGTGCCATTAACGCGGATGGCCGTTCTGTTCGATTTATCACCAGGAACATACCCTTTGCTGTTTACACGCTGAAGGTTAATGTAGGTTGTTCCGTTTTCATTTCCTCCCGAATAAGCAAGGTCATTCTGCTCATCGATACCCGTTTCGAAAAAGTTTTCTTTCTCTCCATCTTTATAGGTATAAGGAACCATCTGATAAGTGCCGTCAGGTAAAATACGACCCAATGGTCTTAGGCTGCCATCAAAACGCTCTCCAAAGGTCTGGTTCTCGAAAGGAGTATATAGACCAAATCCGAAATCATCCTGTGTAGTCCCACCACCAAACTCCGTTTGCAGCTTAGGGAAGTAACTTAAACGATTTAGTAAAGTGGAATTAGTAAAAGTTACACTACCTCCGTCAGAAGATCCCCTCTTGGTGCTAACAATCATTACACCGTTTGAAGCATCAGATCCGTATAGCGCAGCAGCGTTCGCGCCCTTTAAAATGTTAACATTTTCAATGTCGTTCGGGTTAATCGAGTTTAACTGACTTAACGGGACAATAATACCATCAAGTACCAATAGTGCCTGGTTATTTCCTGTAAATGATCGGTTACCACGAAGTACAACACGTACCTGGTCGCCGGCATCAATCTGGTTGTTTGCCTGGTTAATTTGTAAACCCGCAACCTTTCCCGATAAACCAGTTGCCAGATTGGTTGGCTTGCTTGATGTTAAGGCTTTACCCGTTACCTGCTGTGTGGCATACCCAATTTCTTTTGGTTTACGCTTAATGCCAAGGGCTGTAGAAATGGTAACCTCATTTAAACTTTTGGAATCAGGTTCCAAACTGATGCTGAGGTTTGATTGACTGCCTACTGAGATTTCTTTTGTTACAAATCCGATAAACGAAAACTGCAATACATCATTTGGGTTAACACTGATAGTGAACTTTCCGTCCGAGCCTGTTGAAGTGGCTTTTTTGGTATCCTTTACACGGACACTTACTCCCGGCAGAGGTAATCCATCATTCGATGCGATCACTTTACCGGTGATATTTTTACTTTGGGCATCAGCTTTTAAAATGCCATAAAATAAAAATATGAATAAACACATTACGAGTTTTTTCATTTGTTTTTAGAAGTTAGTTTATGTTAATAATTCCCGAAGAACAGTTTTTTTTATTAATTAATCAAATAAAACTCCCTTTATTTTAAAAATGTTATAAATTGCGTTTAAAGTTTAACTAAAATGTTTTAGTATTCCGGGAAAACATTAATTTTTTAGCTGAAAATCTGTGTTTTTTTTCTGGCTTTGAAGTTGAAGGCATAAGGGTTTAATACAATATTTCATTTAAAAGCAGAAGCCGTTTAAAACAATATTTCTTTCCGTTTATCATTAAAAAAGACATGTATGAAAATCGTTTTTCTATTTTTTTGTATCATCACTTACGCAACCTTTTCTTATGCCCAGAATATTACCGTTGGCTCAGGTGAAAAACCACTTTTAAAGTCTTTGGTAAAAACAACAACTCAAGGAAATGTATTTTTTTACAATGGTTTTGCCAATGGGAAAATCATAACGGCTGAACAAAAAGAGTTTAGTGTAATTAATTTGCGTTATAATTTAGAAACACAAGAGCTAGAATATTTGGAGAATGATCTCGTTTATGCAGTTCTGGATGCGGTTCAATCATTCTCGCTGCTCGATTCGGTAGGGAATACGCATTTATTTGTCAAATTACCTCCTGATCAACCTACCGGTTTCTACGAAATACTGGTTGACGGACGTATTTCGCTTTTAAAATTACATACCGTTAAAAAAGAGGTTACTGAAGACTGGTACACAAAAAAGAAGACGGTCAAAATACTAAAGTTCAATATTTACTTTATCAAAAAAGAAAGTTCATTTGAGAAACTGACTCCATCAACAAAAAATGTGGTTACGGCTTTAATCGATAAAAAAGATGAACTCACCGCATTTATTAAAGACGAGCAATTGGATGTTAAACAAGGAGATGATCTCGTAAAAATATTTAAATACTTTAACGCTTTAAAATAAGGGGTTAATTACACTTATCCTTTCTTCTCGTATCAATAATGTAAACAATCTGCCAGCCCTTATCGCCTTTAACCAGCTGAAATGAATTTACTCCGCAGTGGCTAAACTTATCACCTATATAAAACTTGTAGTCTGTCCACACAGCAGCTAAAGGGCCATCGGTTAAGATTTTTGTGAAAACAATGCGTTCATCATACTTTTCTACGTGTGGCGTTCCGATAAATTTAACAAAATCGCTTACGGATTCTGTTCGCACCTTTACTTTTCCGTCTTTATCAACAATAGTCTGCATTACAGCGCCAGGGGCAAATGCCGAGCCTACTAACGTGGTGTCGCCGGCTTTCATGCCCTCAAAAAGATTATTTATAGCTTTTTTAATGGCGTTTTCTTCACCGTTTTGCGCAAAAGCCTGTAGGCCAAAGCAGACCAAAAACAGGGCAAAAATGACTGATCCTTTCATGACTTCTTCATTACGTTTGTGTCATAAATTTATAGTATTTTTGTGAAAGAAGGGAAAAGGAACCGCGATGTTGCAAAAATCTATTGATTATCCACACATCTTAATCACAGTTAATAAGCTTTATATTCAGCTATTTACATCGTTTTAACAAGCTGATGTTAATAATTATTTTATAAACGGATAATTAAAAATGGTAAAATTATATTGTGTTTTTCTGCTAATTGGCACGGTTCTTTAATAGTATAATATATGGAAGAAGAATTCTTTTTTGAATCCAACGAAGACGCACAACGCTCAGTAGAACGTTACGAAGAAATGCTCCGCAATCAGGACCAATATTTCTTCGATGCAGGCGCTTTTGAATACATTGTAGATTTCTACATTGAGAAAAATGATCCGGTCAAAGCTTTGCAGGTAGTTGATTTTGCAATCAGTCAACACCCATACGCTACTGTTTTTTTAATTAAACAGGCTCACCTGTACATTTTAACCAACAACCACGAACAGGCTTTTATCGCTTTACAAAAGGCCGAACTACTGGAGCCATCAGAACCGGATATTTATTTGCTTCGTGGTAATATTTTTCAGAATACCGAGCGCTTTGATGAAGCTTTAGAGAATTATGAAAAAGCTTTGGGCCTTGCCGAAAGCACCGACGAGATTTTACTGCAAATGGCTTACGTTTACCAGAGCATGTCTGATTACGAAAATGCCATTACCTACATTAAGCTCAGTTTAGAGCAGAATATGGAAAACCAGGATGGTTTATATGAATTGGCTTTCTGTTATGATGTACTGGATAAACAGGAAGAAAGCATTAAGTTTTACCAGCAATATATCGATACCGATCCGTATTCGTATGCGGCCTGGTACAACCTGGGTAACAGTTTCCACAAACTTAATCTTTTCGAAAAGGCAATTGATGCTTACGATTATGCCATTCTAATTAAAGAAGATTTCAGCTCGGCTTATTTTAACAAGGGCAACGCGCTCGTACAGTTAGATAAGTATACTGAGGCTATTGAAGTTTATAAACAGACTTTTGAGTACGAACCACCCAATGCCGATACCTATTGTGCCATTGGCGAATGTTACGAAAAGCTGGAAAAGATGGACGAAGCCCGTTCTTATTATAAAAAATCGGTAAAAATGGATCCCAAAATGGCTGACGCCTGGTTTGGGATTGGGGTTACGCTGAATTTTGAAGAACGTTATTTCGAATCGCTTCATTTTTATAAAAAAGCGATCGATTTAGAAGCTGAAAATGCCGATTTCTGGTTCGCACTGGCTGATGCTTATTACAAACTCAACCAGATTGATGAATCAATTGAGGCTTACGAGAAAGTTTTAGAATTTAATCCGCTTGACATTGAAGCCTGGTTAGATTTTAGTACTGTATTGTACGAGCAGGGTAAACTGCTTGAAGCATCGGAAACTATGGCCGAAGCCATTAAAAATAATCCCGAAGCGGCCGAGCTGTATTACCGCATGGTAGCTTACCTTTTTGCCTTGGGTAGTTATGCCGATGCGCTCGGATATTTGGAAACCGCTTTAACAACTGATCCGGATAAACACTATATTTTATTCGAATATTTGCCACAATTACAAGATAATAGTGCCATTTTGAACGTAATAAACCGATATATCAGGTAACGACCTTGTGAGAAAAATTTAACAAATAAATCTCAAAATTTTTTTCACTTTTGTAGGCATATGAATTATCCATTATTAAACGTTCCCGAACGTCCAGCTAAACCACGCCAAAAAGGCTTAACAATGGTTATGGATAAGGGATTAAGCCTGCGCCAGGTTGAAGATTTTATTGACGTTGCAGGCGTACATACCGATATCGTAAAATTGGGTTGGGCTACTTCACACGTAACCCCAAACCTTAAAGAAAAGTTAGCTTTATACAAAAGTGCAGGTATTCCGACTTATTTTGGCGGAACACTATTTGAAGCATTTATTATCCGCAACCAGTTTTCAGATTATCAACGCGTACTCGATCAGTACGGAATGGAATATGCCGAGGTTTCGGATGGTTCGATTGAGATTGAGCACGAAAAGAAGTGTGCTTATATTAGCGAATTGGCCAAACAGGTAACTGTAATTTCGGAAGTTGGAAGTAAAGACGCTGCAAAAATATTTGCACCCTACAAGTGGATTAAATTGATGCAGGCGGAAATTGAAGCCGGCTCATGGAAAGTTATTGCCGAAGCACGTGAAGGTGGTAACGTAGGTATTTATCGTGGAAGCGGTGAAGTACGCGAAGGCTTGGTAGACGAAATCCTGACCCAGATCCCTGAAGAAACCATTATTTGGGAAGCACCTCAAAAAGAGCAGCAGGTTTGGTTTATTAAACTTATTGGAGCCAATGTAAACCTGGGCAATATTGCACCTGCCGAAGTTATTCCATTAGAAACCATTCGTTTGGGATTAAGGGGCGATACCTTCGACCATTTCTTAAACTTAGGGAAATAATATAAAATTTCTGCATTGCGAAGCGTTGCTTACCCGGTTGGGGAAGTACTGCTTCGCAATGAATGTATATATGCTTATGAAAACTTACGGCCTGATTGGTTATCCGCTCTCTCACTCTTTCTCTAAAAAATATTTTACCGAAAAGTTTTTAAATGAAGGCATTGCCGATCATCAATACGAGCTTTTTCCTATCGAAAATATCAAATCGCTACCCGATTTGTTGAGCGAAAACCCTTCGCTTTGCGGCTTGAATGTAACCATCCCGCATAAGGTAAATGTACTTTGCTATTTAAACGAGGTAGATGAAGCTGCCGATAAAATTGGGGCGGTAAACTGTATTTCGATTAAAAATTTCGAAGGTAAAAACTATTTGAAAGGCTACAATACCGATGCCTTTGGATTTGAAGCATCGTTAACGCCTTTATTGGAGCCACAGCATACCAAAGCATTGGTTTTTGGTGATGGTGGCGCAGCTAAAGCGGTAAAATATGTATTAGAAAAGTTAAATATCGAATACAAGGTGGTGGTGCGTAAGGCAACTGAAGGAGCCATTTTATATTCGGATATTACCCCAGAAATTTTGGCCTCACATAAATTATTAATCAATACCACGCCACTGGGCATGTCGCCAAATGTAGATACCTTTCCGGATATCGATTATAGTTTGGTAGGACCTGAACATTTGGCTTACGACCTGGTTTATAATCCGCTCGAAACTGCCTTTCTGGTTAAGGCTGCAGCTGGTGGCGCAAAAACTAAAAACGGACTGGAAATGTTACACCAGCAGGCCGAAAAAGCCTGGGCCATCTGGAATAAATAATTTGGCCTATCTTTATCCTGTTAAACATTAAGCAATCTCCTGAGGAATGAAACTTAAACTATTGATTTTTTTACCCTTTGCACTGCTTTTATGTATAACAGCCTGCCAAAACCACGATTATAGCCCTAAGCCTAAAAGTTATTTCCGTATTTATTATCCGGCCAGGTCGTATCAAAAGTTTACATCAAATGCACCCTTTACTTTTGAATATCCTGTTTATGGCAAAATTGAGCCATATGTAGGAAGAGATGCACAGCCCTTTTGGTATAACCTGCATTTTCCTCAGTTTAACGGATACATTCATCTTACCTATCATGGCGTAGCCGGAAAGCCAGAATATGACAGGCTTTTGGAGTATACCCGTGAGCTCGCTTTTAAACATACCATTAAGGCAAGTGCCATAGATCAGAAACTCATTAACTATCCCGATCATAAGGTATATGGAATTTATTATGCTATTGAAGGGAATACTGCCTCATCGGTACAGTTTTTTTTAACCGATAGTGCAAAACACTATTTCAGGGGGGCTCTATATTTTAATGAACGTCCGCAATACGACTCGATTGCGCCCGTTATCAATTTCATTAAAAAAGATATTGATAAACTCATTTCCACCTTTAGATGGAAAAACTAACAACCATATGATTACAGTAAAAACTTTAACTTTTAACGCGTACAGCGAAAATACATACGTTTTATATGATGAGACCGGCGAATGCGTAATCATCGATCCTGGGATGTATGAAGGCCATGAACAGAACAAACTGGTTTCGTTTATTAAAGAAAATAACCTTAAACCCGTTTTGTTGCTGAATACGCATTGCCATTTAGACCATGTTTTTGGCAATAAGTTTGTTTTCGATACCTATGGCTTAAAACCGCAGTTTAACAAAGGCGAATTGCCGATATTACAGGCCGTACCTGGCTATGCGCCGCAAATGGGCTTTAGCCATTACGATCTTTCGCCAGAGCCCGATACTTTTCTACCCGAAACCGGCACCATTAGCTTTGGAAACAGTACACTAAGCTTAATTTTTGCACCTGGCCATTCGCCTGCACATTTGTGTTTTTACAGTGCGGCTGATCATGTTTTAATGGGTGGTGATGTACTTTTTTATGGCAGTATTGGCCGGACCGATTTGCCTGGCGGTAACCATCAGCAATTAATTCAAAACATTACCGATAAGCTTTTTGTATTACCTGATGAAACTAAGGTTTACCCTGGTCACGGACCCGCAACCAGCATCGGTTTCGAAAAGCAACATAACCCGTTTTTTTAGATGTAAGATGGGAAATGTAAAATGGGTTTACATAATTCCATTTTACCTCTTCCAAGTTACATTTTAGTTATCTTTACCGCAGTGAACACATCCTTCTATATCGCCAAGAGGTATCTTTTTGCCAAAAAGTCTACCAATGCCATCAACCTGATTTCGGGGATTTCGATGGTGGGCGTAATGGTAGGTAGTGCTGCGTTAATTATCATTTTGTCGGTTTTTAACGGTTTGGAAACGGTGGTGCTAAGCATGTTCGATACCATTACCCCTCAAATTGCCATTACCCCCGCTAAGGGAAAAACCTTCGATCCGAATACCACCTATTTTAAGCAGTTGAGGGAAAATAAGGCGGTTTATGCTTTTACCGAAGTTTTACAGGAAAATGCCCTATTAAAATATAACAATAAGCAGGCTGTTGGAATGGTTAAGGGCGTGAGTTTCGATTATTTAAAAAACAGCAAGCTTGATAGTACGATAAAAGAAGGTCGTTTTGTATTGCACAACAGCAGTGGTGCAAGCGCGGTAATTGGTTCGGCCTTGCAGAGCTATCTGGCCGTTAATACTGTCGATCCATTTACCGAGCTGGAAATTTATTCGCCTAAAAAAGATATCTCAGTCAATAATATCAATCCTGCAGATGATTTTGTATCAAAAAATATCAGGGTAAGCGGTGTTTTTGAAGTGCAGCAGGATTTCGATAATGGCATTATTGTTCCACTCGATTTTGCGCGCGAGTTGCTGGGCGAAGATAAAAAAGTGTCGGCTATTGAGATTAACCTGCAGCCCGGAACCGATGTAGACCGCTTTCAAAAGGAAGTAATTGAACAGGTTGGGAAAGATTATGAGGTGAGGAATCAGGCAGAGCAGAATAAATCGCTCTACCACATTTTAAACACTGAAAAATGGGCCGTATATATTATTCTTACTTTTATCCTGATTATTGCTATATTTAATATCATAGGGTCATTAACCATGTTGGTAATTGATAAGGTAAAAGATGTGGCCATTTTGAGTAGTTTGGGTGCCGGGAAAAAGTTGATAAAACGTATATTTTTATTCGAAGGAATGATGATTACCATGTCGGGCTGTGTGCTTGGCTTATTAATCGGAATTATCTTCTACTATTTTCAACACACTTATGGCTTTATAAAAATGGGTGAAGAGAATAAAACCCTGGTAAATGCCTATCCCATAGGATTAAAATGGAAAGATTTTGTTTTAGTTTTTGTTACTGTAGGCACCTTCTCATTTTTGGCATCTGCTTTGTCATCCAATTTAAGTGTTAAAAAGATCGATCAAATAAATCAAACCATATAAAATGAAGTTATTTAAGCAAGCTTTTGTATTTGTTGTGCTCCTTGGCGTAGCGGTTACCGCTTGTAATAGAAAAGATAAAGCCGAGGGAGAGAATAGTAATCTGAAAACCGTTAAGGGTTTGTATAGTTTTGGTCCGGAAATGAAATCATTTACCCTTTGCGAAGATGGTCGTGAATATTGGGTTAAAGACAGTGTAAGAACCCTTGAGTTATCTTACAGCAACCTGGGTTTTGAAAAGCCTTATGAACCTGTTTACGTAGAACTGGAAGGTTTTTTTGCCAAATCGGATACTTCCAATGTTTCGGCTGATTTTGACTCGACACTCGTAGTTACCAAGGTGTTGAAAATAAGCAAAGAAATTCCTGATGGTCCTTGCGCTCAGTAATTAAAATAAACCACCTGGCCGCCCTGGTTCGTGTCTTCACGAACCATATATACATGCATTTCCATCGGTTGGTGGGTCACCAACCGAAATAGTGTGTAGATACACTGTTTTATTTGGAGCGCAATGGCCAGTTCATATCGGTCGCTTCAGTCCTGCGTTACACTAATCTGATGCTGGTTTGCTCCTTTACTGATAAAGCATCAGAATCGCTGCAATCAGAGCTATTTTTGAGCGGTCAATGGTGCTAGGAGGAGATTTCTATGCAAATGCCTTTACTTGTTTTTAAACGCCCTGGTTCGTGTCTTCACGAACCATTTATCTATCTACACATTTAATCCAATACTTTTTAATTTGATCTATCGGTGGGTATCTCACCGGCAGAAATAAGTGGTAGCTAAGCTGGTTGGTGGGCCACCAAACACTAGAACAAAAAAGGCTCACAATGAAAATTGTGAGCCTTTGCATATTATTGATTTTAATTTTACCAGAAAATCGAGTAAAGTGCTACTAAAATTCCGCACACAATCAGCGATCCAACAGCAAACGAAGGATGAACCTTAAACATGCTCGAATCTACTTCTAAACCATGTGATTTATCGCCTTTACTGTTTTCGAACATACTAATGGCATACATTACCACAATACAGATTACGAATACAAAGCCCATTCTATCTAAGAAAGGTATTT
>Ga0308169_10001697_pt1 | contig 24820 bp, 22 predicted proteins | sample PhyBR1_2_FD_202139 | JGI IMG/M metagenome (GOLD analysis project Ga0308169, IMG submission 202139) | Phyllosphere microbial communities from UC Gill Tract Community Farm, Albany, California, United States - DLSLSB.R1 | ecosystem: Host-associated > Plants > Phyllosphere > Unclassified | place...
CGACGTTCGGGCCGCTGGCGGATTTCCGCCCCTGGCTCGACCGGGCCCGTTGGGACCTGACCGGCTTCACCGCGACGTCGAACGTCGAGAACCATGTTCAAAGCTATGCCTTTCATCTGCGTGACGTCACCCCGAAGCGGCTCGGCGCCCTCACCTCGGTGATGCCCAGGCGGCATGCCTTCAACCACTTTTGGGCGGTCGTGCTATGGCAAGAAACGCGGTTCGCGCGGGTTGCGGCCAAATCGATGTCGGTGGGATCGTTCCTGTATGCCGACACACCTGAAATCGAGGATCCGACGCTCCAAGTTGCGCTGCCGTTGGTGGCTGCCGGCTTCCCCTTCCTCAAACGCTCGCTACTGGGCAAGTTGTCGCACGTCGCCGAGCGTGAGGAGACGCTGGCGACGTTGGCGGCCGTCGGCTACCCAGTTTAGCCACGCGCTACCACTTTGGACAGTCTTGCCCGTCGGATACGGCGCACGACGTCAGGCAGCCCGGCATACAGCATACCGACGCCCTGAAGCGCGGCCCAAGCATCGGCAGGACGGCGCTGCGCCAGGAAACGCGCCGCGCGAGACACCGGCTCCCCGAGCAGAGTCACCCCGCTCACGACCAAAGCCTCATGCAAAGGACGGTGTTTCCAGACATAGACCATGTTGCTTGACAAAATATAGGCGTAGCGTCGCGACTTGATCTGGTCGGAGGTGCCGCCCTGCTTATGAAAGGCAACCAGGTCGGCGCGATAGTCGATGCGGTATCCCGCGTCGACGACCCGCTTCGACAGGTCCAGATCCTCCATGTAGAGGAAGAAAGCCTCGTCGAAGCCGTCCAAACTCTCGAACAGCGCACGCCGCATACAGTAGAAGGCGCCCATGACGTGGTCGACTTGCCGGCTTGACCGATGGTCGAAGTCCAGTAGCGGAATGGGCTTAAAATAGCCGCGACCAAGCCGGAAGAGACCCAGGCTCTGCCCAACGAATGATCGCCAGGTGGGAAAGCGCGCGCAATGGCGGTGGGTTTCGCCGTTGGTATCGATCAGTCGTACGCCGACTACGCCGGTTTTGTGCGCACCGTCCTCGTCAAGATGCGCCACCACGCCCGCCAGCACGCCCGCTTTTAACTCGGCATCGGGATTGAGAAACAACAGGTACGGCGCGGTACTCATACGCGCGCCGAGATTGCAGGCCGCGCCGAAGCCGAGATTGCTTCCTGCCGGCACGATACGCAGCGGAAGTTCGGGCATGGCGATCCTGTCCGATCCATCGGTGGAGCCGTTGTCCACCACGACGACCGATGCGACCAGGCCGTCGCCATAATCGACGAGCGAACGAAGCGCTGCCGTCAGCTGATCCCCTGAATTCCAGTTTACCAGGACGACATCGACGACCGGACGGCTCACTTCAGCACCTGCCGCTTCGGTATCCTCACCCGTAACGCCAATCGCTCGACCTCGTCCCACAGCGGATGCCGCATCCACCCCAACACCCCTATCCAGCACAGTCCGCTGCCCAGCAGCGACACGCCGAGTAGAGCATAGGGAACCCCCACCGTATCGCGGGTCCAGATCATCGCCAGCGCTGGAAACAGCAGTGCAGCCGCGGTCAAGCCGGCATTGCGGGCATAGATTTTGACGAAGGCACGCGTTGGCGCACCAGAGAGGCGCCGCACCTGCGGCAGATAGAAGATCATGCCGATGATCGGATCGATCAGCCGCCCGAAGGCGGCACCGATGATGCCAAAGGTACAGCAATAGGCGAAGACGGCTAGTCCTAAGATTGTGCGAATGGTTTCGATGCGGGTCTGACGAGCGACCTCATCGCGCAACACAAACAATTCGTAGTTCATTGCATAGGTCAGGCCAACAATCTGCCCGATTGACAGGAGCGCCAGCGGCACCGCTGCCGCTAGCCAGCGTCCGCCGAACAGCAGCTCCACCACCGGCCCGGACAGTAAGGCCAGTCCCGCCAGCATCGGCCACAGCACGGCCAACATCATATCCAGCCCGCGCAGATAGGAATGGGCGATGTCTCGCCCTGCCCGCGCATCCTCCGCCAGCTTAACGAACAAAACCCGCGAGAGACTGAAATAGACGTTGGTAATTGGCACGCCGGAAAGCTGGGCAGCGCGATTGTAGAGACCCAGCGCGACCAGGCCGAGAATAGACCCTAGGATAAAGTCGGACAGACGGAAGGCGATCACCGCAACGCCACCGATGGCAAGGGTCTGAAACCCAAAGACGACCATCGATCGCCAGCCGACCAGCGTCAGCCCGAACCCGCTATAGCGTCGCGCGACAATCGCTAATGCGGCGGCACTGGTGACCGCACCGGCAACCGCGCCATAAGCCGCGCTGACCGCGCTCGCCCCCGCCAGCGCGCTGGCGATGCTGACGGCCGCGGTAACGACGGTACGCCCCACGGTGATCAGCGAAATAGTTGAGAACTTCATGTCGCGCTGCAGCATCGTCGAAGGACGGAACTCGATGATCCCCAGCAGAGGTACCAGTGCCAGCACGCGCAGCACCGTGCCGACGAGCGGCTCGCCCATGGTGATCGACGACAGCGTGCTGCCGACTAGCAGCGCCAATGCCAGCAGGCAGGCGGTCAGCGCATTGATTGTGAAAGCCGTGGAGAGCACGGCGGGGGTCAACTGGTGTTCACGTACGACATAGGTGCCGACGCCGAACGCGGCCAGCGCCTGCAATACGCCGCTAACCGCGGCGGCAATCGCGAACATGCCGATCTCGCGCGGCGCAAGGATCCGCGCCAGCACCACCGTCATCCCGAACGTTGCGGCGAACGAAACGATCTGCCCCGCTACTGTCCATGCAATCGCGCGGCGGATCATCGTGCCCCGAACCCCGTCAGCATGGTACCGATCGTGCGCACGACGATAAGCAGGTCAATCCAGGGCGAGTAATGCTTGATGTAATAGAAATCGTAGTGAAGCTTGCTCCGGACGTCGTCGAGATCGGTGACGTGTCCTTGGGAGACTTGTGCCCATCCGGTGATTCCTGGCTTCACAATGTGCCGGTACCGGTAAAACGGAATTTCCGCTTCGTACCAGCGCGATAGCACTTCGGCCTCGGGCCGCGGCCCGATCCAGCTCATTTCGCCGCGTAGAATATTGATGATCTGTGGCAGCTCGTCGATCCGGGTACGACGAAGAAACCGGCCAAGCGGTGTGATCCTGACATCGTCGTTCTTGGTCATCGCATCGTCACGAGCGCAATCGAGCTCGCGCTCGACCGTCATCGTCCGAAACTTGTAGACCGTGAAGACGTCGCCTTTGTACCCGATGCGGCGCTGGCGAAAGAGCGCGGGCCCCGGCGACGTCGTACGGATGGCGATCGCCAGCGTGATGAACGCGGGTGCCAGCACGATGGCGGCACAGGCGGCGATCAGCCAGTCTAGAATGGCCTTCACCGTCATAAAGGCGGAGATCGGCGCGAGCGATCCGAAGCTGTTTTCCGACAGATGCTCGAGCTCGACGCGCCCCGTCAGCGATTCGATTAGATGCTTGGTGTGATAGACCGGCAGGCCGGACAACGCGAAATCGGCTAGGCGACGATCCCACATGCTGGGCAAATCACTGCGCAGGTCCGCAGCGATCGCGTCTAGGCCTATGACCGACGCATTACTATCGACCAACGTAACCCAATCCACCCCGGGAATCTGTTCGACGCGCGCCTTTTCACCAAACGGCAGCACACCGATCCTGAGGACCGAGTGTCGGTGCCGACGCGAATACAAGCCGAGGAACCAGATGATGCTGAGCGTGTAGCCGCTGATCAGCATGGTCCGGTTGTAATCCAGTCGCGTCATGATGAACACAAGCAGCAATGCCGCGAACGAAATCGTAAAAGCCGGCAGGACATATGCCGAGTTTTCGACACCCGGATAAGTGGTGACGTTCCTAAACAGCAAAGTCCCTGCCACGATGGCTATGATGGTGCCGTACAGGGCTTGGTTGATGGGCCCCATCTGCGCTGCGTTATCGATGGTCACGAGGCGGATAAGATACGGAATGAGCGCGGCGAACAGCAATGTTCCGCCCAGCTGATAGCGTAAGCGATGATATTTCCTGCGCTTCATGATGTTACCTTGCTCATGATGCGATTTTCACACTCTCTTACCCAGCTGGTACGCACGCACCTGGTATCTACTGCACAATCCCGTTCGCCCGGAAACACCTCCTGGGCAGTGCGGACTACATGTTTACTTGCGCGCGGCGTCCCGGTTACGCGGTTGCTCGCCTGAGACGGCACCATGCCTATTACTCAGCCCGTTCGTGCTAGACGAACCAAGCGTATGGTCCCGTTTACCGTGCCTAAACCCGAAGCCGGTGGCGCCACGATTGACAATGTCTGTGCAGGGCACCCCGCCGAGACCGAAAAGCTCACGCCATTCGTTCCCTGTAGCAGCAACGGCTTGCGCGTCAGCTCGGTGCCCGAAGGTAGGCAGACCACACGAAGATAGGGCGGCTGGGCGTCGGCCGCTTCGATCGAGCCGACTTCGGCTTGCAGCGTATAGGTTCCAGGCGTCAGCGACAGCGTCTGTCTTGCAACATCGCCCCCCTCGCCTGCAGCCGTAGTAAAGATAAGCTCTCCCTTGGCCGACGTGGTCTGCTCGATCCGCGCGGTGACGAACTCGTTGTCGCTCAGCTGCCAGTCATACGGCGTCTTGACCACCGGATCCTCGCCGAACGTGTCACCGCGTACCGCGGCGTGCTGTGCACCACGATGATCTGAAGCATAGACTTTCCATGCGTCGTCGAACAGCTGCGCTTCCAGCAAGCGGGTGTAGAGCGCAGTGTCAGCCGCGGCGCCGGTGGCGACGCCTTGCTGCTTCAACATGGCGAATAGCAGCGCGATGCGGTGGAGGTCTTTCCCGCTCTGCGCCAGCTGCTGCAAATATAGGCCGCCCCAGAGCGGACGCTGCGCCAGGGTCTTAGCGATAGCAGGAAGCAATTGGTCGTTCGAGGTCGCATCGACCAGAACTGGGAAGAGCAGCGACGGGGCCGCGCGCGATGTCCGCAGAGCGATGTCATACTGCCGCAGCGCGCCCGAGACGTCCCCCTTTGCAACCGCGTTTTCGATCATCCAAATTTGGACGATCAGGTTGCGGCGAGACAGGCGATCGGCGGCGGTGAACACAGCCGCCACCTGCTTCGGCCTGTCGCTGGCCAGGCCAAAGGCCGCCAGAGCATTCACATTCCCCGCATCCCGCGCCAGTGCGGCACGCGCCAGGTCGCGTGCCTTGAGGCGTTGCGGCGTGGCTTCATCCTGCACAAGCGTCAACGCCATCTGCGCCAGCACCGTGGCATTCTCGCGATCGAGCTGCAGAGCCAGCTCGGGCCGCTTCGTGGCCAGTGCCATGCCTAGGCTGTGGCGTACCGCCAATACCCCAACGAGCAGGACCAGCGCTACGGCGAACGCTTTGGTCCAACCAGCGCTACGCCAATCCGCGGACGCAGGCATAGCTACGGTCAATCCTGATTACCGTAGCTATAACCGTATTCGTAGCCGCCGACATTCCGACTCGCTTCGAACTTGGTCAACACCGCACCGAGTACACGTGCATGTGCACTGAACAGGCGGTTGAGCGCCGTCCGGACGAGGCTCGACCGGATGCCGTGCGATTCCACCGCGTAGATCACGCCTTCGACCTGGCTGCAGATCAGAGGCGCGTCGGCGAGGCCCATCACCGGCGGCGAATCGATCACGACGTGATCGAACTGTTCGAGCAGGCGGTTGATCAGCATCTTCAACCGCTCGCTGGTCAGCAGCTCCGCAGCATTGGGGGGAATTGGACCGGCGGTAATCGCGAAGAGACCGAAATTCTCGACCGAATGGATCAGACCCTGGATTTCGTCGTCGCCGGCAAGGAAGTTGCTCAGCCCGTGGCGATGATCGGTGCCGATGAGATGGTGCACCGACGGCGACCGCATGTCGCCATCGACCAGCACGACCCGCTTTTGTGCCCGCGCCAGCGTCGTAGCAAGCGCCAGCGCTGTGGTTGACTTGCCCTCCATCGGCCGGGTGCTAGTGATTGCCAACGACCGGGGAACGCCGTGCTCGGTCGAGAACGCCAGGTTGGTTTGCACCGCCAGATAAGCGTCAACCATGCTCGATTTACGATCAGCCAGCGCCTCGCTGGGCGTCTTGCCCACAAGTTTGGGGACGCTACCCAGCAGCGGCAGACCGACCATGCGTTCCACCTCTGCCGGATCCGAAATCGCCTCATCCGCTTGTTCGAGCAGGAAAGCGGCAATCGCACCCAACGAGCAGCCGATCACCAATGCCAGCAGCATGTTCAAGACCAGTCGCGGGCTGGATGGCCGCTGAGGAACATCCGCCGGATCAACGATCGAGACGTTGTTGACGCCAACACCGCCGGCGATGCCTATCTCCTTGTAGCGCGCCAGCAGCGTATCGTAGAAACCGCGGTTCGTATCGGTATCGCGCTGCAGTATCTGATACTGGATGTTACGGCGCCGCAAATCGAGCGAGCTGTTCTTCAGATCGTCGACCCGGGCCTTTAGGCCCTGTTCGCGCCCAAGGGCTTCGCGATAGCCGAGCTCGATCGATCCATTGATACGCCCCTCTTCGCTAGCGATGCTGCGATCAATCTGAGTAAGCTGTGCTTTGAGCGACTGTGCAGGCGGATAGCCTGGCTCGAACTGCAGCATCAGCTTCTGGTAATCGGCTTGGACTTCAGCACGCTTGGTACGCAGGCTATTGATAGTGCTGTTGGTCAGCGCCTCACTCGCCTGCCCGCCATGCCCTTGATTGGCGCGGAAGCGTGCTTCTGCCCTCACGCGGTCTGCGGTGGCTTCGTTCAGCGCCGTGTTCAACGACCCCAGGTCGTCGGAGTTCAGGGATCGCTCGGCACCACCCGCGGTGCCGGGGATGTTGATGATACGCTGCGCCGAGGCATAGGCAACGAGGGCACGCTCGGAGGCTTCCAGTCGCTGGCGCAACTGGACGAGCCGCTTTTCCAAGAACTCGCGCGCGTAGCTGTTGGCCTGATAGCGACGCTGCAACGTCGCTTCGATGAAATTCGTAGACCAGGCATTGGCGACCTTCTGCGACAGCGCAGGGTCGGGGCTGGTGAAGCTGAGCTCGACTAGTCGTGACGACCTTACGGGGGCAACATCGATATTGTCGAGCAATAGCCCGCCAGCGATCCGCAGTCGCTCTGGTCGGCCACCGGCACCCAGCCGTCCAGCTCGGCCTTCTTGGAATAGCGGGCCATCGGTGTTGACGCCGAACATGGCAAAAAAGGCGGGGTCGTCGACCAACTGCAACTGCGCTGCGATCCGTTCGGCTAGCGATCGCGACTTCAGCAAGCCGTACTGAGTCGAGTAGAATTCCTGATCAGAATCGCTCGATTCTTGCTGTGCGCCACGCAGATCGACGACTTTGTCGGATTCGCGCGCGATTTCGATCGTCGAGATCGCCGTATACTGCGGCGTCATCAGCAAAGTAATGATCAGGCCGATCAGCAGACAGCCACCGACGATGGCCATGATCGTCTTCTTCCAGCGCAATGCCAAACGCATAACATAGCGCAGGAACGGGGCTTGCTCCACCGGAACCTTGACCAGCGCGGTGCCTGCACTGGGATTACCGCGCAACATGGGATCAGGGGTATTCATACTATTTCCCAGTGCGCTTACTGAATGACGGCGATTAGCGGTGCCGCCAGGATCGGCGCCACGGCAAGGGCATTACGGAACAGGCGTCGCGACGCCGATTCACCAACGACGATCACGTCGTTGGGATAAATGGCTGGATCGGAATAGACGCCGCGCCGGATCTGCTGGATATTGTAGAGCCCGGCCATCCGCTTCCTCTCGACCGTGCGCAGGATCACAACATCGTCGATCTTTGCGAATTCGGTCAGGCCCCCGCTCTGCGCAAGGATCCGCATCAAGGTGGACTGGTTAGTAACCGAGTAGGAACCCGGCTTTTCGATTGCGCCATCAACCGTCACGACTTGGCTTACCGAACCCTTTATCGACACCGTTACTTGAGGGTCGCGGACATATTTTCCTCGCAAGCCATCATCGATCCGGCGGGCCAGTTCGGGTGCGGTCAGGCCGTTTGCATCGATGACCCCGACCAGGGGAATGGCGACGCGGCCACCACTGTCAACCATAACGTCGCGGGTAAGCTCGGGTGTGTTGAACACCTCGATATTGATAGTATCAAGTGGGCCTATATAGCTCGGGCGATCTGGTGCCACCAGGTCTTCACGGCCTGGCGCGGGCAGCCCTACCGTCTCAACGACCTTGAGATCCGCAGTGCTGCGGATCGGCTCCTCGTGAGCACAGCCGGTGAGAAGAGCCAGACCGACGGCCAGAAAAAACTTGCGCGACATTACCCCACCAAACCACTTCAAATTTCAGAGAACGCCTTACCGCGCCCTTAGAAGGGTTGCCGTGCAGCGTAAAGACGCCATCAATCGATGACCTCCGCGCCACTCCGCTCCGACACCGGCGTCAACATCCAGACCGCGGCCACGCAGAATATCGTTAGCATTAACGATGTTCGAAGCGGGTAATCGACGATGCTGGCGGCCAAGCACAGCAGAATGACCGCCGATCCCGCCCGTGCGGCCATAGCCTGCGGCGATGGCGGCGTGCGCCACGCCCTAAAGGTCGCCATGCCCCACCACAGCAGGAAAACGATCAGCAACAGTGCCGCTGGCACGCCGCCTTCCAGCACAAGTTGGACGATGTCGTTATGCGCCTGGTTGAAGAAGGTGAGCTTCAACAGCGCGAACGGCTCGAAGTGGCGAAAAACCGGCTCGAACGCGCCGACGCCGGTTCCCCATGGGAAAAACGTGCCGGTCATGTCCGAGACCACGGGAAATGCACGAACCCGTTGATCTGTCATCGGATCAAGCGAGGCGATCCGGCTGAACGCCACATTCCTTCCCATGAACACGAAAACAGCGACGAACGCTGCAAACGCCACGGAAACCCCGGCGATGAACCGCTGGCGGCTGCGGCGACGCATGGCGAGCAGCCGCTGCTTCAGCACCGGTGCGGCGATCGCGGTGGCAAGCAGGATCGCTAGTCCGCCCAGTACCAGCCCGGCGCGAGAGCCCGTGCTGGGCAGCATCAGCACGATGAAGCCGGCGACGCCCAATGTACCCCACCGCATGGCGGTGCGCCGGTTGACGCGCGATTCAGGTACGCTAGCCAATGCCGCCAGTATTGGGAGCGCGCAGGCGAGCAGCAGCGCCTGATGATTGCGGTTGGCCAGAAAGCCGACGGCGGAAGGATCGGGATTGCCACCATACCAGCGCAGCGGGCTGCCGGGACCACCCGTGACCTGTGCCAGTCCCAGCACGCCGCTAACGAAAATCAGCACCGCAAGCGGGAGCATCAGCTTCGTGCGTCGCCGTGTCGACAGGCGCGACAGGCCGATTAGCAGCGCGGCGGGTATCGTCAGCGTGAACAGCGCGCTCCAGGTCAGATCGGGGACAAGCGACACGGGGCGCCAGACTTGGAGCGTGTCCGTCGCTGCCGCTGCGACGACATAGGCCTTATGCCCCGGCAGGCTGCGCCACCAGCTCGGTGGCAACGGCACAAGCTGAAGGCAGATCAGCGCGGCGCATGCCCCCAGGAACGCGAAGCCAAGCCTGATCCGCCGATCCGCGGACGGCTGCGCAAACGCGAGCCAGCCGGCTGCCGCCACGGTTGCCCCCGCCAGGGTAATCACATGGCCCCATGACGTGGCACGCGAGGACCCACCCGTCAGCGCCACGATGGCGAGAAAGGCGAGCAGCGACCAGAAGGTCAGATCTTCTGAGCGAAAGCGCTTCAGCAAGGAGGATTGAGCCATGGATTTCAGAACAGCACAAAGCGTCAACTCGTCAACCCTGCGTCGGTGACGTCATACCGGCCTGGGGTCGTACACCCGGGTCTTTCGCTGCAGGAAGCGCGTAATCGGCTTTTCAGAAAACGATAGATGATCAGGCTGGCGACGATCAAAGCCATTACCGCGCAGCCCGCCGCGACGAGCAGCATCTAGGCGGATCCAGGATGAACAGTATCGCTGCGGGCAGCCCCATGGCCACGAGGCGATCACCATGGTGCCCCGTCAGCACCATGGCGACTATGCACAGCAACAATCCGGCGATCGCCAGCACCGCACTCCGGTTCGCCGAGCCCGGCGCGTGCAGCACTGTCGCGATACCGGCGCCGATCACAAACTTGAACAGGATCGGATTGTCGAGGAATTCGTACCACAGCGCTGAAAGCCAGGGCGCAATCAGGAACGACCCCGCCAGTAACAGCGTCAGGTTCAGGAGGAGGAACCGTCTCTTGATCGCGATCACTAATGCAAAGCACAGGTAGAACAGCATTTTGTAGATAAGCGTCCACCCGATCACTAGGATCGGGTGCAACCGCCCTTCGACGTTAAACAACGGGATGAACAGATAGCCGTGCAGGCGTTCGGGCTAGAGATCATAGGACAACGTACCCGTTTTCCCGAATTTTAGGCCAGTCTCAGGCATGTGACGGTCGTCATCAACACGTACATCGGCCAGATCCGCAGGATGCGCGCGCGCATGAAATTACCGGTGATCTTGGTGCCCCTGACATACAGTCCTAAAATACAGATCATCAAAAAGCCGCTAGGCACGAAGAAGATGTCCACATGAGTGCTTGGATCACCGCAGCGAAGGGCCGGATTTGTGCGTCCAGCCCGATACTTGGAAACCGGTCGATACCGATCAGCAAGGCATGGTCAAAGGCCTCCGCAGTCGCAGCAATTCCCCTCAAAGCTGAAGGAAATTTAACTGAGGCGATCGAGAGCCTCGAATAACCATGAAAGGTTGGTCCATATCGATGTATGTCGTCTTCGCAGGCGCCGCCCGCGCGCGCCGAAACCGTCCCCCGCACGAAAAGCGACGCCCCCTGCGAGAAAATCGACGAATTGTCCGCGTGGGACAGCCTCGTTATAGGGCTGCCATGTCTTCCCCTGTTCAGCTGATCCGACCAAAGCGCCACGGCGACGCCCGTGGCTGGTTTACCGAGGTCTATTCGGTGCCTGCCTTCGACGCGCTCGGCATCTCCTGCACCTTCGTGCAGGACAATCATTCCCTGTCGGCCCCCGCGTTCACCTTACGCGGTCTCCACTTCCAGACGCCGCCATACGGCCAGGACAAGCTGGTGCGCTGCATCCGCGGGAGGATCTTCGACGTAGCCGTCGATGTACGCCGGGGTTCCCCAACCTATGGCAAATGGGTCGGCGCCGAACTGTCGGCGGAGAACGGCCACCAGCTCTTTATTCCAATCGGGTTTGCACACGGCTTTCTGACGCTCGATGCCGATTGCGAAGTGACCTATAAATGCTCGGATACCTACGCGCCGGCATGCGATGGCGGCATTCGCTGGGACAGCATCGGCATCGATTGGCCGATGCCTACGGATGCGGTGCCGGAACTTAGCCCCAAAGATCGGGCTCAGCCGACGCTGGCCGAATTCGATAGCCCCTTTTCCTATGAAGGGCGGCCGCTCGGCGCCCTCGCCTGAAGGACCTTCCATGCGTATCTTCGTTACCGGCGGCGCCGGCTTCATCGGCTCGGCGCTGATCCGTCACCTGATTGAGAACACCACTCATGAGGTGATGAACTTCGACAAGCTGACCTATGCGGGCACGCTGTCGACGGTCGAGAACGTCGCCTCATCGAATCGCTACCGGTTTGTCCAAGGTGACATCTGCGACGTCGCTGCGGTGCGTGCTGCGATTGCTGAGTTCAAGCCCGAGGTCATCACGCACCTGGCGGCCGAGAGCCATGTCGACCGCTCAATCGACGGCCCCGATGCCTTTATCCAGACCAATCTGGTCGGGACGTTCGCGATGCTGTCCGAAGCGCGTGCGTATTGGCAGACACTGGACGAAGCGTCGAAAGGCGTGTTCCGCTTCCACCACATCTCGACCGACGAGGTCTATGGCTCGCTGGGCGAGGAAGGCCTCTTCACCGAGGAAACGCCTTACGACCCGCGCTCGCCCTATTCCGCCTCTAAGGCGGGCTCCGACCATCTAGTTTCGGCCTGGGGCCATACCTATGGCCTGCCGGTGCTCATCACCAACTGCTCGAACAATTACGGGCCCTATCACTTCCCCGAGAAGCTGGTTCCGCTGATGATTGCCAAGGCGCTCGATGGCGAACCGCTGCCGGTTTACGGCAAGGGCGATCAGGTCCGCGACTGGCTGTATGTTGAGGATCATGTCCGCGCGCTGCAGGCTGTGTTCGAGCGCGGCGAGCTTGGCCGGACCTATAATATCGGTGGCTTCAACGAGAAGCAGAACATCGAGGTGGTCCACACCATCTGCGCAATCCTGGACCAGCTGCGCCCACGCGCCGATGGCAAACCCTATGCCGAACAGATCACGTCGGTCGCCGATCGTCCTGGCCACGACAAGCGCTATGCGATCGATGCGAACCGCATCAACGCCGAGCTTGGCTGGCACCCCCAGGAAACGTTCGAGACGGGCATCGAAAAGACGGTGCATTGGTATCTCGCGAACGAGGCCTGGTGGCGTCCGCTGGTCGCGGACAAGGCTGCCGCGCGGCGCGGCATCGCATGATGTCTAGGGGTACACCTGTCGACATGTCTGCCTGTCGATGAAAGTTCTGGTCACGGGTGCCAATGGTCAGCTTGGCCACGAGCTCGCACGCTTTTCCTGGCCACAAGGGTGGCAAGCCGTTGCGCTCGACCGCGACGCGCTCGACCTGGCCGATCCCGCTGCGATCATCGCAGCGGTTCAGGCCGGGCATGATGGCCAGCCTTGGACTGCGGTCATCAACAGCGCCGCCTATACCGCGGTCGACAAGGCAGAAGCCGATCAGGTAGCGGCGTGGCAGGTCAATGCGCTTGCCCCTGCGGCGTTCGGCCAGGCCTGCGCCGCGGCCGGGATCCCGCTGGTCCAGGTATCGACTGACTATGTCTTCGCCGGCGACAAGCTGGGCGCATGGGAGGTGAACGACCCGGTCGCCCCCTTGGGGGTCTATGGCGCGTCCAAGCTGGGCGGCGAGCTCGCCGTGCGGACCAGCAGCGCGCGCCATGCGATCGTGCGCACGGCCTGGATCGTCAGTGCCCATGGCGCGAATTTTGTGAAGACGATGTTGCGCGTCGGTGCCGAACGCGGCCATCTCCGCGTCGTTGACGACCAGCGAGGCAGCCCGACAAGTGCTGCGGATCTCGCCGATGCGCTGGCGACGATCGCGATGCGCCTCGTACAGGATTCGAATGTCCCGTCCGGGACCTTCCATTTTAGCAACACCGGCGCAGTCAGCTGGGCAGGCTTTGCCACCGAGATATTCCACCGGTCGGCAGCACGTGGCGGCCCGAGTGCAACGGTGGAGTCGATCGCCACGAGCGAATACCCCACCCCTGCCCGCCGTCCCGCCAACTCGCTGCTCAGCCACGACGCGATCGGCAGCGCCTATGGCATCATTCCCCGTCCCTGGCAGGCTGCACTGGACGATATTCTAGACGAACTGATCGGAGCCACGCAGTGAAAGGCATTATTCTCGCAGGCGGTTCGGGCACGCGGCTCCATCCGGCGACCCTGGCTGTGAACAAGCAGCTGCTACCCGTCTATGACAAGCCGATGATCTATTACCCGCTGTCGGTGCTGATGCTCGCCGGCATCCGCGACGTGCTGATCATTTCCAGTCCCGAATATATTGGCAATTATCAGCGGCTGTTTGAGGATGGTTCGGCGTTCGGCATGACGATCTCCTATGCCGAACAACCCCGTCCGGAGGGGCTCGCGCAGGCCTTCACGATCGGCGCCGACTTTATCGGCGAGGACCGCGTCGCGCTGGTGCTTGGCGACAACATCTTCTTCGGTGCGCACCTGACCGAACTGCTCGCCAGCGCGGTCGCGCGCGAAAATGGGGCAAGCGTGTTCAGCTACCGCGTCGAGGATCCGGAACGTTACGGCGTGGTCGAACTGGCAGCCGACGGTCGCGCGCTGTCGATCGAGGAAAAGCCCGATCATCCAAAATCGAACTCTGCGGTCACCGGCCTGTATTTCTACGACAACCGCGTTGTGGAATATGCCCGCAACCTCCAACCTTCCTCGCGCGGCGAGCTGGAGATCACCGATCTCAACCGCCTCTACATGGAGGCCGGCGACCTGTACGTCGAACAGATGGGCCGCGGCTATGCTTGGCTCGACACCGGAACGCATGACAGCTTGCTGGAAGCTTCGGAGTTTGTCCGCACCCTCCAGCACCGTCAGGGCATTCAGATCGCCTGTCTCGAGGAGATCGCCTATGAGCAGGGGTTCATCACCGCCGACCAGGCACGCGCGCGTGGCGAGATGTTCAAGAAGACGGCCTATGGCCGTGCCATCCTGAAGGCGCTCGATCACACCTGACCTTTTCATGCCGACATGTCGACACATCGACATGTCGGCATGAAGATCGCCAATCAGTCGCCGATCGGGCTCTCACCGTGCTTACGCAGCACGTCGTTGAACGCCTCTGCCATCAGCGCCTGAAGGCTCCGCCCCTGTCGCCGGGCCAGTACGTGCATCGCAAGCGACATTTCCGGCGAGAAAAAGCCGGCGATCTGCTTTCGGCCCTCTCGACTAACCGGACGCAATGCGCCGCCAGGCGACCCGGGCTCGATCACTGGCGCAGCACCGAGCGGCACGGTGTCGGTCTTGGTGGCCGTGGCCACGGATCCGCGTAGATTGGCGAAACTTGATTTCCTGCTCATGCGTCTGTCTTCTTCTTAAAGCGAGGTGTCGGCATGCCTAACTGTCGACATGTCCACTTGTAGAGCTGGCGAACCTCTTCGGCCGCCTTGCTGGCTGGCTCGGTCTCGATAACCGTGCGGCCATTGGCACTGGCATGCCGATAGGCAGCGCGATCCGGCAGCAATACCGGACAAGGCGGCGTACCGAAGCTTGCGACCAGCTCGCCTGCTTCCTGGTAGACCCGCGGGGCGTTCGGCGAGCCGGCGGTGAAGACCACGAAGGCCGGCTTGCGCAGCAGTTCGATCAATTTCGCCGTGGTCTGAATGGCGGCGAGGTCGAACGCACTCGGCCGGCACGGGATCAGCACTAGGTCGGCCGCCTCTACCGCCGCACGCGCCGCACTGTCGGCATGCGGTGGCGTGTCGATGACGATGACCTGCGCACCTTGCTGCTGGGCTTGCGCTATCTTGGCGGCGAGGCGCGGCGGTGGACAGTCGATGACCTCGGGAGGCGCTTCTTCGCGCCAAGCCGCCCATTGGCTCGCCGTTGCCTGCGGATCGGTGTCAATGATCAGCGCCACGGCGCCGGCGTCCTGTGCGACAGCGGCGAGATGGAGCGCCAGCGTCGTCTTTCCGGCGCCGCCCTTTTGGCTGATGATCGCGATTACCGGCATCATGACCCCTTATGTTGTTTCCACATCTACATGTCGACATGTCGACATGTAGATTATTATTCATGTCAGATTGTAGACCTGTTATCAAGGCGCCTTGACGTGTCAAGCACGACCAGAGCGGCGCCGGGGCCGGCCTCCCGAGTAATCGGTATCGCAGTTAGTTTGCACACCATGCCAGCGTACGAGTCAGTGCGGCGGTGGGAGGCATGCGAACGTACGATTCCCGACTGAACGCGAACACCATCGACAGCGGCCTCACCTAAATCAAAACCATCATCTTCGGCGTACCGGCACTGACACCACGCCAGACAGACGCGTCGCTGGAAAACACGCAGCCTTGAATAGTCTGTCGTTCAGATGTATACAGACTGAGTGAACTGCCTAGGCCTGACGTTTGCCGACGTAGGCCCTATCCCTGAGAAGCCCGGCCTTTGTGCCGGGCTTCTTTGCGTTTGGGGACATCACTACTACTGTGAGTCATAGGGCGTTCGTAATTTTGTTATGCAACGCGTAGCCTGAACCACCTTTTCATATTTTTAGATAATTATATTAACCACGTCTGCCGTCGTTCGAACACGGCCCATTGGCATGTCCGACCAGTTTAGCATGCCTCAGGACACTGGCATTCTGTTAAGGCCGGAAAGGCGTCGATCTAGATTTTACGCTAATGAGCTCGCGTCCCGTCAATCCGATCGCGATTGCCTAATAGGGGATCGAGCTTTGGGATGTTCGGACTAGGCAGACAGCAAACTGCATTCGGTATCCAGGACGAGGTCGCAATTGCATGCTTGAGGTGGCCCCCAAAATGACCTGACAAGGCCCCGCTCTTAAATAAGAGCAGGCGTTATAACGATGGCGAGGTTCTCTCCGGTGTTCAGCGCCGGAGGCGGTGGACACCGGAGGAAAAGGTCCGGATCGCCGAGGAGACGTATCTACCGGGGACGAGCGTGTCGCTCGTCGCCCGCCGGCACGGCATTGGTGGCAATCAGATCTTCACCTGGCGGCGGTGGATGGCACAGGGTGCGTTGACCGCCGCGGCAGCTGGCGAGGAAGTGGTGCCGGCGTCCAAGTACCGAGCGCTCGAGGCGCAGGTGCGCGAACTACACCGGCTGCTCGGCAAGAAGGCCATGGAGAACGACCTGCTCCGCGAGGCCATGTCCCGGGCCGCAGGCCCAAAAAACTGCTGTTGCGCTCGACCTCGTTGCCGCGGGACGGACGATGATTGCGGTGTCAGGCGCGGTCGGAATTGCTCGCCCACACCTGTCCACAATGCGCCATCGCCCGTCGCCCCGACCACGCGGACGACCGCCGCTGCCGGATGCCGAGCTGGTCGCCGACATCCGCGCGCTCGTCGCCGATCTGCCGACCTATGACTATCGCCGCGTTCATGCTCTGCTGCGCCGGGAAGACGGAAAGACCGGGCGCGAAGCGCCCAATCCGAAACGCGTCTACCGCGTCATGAAGGTGCATGGCTGCTGCTACAGCGGGACGGCGAACGCCGCGAGGAACGGCGTCACGATGGCCGGGTCGCCATCGATCTACGCAACACCCGCTGATGCTCCGACGGGCTGGAGATCACCTGTACAATGGCGAGAAGATACGTGTCGCATTCGCGCTCGACTGCTGCGACCGCGAGGCGATGAGACACGTGGCGACGACGGGCGGCATCACCGCAGAGGACGTCCAGCAATTGATGGTCGCCACCGTCGAGCATCGCTACGGATGGGTGAACCGCGTGCCCCAACCGATCGAGTGGCTTACCGACAACGGCAGCTGCTACACCGCTCGCAACACAAATGCGTTCGCCTGGGACATCGAGTTGATCCCGCGCACGACCCCGGTCAGCAGTCCTCAATCGAATGGCATGGCTGAGGCGTTCGTTCGCACCCTCAGGCGCGATTATGTCCGCGTGAACCCCAGGCCGAACGCACAGAGCGTCATCGACCAACTGCACGGCTGGTTCGCCCATTATGACGAGGTGCTTCCGCCCCGCGCTTTGCGCTATCGATCCCCACGCGAGTTCATCCTGCAAACCTGCGAGGCTCTGTCAGGCCCTTATGGGGCAACAACAATGCTCAGTGCCCGCGTTGAAAGGCAGGACGCCTTCGCTGACGCCGGGTTATTCCGGTTGAAAACTATTAGTCAGCCTCATAGCGACCCTGAGCTTGGATCTGAACATGCAGGATCCGAGTGGTGCGGGGGTTGAATACACATGTTCCTTTTGTGGTTCGCAGCGGCAACCTGTGTTGCGACCGGCATTTGCACGTTGCTCGGCCTACTTATAGCTAGAGCTGGTTTTCCCCAGCCGCTTGGTGACAGGCGCTTGGGCAGTGTCGATGGGCTCAGGGGTTGGCTCGCACTATCGGTTATGGTCCACCATTTTTATATATGGACGCGTGTTTCTTACACTGGCGGTCGATGGGAGGCCCCAGACATCAACTTTCTGGGTCAGATGGGTGCGGGCGCCGTCGGTCTGTTCTTTATGACGACCGGCCTCGTGTTCTACCCCCGTATATTGAAGGGTTGGAAAAACACATCGTGGACTTCAGTCTATATAACTCGATTTTTTCGTATCGTGCCGTTGGTGACCTTCTCTGTCTTTGTAATATCGTTGCTAATCGTAGTAAGAGGCGGCGGGGTCTTCAATCTTGCCTATGCGCGAAATGCGGCTCGCTGGATCATCAGTTGGGATGAGCCCAACCTTCTAGGCTACTACGATAGCGGTCGCCTCAATGCGTATGTCCTTTGGTCGCTCTGGTACGAATGGGTATTTTACCTCCTCGTGTTGCCACTGTGTGCTATCGCCATGGACACCACGAAAACTGCCCGTCTCCCGACCTGGCTGGTTCCCATCAGTATGCTTTGCATCATCGCAGCTCTTAAAATAGCAGCAAAGCTCACAGGCCATCACTTGGAACCGCTGCGCTATTTTCCGTTGTTCGCAATGGGGATGATTGCCTACGAAATACAATCTAAAGACGCATTGCGTACAATGTTGAGCAGGCGCTCTGTCTCGATATTTGCTCTGGCAGCGCTGGTAGCTGGCATGGTTCTATTTGAGAACCCCTATGGCCTTGGAATGCCGCTATTTGCATTTTTCTTCATATGCGTAGCCTGCGGCAACAGCTTTTTTGGAGTTTTTCGTGCAAGATCTGCACTGGTGCTTGGCGAGGTTTCATTCGGTATATACTTGTTGCATGGGATCGTTCTTGACATCCTATTTATTGAAGGTCGAAGAATTATTTATAATCTTAGTATTAACCAAAGTACTATAATTCTTATTATAGCTGCCACAATCATTGTACCTATAGCGGCAGCGACCTATATTTTTATTGAAAAGGCGGGTATCAAGTTAGGAAAGAATTTGTCTGAATGGTGGAATGCTAAAATAATACGTTTGACGCCACGCGAAATTGACATGGCACCATAGTATTTTTCTTCATCAAGTAATATGTCAAACTACTTAATAATAAAACTGTTTTTAGGTGTAGCTCTTGCTAATTGTACGAAGTTAAATTTTTGTTTTTAGTGAAACTCATATTTTGTTCCTTCTTAACCGTCGATTCCAGCACACTGTCACTTTCTTAGAAATTCACAACAGCCAAAATACTAGTACCCTGGCGTGATATTCCTGTCTGGTGAGGCTGGATGCCAGTCACAGCCTTATCGGTCCTGATAGTCCCATAGGCAGTGAAGATGTTCTATCACCATGTAGAGGTGCATACACGTCGACATGTCAGATCAAGATGCGTTCGACCTCATCTAGTGTCACCTCATCCTGCCGACGATCATAAAGCTGAGTAGTTCGAGTCGATGCATGGTTCGCCATCGCCGCCGCACGTTCCAACGTACCACCATTCTTTAGATAGGCCGTGATCCCGGTGGCGCGGAAGCTATGATTACCTATCGCGGTGCGAATGCCCGCCGCCGCGGCGCGGCGCCGGACCATCATATAGGCATTGGCCTGGGGCAGGGGGGTCGTGCTCAATTGCCCTATCCCGCGTGCGATGGTTCGAAACAGCGGCCCTTTGCGGTCGCTTTCGAGCGCACATCCTTCGATATATGTATGAAGGTACGTTTCGAGATTGTGGTGGCATGGCATCTCATGCCGCTTGCCGCCTTTCTCGTGAAGCCGCACCCACAGCCGCCTATTTTGCACGAACACATCCTCGACCCGCATCGCTAGCGCGGCCCCCACACGCGCAAAACTGTAAACCATCAGGCCGATCAGTGCGCGGTCCCGCATTCCCCCAGGGGTCGTGATATCGATCGAGTCGAGCAAGGCTCGAGCCTCGTCCGGTGCCAGCACCGGCGTCTTGCCGCGGCGTATGCTATGCGATGGCCCACGGACTGAGATGGCCGGGTTATGTTGCACCACCTGGGTGCGAACCAGCCAGTCGAACAGGTGCCGCACGCTTGCTAGCCGTTGCTTTACCGTCGGCACCGACGCGACGCGCCCTAGTTCTTCAATCCATGCAGCGACATGTAACGGCTGAATCTGGGAAAGCGCCGTCACCTGGCGTGCGGCACACCATGCAAGGAAGTCGGCGCACCCGCGTGCATAGGCCCGACGGGTATTGGCGTTACGGATCGTGGCAGCAAAAAACTCAAGAAACCGTTCCTGAACATGCGCTTCGGCTTGTCGTACTAACTGCGGCAGGATGAGCGAAGAGGAGGAGTCAGGGTGTACGAGAATCGCCATTCCACCAGAACCAAACCCGACGTCCGCCATTACGTACATGTTACGCATGTTACGGAGACTAAAGCCCGCATCGACCAGTGGCAGGCGCAAATGACGTATCTAGGATCCATGCCCGACAAGCTAGAATAATTTTGCCATGATGTCCGCCGCGTTATCTGAATCAGTTCGCTAGGTGTGAACGATACACTGAATGATGTTGTTCACCCGGCCGGTATCCATAAAGACGGGTGCCGCCGAACTTGCTGGCATACGCTTGCATTGTTTTCAGACGTATGCATGGAAGAGCTCCCCCAATCGGAGCTTGTATGAACTCGTCGCTGCCCTTTAGCTTAGAAACCCGAGAAGCGATCGCCTACGGCTTGATCGGTGCGTTGCTGGTCTTTTGCGCCGCTTGGCTGGTAATCTACCGCAAGAGGATGAAACGTCGCCGCGCACGCTTGAGCGGATCTGCCGAAGCCAAGCGGGACGAACTCGTTCGCCGTAAATAAGTCCCCACTGGCGCAGTGACATATCAGTAGAGCTCGAGTGCCGTTAGATAGGTTAGTCGGCGGTCGGCTGGCTCATAAGGGCGTCCACGCCGAACTCGATACGGGTTGCAACTAGGCTAGGTGATGTCTGGTAGCGCACACCGGCTTATTATAACTAGCAACCAACAAGCGTTGCACTGCGATCCCAATTTGCATGCTTCTCTCCCCGCCTCGCCCGCGTACTTCCTGTGTCGTTTTTGGTGCAGTTAGCTGGGTGGGCAAATTCGGCAGAAATCCGCGGTTTAGAACGCTTTTTATGCTGTTTTTCACCGGTGCGATCTGGTGCACTTTTGTCGCTGATAAAACTACTTCTATTTGTATCTGGTACGGTACCCGCAAATTGGTCCCTGACCCTCCAAAAATTGATTCTTCTTATCGGTATTCAAGCCAACGCGTCAATTTTTGCACAACAGAAAACACGGGCTCTCTTTGGGAGCATCGCGCCGAAGGCGCGTCCCGCATTTTATTTTATTCATTAATTCTGTTTTTGTCGATTTGGCTCAATCAATGCGCATGGACGAGCTTGTTCACGTGTTGGTCGCATAGGTCAGCTCAATTAATTCTAGGTCATATGAATCTGGTAGCGGTTGACCATTTTTTTGAGACTCTTGCTTTTCAACCGCGAGCGCCAGTCTGTCCATGACCAACCGCAAGCTCGCATCCTCGATGTCCTCCGCCACAACTTGGCGTGGTGAGCGCCATAAACGCATCCTCTCGATCTGTTCGATACGATCAGTTTCCTGCTGAATTACGTCATCGGGTAGCGGGACGGGCCTGAAGCGCCGCGGAAGGAAGCGGACCAAACGGTTGGGAAAGCTCATCCGATAAACGTTGGAGGTTTGTGCGTTACGCGCCTTGGGTCGGTCGGCGGGTGGATCGATGGGGACGCACCGCCGCTGCTTTTCGAGCAATCCCATCCTCGCTAGGATCGACAGGCCACGACCCACACTGGCGCGCGAGAGGCCACTTGCAGCCTCGATCCATTCCCAGGTCGGAAACACCTTGCCGGCGCATGTGCGGGCAAGCGTCGTGAGTTGCTCGAACACCCGAAGCGCTGCGTTCGTTATCAGCGTGGCGAGGTGCTCGTCCTCGGTCAGTGGGCGCGCCTCGGTACGGGCAAGACGCCGGACCGCATTCTTGCGCTTCAGCAATTCGACCGCATTCCGGTAAAGCCGATCAGTCTCGCCCTTGGCGTAGCTGTAGAAGAAATCGTCTTCGAACGTGCCAGCGCGGCGGCTGTTGGGATGAACGTGCGCGCGCGTTGGATTGGGTGCACCCGAACGCGATCGTGCCTGTTCGCGCGTAATACGATCGAGCGCCATGAAGCTCGCATGCGCGACTGAAACTGCTCCCATCGTCCGTCCCCTTTCAGGGGCCGGGACCAGGCAAAACTAGGGCGTGGCGCGAAGTGCGCTTTCTTGAACCGGCGCTCAAGAACGTGTATGAGAGGGTTGTGTGTGACCCGATCGATGCCTCCAAGCATCGCTCACTTGCGTTCCAGGGTGCCCGGCCTTCGTGCCGGGCATTCGTTTATGTGGTCACGGCCCATCCATTCATTTGACCCGCCGCTAGCTTGCGGAAAGTATGGTGACCTTGGAACAAAATATTCTTGGACGGAACAAGGATAGTTCGTGCTTTCGAGGACCAAGCGCATAAAATCTTCGTGCTTTTACGGACTGAAAGACGATTCTTCGTGTTTTTGCGGACCTCGTTTCGTGTTTTTGCGGACCTCGTTTCGTGTTTTTGCGGACCTCGCTTCGTGCTTTTGCGGACATCAATTCGTGTTTTCACGGACCTGCTAAAATCAGGCATGCTTGCCGATTCGCAGCGGTGGTTATGCGCTTGGCAATGCCGACTTGGGCGTGATCGTTACTGTTGCCGCACCCGTAATTCGGCGTGATCCACCACTGGCTATCGAATAGGTGCTTCCTCCCATTACAATATGATAGTCAGGGATAGTATTAGCATCGGCGATGCCCTTCATTACATGGCGGAAGTGCTTAAGAGAGTTCTGATACCCGAGCTGAAGTCTGAGATCATCAAGATCCACCTGCACCGACCCACCTTGGCAGGTATAGCGCGCAACTTCATACAAGCGCCGTTCGACGGGGCCGAGCTGAAAATATATGGGTGAATATTCAAGAACGCGTCGATCACGCAGGATCGCACGGTAGAGCCAGTCGCAAAGCCGAACTTTGACCCCCTTTAGCCGCTTATCGCCCGTCTTGGTTTTCGAATAATGAAGCTGCGCTTCGGACAACCAGGAAAAGAAGCCCGCCTGCCCCTCACCGCCCGCCTCGATGTTTGTCTTGATCTGCGTACCCTGCAACCGCTCCAAAGCATCAGACAGCCGTGAATAGGATCGCGCCGAACCGCTGACGCCCGTAACCCGAAAAAGGTCGTATGCAGTAAAATAGAAATCCTGGCTGACCGTCTCTCCTGCATCAAGCTTCGAAACAAGAAGACTGGCGATATAGAGCAAGACTTCCTTGTCGTAGATGGTGGCGACGCCACGCGGCCCGGGGCCAATCTCGATCGAAACCGCGTCGGTCTTGTAGATCAGTGCCTTTTTCCACGCCGTCTTGGTCAGCGCAAAAAAGGGATAGGCCATCAACGATTGCTCGCCGCGCACTTCGGTTAGCAGGGGACTGTCGAGAATGAACAGATCGCTCTGCTTTTCGGAACGGGTCACCATGATTACGCTACCCCCTGCAGCGCAAAGGCTCCGATCGACACCTCGGTCCGCGAAAGCACGAACGCACCGAGGGCGTTGCAACTCGCTATTCGGCCAGCCCGGTAACAGAAGGACAAAAGGTCCACAAAAACACCAATAACCGTGCAGTTTCTACCGCACAGACGGGGGGAAACATGCTCAATCATCCGCATCTTCGTGTTTTCGCGGACCGAGGTAGCAACGCTGATCTGTTGCCTTTTTGGAGATCGATTTCGATACGCGATCATTCGACAAGGTCTAGCAGGCTAGCAGCACGTATCAATACACTTTCTCGATTGGATTGCATCTGGTAGATGCGCGGGATGGGGCTTGAGAACGATTCATGCTAATCGGCTACGCGCGGGTTGCGACGTCCGAACAGGATCTGGCGCCTCAGCTGGAGGCGCTGCATAAGGCGGGTTGCGACCGCGTCTTCACTGACAAGGGGAGCGGCGCCAAGGCGAACCGTGCCGGTCTGGCCGATGCGCTTTCGCACGCCAGGGCCGGCGACGTGCTGGTAGTATGGAAGCTTGATCGCCTCGGTCGGACCATGAAGGGGCTTGTCGACCTTGCCGCCGATCTGGCGACGAAGGGGATCGGCCTGCGATCGATCACCGATGGAATCGACACGGCCGACACGGCCGGCAAGCCCGTCTTTCACATCCTGGCGGCGATGGCGGAGATGGAGCGTGATCTCAATCGCGAACGTACAACAGCGGCACTGATCGTGGCACGGCGAGAGGGCCGGGTCGGCGGCCGCAAGACCGTGATGACGCCCAACCGGCTCGCGACCGCTCGCCAACTCCTCGCCTCCGGAATGGCGATTAGGGAAATTGCACCCGCGATCGGCGTGTCGGTTCCTACACTCTACCGCCATTTTCCGGCCCCCGAGCAGGAAGCGATCGTCGCTGAAGAGGCCCGCGCATAGGTGGATGCACTCCCGTCCGGGTATCCCGTCTTGCAGCATCCCTGCCTTGGGCCATCTCCGTCTTGGGGTACGATCGATTGCAACGACATCGAACATGCCAACGCTTTGGCCCGATCGGCGATGCGCTGGTGGATCGCTTCCCCGATCGAGCCAGCCATACGCGATCCATGGCCTACGTATGATAATGTCCTTTATCGTATGTAGAGCGCTAGCGGCGCTGGGCGGAACCAAGTCCCGGAGCCGAACTCCAACAATCAAGCTTAGCGCGGAGGATTGAGTGCCTGGGCAAGCGGGACGCCGAGCGCCCCGTTTCCTTCAATGCGCAGGGATGCCTGATCAACCTTTGCTTCTCTGAACACCTGGACTGCTTGACCTGTCCGGCCCTTGATGTTTCGAAACGTGTTGGCGCGCATGGTCAGACTGCGCACGGTTCCTGCGACCACGGCGATCGCAACGCCGTCGCGACCACCGGGTATGCCGGCATCGATGAACCGGTTGCCGACAAGGTTGATGTCTTGGCCCTCCCGAATCCACAGTGCATAC
>Ga0308169_10001698_pt1 | contig 24819 bp, 25 predicted proteins | sample PhyBR1_2_FD_202139 | JGI IMG/M metagenome (GOLD analysis project Ga0308169, IMG submission 202139) | Phyllosphere microbial communities from UC Gill Tract Community Farm, Albany, California, United States - DLSLSB.R1 | ecosystem: Host-associated > Plants > Phyllosphere > Unclassified | place...
GACTGCGAGCAGGAGAAGAGCTCGAGTCAGTCTCGGAGCGATGAGAGAGCGTGTGTGAGGCAGAGAGGAGGGTGAAGACGCACTCGCGTACTCGAGGATCATCTTCTTGCGCGCGCGCTCGAGGACGTCCTCCTCGACCGTGTCCTTCGTGACGAACCGGTAGACGTTGACGTGCGACTTTTGGCCGATGCGGTGCGCGCGCGCCATGGCCTGGAGGTCGTTTTGCGGGTTCCTGCGGGGCGAGGTCGTCTCGTCAGCACGCTGCGGCCGAGTCGACGGCGACGGCGACGAAGCATAGGGAGGACGCACCAGTCGCTGTCAAAGATGACGACCGTGTCGGCCGTTTCGAGGTTGATGCCGAGGCCGCCGGCGCGCGTCGAGAGGAGGAAGACAAAGTCGGGCGAGTTGGGCGCGTTGAAGTGCTCGATCGACTTGCGGCGCTGCTCCGAGGGCACCGTGCCGTCGAGGCGCTGATACAAGTAGCCGCGGTGCGCGCAGTAGTCCGAGAGGATGTCGCTGCGGGCGAGAATGGCGGGCTCACGTCAGCGTCGAGCGCGGGCGGGGAGAGGACGACCGAGACGAGGACGAGGACGCACAGCATGCGGACCATCTGGCTGAAGACGAGGACGCGGTGACCCTCGCGCTTGAGGCGGGCGAGGAGCTTGTCGAGAAGGACCATCTTGCCCGAGTTCATGACGAGCCCTTTGAGCGTCTCCTCGCGCGAGTCGGACCGCGTCTCGGCGCCCTCGAACAGGTACGGGTGGTTCGACGCCTTCTTGAGCTCCATCGCAATGTTAAGGAGCGACACGTTCTGGTCGGCGCCGTTGAGCGCGGCGTAGTTCTGCGCGCGAGCGGGTTTGAGAAGGTCAGCAAGTGGGCCGGCGACGACGACGACGACGACGCCTCAGAGAGAACGAGGCGACGCACCCTCGTGAGGATGTTCTTGTACCACCACGTCTGCATGTTGGACATCTCGATGCGCAGGTTGCGCTCGCTCTTGGTCGGCAGCTCCTTGATGACGTCGCGCTTGAGGCGGCGGAGCATGATCGACTCGAGCTTGCTGTGCAGGTCGCGGATCTTCTCCTCCTTCTCGTCGTCTGCGGGCGCAGGTAGAGAGAGTCAGTAGGGGTAGGCAGGAGGAGCGACGGAGAGCGAGGAGGAGGGACGCACCGTTGAGGTCGAACTCGCCCGCGAGCTCGAACCGGTCCGGGTGGAGGAAGTGCATGAGCGCGAGCAGCTCTGCGCGCAATAAATGCAAAGGTGAGTCAGCGACGAGAGAGACGAGGAGGGAGAGAAGTGAAGGCGGCGACGCACCCTTGACGTTGTTCTGGAGGGGCGTGCCCGTGATGAGGAGCTTGGCCGCCGCCGGGAACGTCATGAGCGCCTCGTACAGCGCCGACTCGGAGTTCTTGAGACGGTGAGCCTGCGTGCGAGTGCGAGTGCGAGCATCAGCCTCGGTCGGCGAGAGGAGGGCGAGAGGGAAAGGAGAGGACGGCGGACGGACCTCGTCGACCATGAGGTACTGCCACTTGATGGCGCCGAGCTCGTTGCGGTCCTTGAGCGCGTACTCGTACGTCGTGAGGAGCACGTTGAACTTGGGCTTCTTGGCGGTCCCAAACTCGTAGTCGCGGATCATCTCGCGGCTCGGGCCCGTGCCGATGTACGCGATCGAGTTGAGGTCGGGCGCCCAGTGGGCGAGCTGGGCCTGCCACGCCGGGAGCGTCGAGAGCGGGACGACGACGAGGAACGGACCGTACTGCTGCTGCTCGTGGAACAGGTACGACAGGAACGAGCACGACTGGACCGTCTTGCCGAGGCCCATCTCGTCGGCGAGGATGCCGTTGTTGCCCTTGCTCCACAGGTACGCGAGCCAGTTGAGGCCCGTGACCTGGAAGTCCTTGAGCGTGCCGCACGACGCGACGTAGTCGGGCTCGGCCGTGAGCTTGACGAAGGCCGGGCGCTGGCGCGAGTAGTTGGCGCTCTTGGCGGGGAGGTGCGCGCTCGCCTCGCGGTTGAGGTAGGCGTCGATCGCGTCGGGCGCGAGCTCGTGCACCTGGTCGTAGTTCTCCCACGTCGCGTCGCTGTACTGGAGGCCCTTCCACTTGCACAGGTACTCGACTGCGGGCGGGCGAGGGACGAGCGGGCTCGGCGTCAGCGTGCGCGCTCTCAGCGTGTAGGGGAGGCAGGGAGGGAGCGAGAGCTGGACGCACCATGGTCGTGGTCGACGTCCTGGTTGGCGGGCGCGTCGCGCTGCGAAATGATGCGCTCGACGATCTTGTAGTGCTCGAGCTCCTCGGCCTTGCGCTCGCGGTCGAGGTGGACGGCCTCGAGGTCCTCGCGGCTCAGGTCCGGGTTCTCCATGAGGGCGATGCCGGCGTAGTAGACGCCCTTGATGTAGTTCTCGACACGCTTGAAGCCCTTGAAGCCGCGCAAGTGCTGGTACGTCTCCCACGTGTCGTGGATGTGGCTGTAGCCCTGCCACTTGATGAGGAAGCGCATGTTGCGCTTGGGGTCGTCCTCGGCGTCGTCGACTGCGCGCAGGAGGAGGCGAGGAGTCAGCGTCGGGTCGGCGAGGTCCGAGCGGGAAGGGGTCCGAGAGCGAAGGGGCGCACGCTTGGCCTCGTCGCGCTTGTGCGCAAAGACGCCGTCGATGCCGTCGCCCGCAGCTGCGAGCACGAAGAAGGGAGGACGAGTCAGCGTGAGGGCTCGAGGAAGGAGAAAGAGGAGGAGGAAGAGGACGAGGGACGCACGCTGCTCTTGCTCGACCGCCGACGCGTCGTACTCCCAGCCCTCGTCGTCGCTGTCGCTGATGCCGTCAAACATGCCCGACTCGTCGTAGTTGGGCAGCGCCTTGCCGTTGCGGCTCGAGACGCGCGGGAGCTCAAAGTCGCGCGCCGTGCGCTTGGCGGCTGCGCGAGCGCGCTTCTTCGGGTGCTTCTTCTTGTTCTGGATGTAGTCGCCGTCCTCGTCGCTCGACGACTCGTCGTCCTCGTCGTCCTCGTCGCCGTCGTCCTCGGACGTGTTGCGCCTCGAGCGGCGGGTCGTCGCGGTGGTGCCTGCGGGCGAGCAGGAGACCGGGCCAGTCAGCGACGCGAGCTTGGGTGCTACGAGGACAGGCCGAGAACGAGCGAGGAGGAGGGGACGCACTGGCACGGCTCTTGGGCTTGGCGCGCTTGCGCGACTGCACGGCGTCCGAGTCGTCCGAGTCGGCGTCGTCGCCGTCCTCCTCGTAGTGCTTCTGCAGCGATGAGCAAGGTGCGAGTCAGTTCTCGTACTTGGCGACGACGAGGAGGAGCTGTAGAAGGAGGACGCACCTGGGTCTTGGTCGTCGCGGCGCGGCCCTGCGAGCGAGACGAGCTGGGTGAGCGCGAGCTCTCGAAGCGCGAGAGGCCCGAGACGAGGACGAAGGGGGGACGCACCGATCTCCTGAGGCCGTACAGGCTCGGGTCGAACTGGTCGGGCAGGTCGAGCCTCCTCCCACGCCCGCCGCCGCCGCCGCGCGCCGTCTCCTTGCCCTTGCCCTTGGCGGCCCTCGACGCGTGCCCGGGCGCGACGACGCCGTCGGACGAGTCGCTCGCCGCCATCGAGACGTCGTCGTCGTCGTCATCGTGAGCGGGCCCACCATGGTAAGGCGCGTCCTCCTCGTCCTCATCCTCGTCGTCCTGCTCGGCCTGCTGGACCTCGACGCGCGAGCCCGAAGCCGAGCCCGAGCCCGAGCCCGAGGCCTCGCTCATGGCCATGTCGTCGTCGTTGTCCTGCGCGAGCGCGCTCTCGCCGTTGGTGTGCGCCGCGCCCTGGGCGACGTCGGGAGCGCTGGGCGGCTGAGCCGCGCCGAGCGAGTGCTCCTGGACGGCGGGGACGGTCGGGATGTCCCACGCGGCGGGGGCGGCAGGCTGGGCGAGGGGCGCGACTGGCGGGGCGAGGGACGGGTCGACGGCGAAGGCGGATGGTGGTGGGGCCGCGGCGGAGGCGAGCGAGGGAGGAAGCGCGCCGGCTGCGGCGGCGCTCAGCGCGGCGGGGTCCATCGGGCGAGGGTCGTCGTGGGGAGGACGGGGAGCTGCATGTGGTGCAACGTGAGCATCTCGAGGTGCGCAGAGGAGGCTCGGACGAGAGCCTTCCTCGGAGAGGCGGACACGGCGAGGACGCACCCGAGAGGGCGACGAGGGCGGACCGACTCGGTGGCTCTGGGCGGCGAGAGGCTCACAGGCGCGTGCAGCGGCGCGAGCTGTGCGTCTGGATGCTAGGCGGACGCGGCGCGATGCGGTGTAGCGCTCGCGAGGGGTGCCGGAACCGTCGTCGACGGCGGAGCGAGGCGGCAGGAGGGAGAGGGCGACGACGACGGCGCTGCGCCGAGCCTGGCCTGTCCGAGTTTTTCGCTCTCGCTCGCTGGGCACCGTGGGCATGCTCACGAGGCGCACGAAGCCTTGGGAGACAGAGGGGACCGCTTTGCAAGCCTCGGACACTAGACAAGGGAGGGAACGAGGAGAGAGGGAGAGAGAGGGAAGAGAGCCCGGGACGAGGAGGCGAGCACTGCCCGCACGAGCTCGACGACGACCCGACGACCGACACGAGCGCCCTGCGGCCCTGGCGAGCCCACCAACGGCGTGCGGTACGACCTTGGGGACGACGACGGGGCCGCGGCGAGCACGACGAGTCGGCAGGTCGTGCGAGGCGCCAGGACGGCCTGCAGGCGGTCCCGATCGACAACGTTGATGCGGCGGCGACGACGACGACGTGCGGGAGCGGCGGGTGCAGGTCGAGGAGGGCGAAGGGAGGGCGAGGGAGGGAGGGCGAGGGGCGAGAGAGGGGCGAGGCGAGGCGGGTTTTGCGAGGTACAGACGAGAGGCGGTCGAGCGTCGGGTGGTGGACGGCGAGAGGCGGGGTGTATTACGGCCGAGGCGGAGGGACGAAAGGAGAGGGTACAGCACACAAGCGAGGGGGAAGGCGACGGGGAGAGGGCGAGAGCGAGGGGCGAGCGCGAGGCGCTCACGCCGACGCCTCTGCCGGTGCCTCGGCAGGCGCGGCGTCCTGCTTGACGTCCTCGGCGGGCGCAGGCGCGTCCTCCTTCTTGGCGTCGCCGTTCGGCGCCGGCGCGGCGTCCTCCATCGCGACGTCGCCCACGGGCGCCGCCGGCTCGTCCTTCTTCTCCTCGTCGGCGGCGGGCGCGGGCTCGTCGGCCTTGGTCGGCTCGGCGGCGGCCTCCTCGGTCTTGGGCTCGGCGGCGTCGTCGCCCTTCGAGGCGGGCGCGGCGGCGGCCTCGTCCTTGGGGCCCGAGACGGGCGCGGGCGACTCGTTCGAACCGCCGATGAGCGCGTTCCACTTGTTGGCGAGGGCCGACGAGCGCTCGCGGAACGAGTACTTGTCCTCGTTCGGGATCGAGCCGTCCTTGAGGAGGGCGATGCGCTTGAGGACCTTGGCCAGCTTGGACTCCTGCGACGGGGACGGTGCATCAGCCAGTTGCTCGAGAGGGAAGAGTGAGAGGAAGGGGACGCACAACGAGCCACTCCTTCTTCATGTCGATGTTCTCCATCGCGTCGAAGTACTCGGCGCACTTGGGCATGTCCTGCGGGCGACGGCGAGGAGTCAGCGAGGAGGGACCACAGGAGGACGAGGTGACGAGGTGCTCACGTCGGCAGCGAGCTGGCCCTTGCCGAGGAAGGCCTGCAGGAGGAAGGATTCAGCTCGAGAACGACGAGGAGGAGGCGAGGAGGACGAGACGCACCTTCTGGAGCTTGTGGCGCCAGCTCTTGACCGTCTCGGCAGGGTCGTCGGCTGCACTCGCACGCACGTTAGCTCACGTACGACGGTCGCTGCAGAGAGAGCTCACGCACTGTTGGCGGCGGCCGTCTTGGCCTTCTTGGCGGCGGGGGCGGTGTCGTCCTGCAGGGCGAGGAGGAGAGTCAGCTCGAGGACGCATGTGCGCGAGGGGGCGACGGGACGCACCTTCTTGGCCGCCTTGCTGTTCTTCTTGGCCGCCGCGCCGTTGGCCGGCCCGCTCGCGCGCTTGCGCTTCTTGTCCTTCTTGCCCTCGCCGTCGCTCGCGAGCTGGTCCTCCTCGCCGGCGAGCATGCTCTGCTGCTGGAGCGCCTCCCACTCGGCGAGCTGGTCGGCACGCTCGGTGCGCCACGCCGCCGGGTCCTGCGCCGTCTTGTACGCCGTGAGGAGGTCGCCCTTCTTCTTATTGCTCGACGAGGTGTACGACTCGATCTCGCGCGGCGTGAGGAGGGACAGGTCGCGAGAGGGGATGTAGGCGCTGCGAGGGAGGGACAGGAGGTCAGCGCTTGAGCTCAGGGGTGCAGGCACGACGGCTCAGACGGTCGGAGCGAGAGGGAGAGGAGGACGCACAAGTCGCCGGTCGGGAAGAACTGAACGAGGTGCGTGTTCTTGGCCTTGGGCGGCTTGTCCTTCTGCACCTTTGCCGGGGCGTCGGTGATGTCGACGATCTGCGAGGGGGGAGCAGGAGGGCAGAGAGGAGGCGAGGAGGTCGTCAGCGGCCGGACCGAGGGGAGGAGTCGTGCGGCGAGTGGGCGAGTCGAGCGACGAGGGCTTTTGGCGAAGCGACCGAGCGAGCTGCGGGCTCTGTGGCACCGCTGCCGCCTGGGGCGACGCGTTTCGCTCGCTCGGTAGGCCGGGTCGGGGAAGGGGGAGGGGCGGCGAGGAGGCTCACCTGGCCAGGCCACGCCGGGTAGCCCTTGAGCTTGCCGAGGACCTGTTGCGCGCGAGGCGAGGACGTCAGTGACTTGTACGGCTTCCTCGAGGCCCGCGCAGCCGCCTCGTGACGCGTGCGAGCGCGGCAGAGCGGCCGGGGTGCGAGGTCCGCCTCGGGGGACGGAGGGGGAGGGCGACGCACAATGTCGCCGGACGAGTACTGGTGGTTCGGGTCGCCGGAAGCAGCCGCGTCCTTCTTGCTGGGCTTAGACGGCATCGTGTGCGAGGTGTGCTGGTCGAGAGAGGAGAGGGGGCTGTTTGGTCGGCGAGATGGGACGAAGCGTCAGCGACGGCGAGGCTGTGGGAGGGCGTGGCGCGCGCTCGAGAGGGACGTACAGAGTGCTGGCAACAAGTGGGAGACGCGCAAGCAGAGACTGAGCGGGAGAGCGCGAACGGGCGGGGGAGAGGGCGAGCGGCCGCCGCGGCGAGCGAGCAAGGGGGCGACCGACGACCGACTCGTCGTCGCGGCCACTTTCTGCAGTTCTGACGGCTCGGGACTCTTCAGCTTGGTATCATACACCGCCACCGCGCGCTCTCCTCGTTGAAGCGGTCGAGCGATTCTTCTCGGCTGCGACGGCTCGAGACCGTCTTTTCTGCTCGCACGCTCGCGCTTTCGCCTCTTTGACGTTAGTGCCTGGACGCAGACAATCCACAACTTGTTGACGGACCGGCGAGAAGCGGTCGTACGAGGTTCGCCTTGGGCGGGAGGCGGGAAGAGCGCCGTCGGCGGTTAACAGGCTCGCGCCGCGCGGCCTGCTGCGCACGACAGCAACAAGCAGGTTCGCCCGATGGCGCCTTCTCGACGAAGAGGCGGATCGAGGGCGAAGCTCGCCGACCAAGCGGAGAGAGAGCGCGAGCTGTGCGCGAGCGCGAGGTGCGTGCGCCGTCGAAGCCTGCGCGCGCCCCAATCGAGAGAAGCACGAGGACAAAGGCCGGGCAAGCTCGACGTGTCTAGCTCGTGCCTGCGGGGCGCGCACGTAGGAGAGCGAAGAAGCAAGGCGTGCGCCGCGCGAGCAAGGAGGGAGCAGGTAGATCTGGCGCGGAAGGGCTCGCTCGCCGAGTCCCCATCGCGGAAGAGCCGCCGCGAGCGGAACCGCAAGCTGATACATAGCGACCATCTCGACGCACGATGCGACGAGCCTGTGTCTCCTCGTGCCCGCACTGCCTCGTCCTCGTCCAGCTGGGCGAGGTCGAGCGACGTCTCCAGCTCGCGACCGACTGGTCCGCTCGCTCGTGCGCGTCCTGCAGGGCGAGCGAGTAGAGCTGCGAGGTCGCCTGTCGTACTTGTCGAGCGTGTGCGACGATGCTGAGCGGCGGTCGAGCTGGCGGAAGCGGAAGCGGATGTGCGGGGAGGGCGAGGCGTCGGCAGGCCGTGCCGGCGGCGAGCGAGAGCGCGGCAAGGGCGAAGCCGCGTGCCGACTGGCTCGGCGCAGGTCGCAGCTGACCAGGGCGAGCCGGGAGCAGACACTCGAGGCGGCTCGTGCGACTTGAGAAGGTGGCGAGAGGAAGAGAGCGACGTTGCTCTCCCCGGCCACCGCTGTTCGCCCCCACTTGGCGAAGTTTTCCCGACCCAGGCCCTCTTTTTTCACGTCGCCCTCCAGTCCGGGGTCGCCCTCTCTCAGCGCGCCGCGCTTGCCCTCTCGCCCAGTGATGCTCCGCTCCGCCCTGCGCTCGTGCTCGTCCTCCCTCCCCTCCATCACCGCTCGCCGCACCTTCAACCGCTCAGCCATCATGTCGGTCCCTATCCCCAACGACTTCGTGCGTCTCTGTCCTCCCTCTCGTCCCCACCTCGCGCCGTCGTCGTCGTCGAGTGTCTCCCGTGCTGATCCGCTCCGTCCTGTCCGCCACTCCTCCCCGCCCCGCATCTCGCTCTCGTCCACCGCAGAACAAGGACCTCTATGTCCCGCTCGCCCAGGCCGACCCGGAGATCCAGGCGCTCGTCGACCGCGAGGTGAGCCTGCGCCACCTTCTCCCCCTCCGCCGCCGAGTCAAAAGCTCGGCGCGGCTCGTCGTCGCGATCGCGCACTCTGGGAGGACGGCCAAGCTGCAGGATGGATGCATAGGGTGTCGTCGAGCTATTGACGAGCCGGCAGGACGGTCAAGAGGCGCGTGCGCGGAGACGACGCAGTTGGGCTCGACGGCGAGGAGCTCGCCCGGCAACCCATGTGGGGCTCTGCCTGCTGGCCAGGAGCTCGACGTCGAGTGTCGGTACACGTCGAGCGTGCGCGCGGGCCGGAAGGTGCACGGCAGCAGCGAGGAGAGGTGTCGCCGCCCCACCCGAGGTGCTCGACGTCGAGCAGAACAGCTCCCTCAGCTACAAGTTCCGCCGCTGACTCTTGCCCTTGCGCCCGCAGACCTACCGCCAGTTCCGCGGTCTCGAGCTCATCGCCTCGGAGAACCTGACGTCGCTCGCCGTCATGGAGGCGAACGGCTCGATCTTCACGAACAAGTACTCGGAGGGCCTCCCCGGCGCTCGCTACTACGGCGGCAACGAGGTCGTCGACGAGCTCGAGGTCCTGTGCCAGAAGCGCGCGCTCGAGGCGTTCCACCTCGAGGGCAAGACCTGGGGCGTCAACGTCCAGCCGTACTCGGGCTCGACCGCCAACTTTGCCGCCTTCACGGCCCTCATCCAGCCGCACGACCGCATCATGGGTCTCGAGCTCGCTCACGGCGGCCACCTCACCCACGGCGCCTTCACGCCCAAGCGCAAGATCTCGGCGTCGTCGATCTACTTCGAGCCGCTCCCGTACCAGGTCGACCCGGTCACGGGCCTCATCGACTACGACGCGCTCGAGAAGAACGTCAAGCTCTTCAAGCCGAGGATCATCATCTGCGGTGCGTCGGCGTACCCGAGGGACTGGGACTACGCCCGTCTCCGCGCGCTCGCCGACATCAACGGCTCGTACCTCATGTGCGTCTCGCTCTCTCTCTCTTCCTTCCTCTCCCTCCTTCTCGATCTTCTTGAGAGCGTGCTGCTGACGCTTCGTCTCGCAACAGGATGGACATGGCGCACATCTCGGGCCTCGTCGCCGCCCAGGTCCAGAACGACCCGTTCGAGCACTGCGACATCGTCTGCACGACCACGTCCGTCCTCCTCTCTCTCGCCCCGTTGCTCTGCGAGCCGAGACTGACATGCTCGTCGTCGCATGCAGGCACAAGACCCTTCGCGGCCCGCGCGCCGGCCTCATCTTCTTCCGCAAGGACAAGGAGGCCGACCTCGAGAAGCGCATCAACGACGCCGTCTTCCCGGCGTGCCAGGGTGGCCCGCACAACAACGTGCGTCTACTCTCTCTCTCTCGCTTACGGCGTGCTTTGGCAGGTCGAGCCGCTCGCTGACGACGACTTGGCGCACATCTCCCCGCAGACGATCGCCGGTATCGCCGTCGCGCTCAAGCAGGCTGCGACGCCCGCCTTCCGCGAGTACGCGACCCAGGTCATCAAGAACACCAAGACGATCGGCGAGGAGCTGGTCAAGCACGACTACAAGCTGCAGACCGAGGGGTCGGACAACCACCTGGTCCTGTGGGACCTGCGCCCGCTCGGCCTGACGGGTTCCAAGATCGAGAAGATCTGCGACCTGGCGCACATCACGTTGAACAAGAACTCGGTCCCGGGCGACAAGTCGGCGGCGACGCCGGGCGGCGTCCGGATCGGCAGCAACTCGCTCACGTCGCGGTCCATGTTCGAGCCCGAGATGCGCACCGTGGCCGACTTCCTGCACCGCGCCGTCCAGATCGGCCTCCAGGCCCAGAAGGAGGCCGGGTCCAAGCTCCTCAAGGACTTTGTCGCCCGCCTCCAGGGCGACGGCGAGGCGGCAAAGGCGCTCGCCCAGCTCACGCACGACGTGCACGAGTTTGCCGAGCGCTTCCCGCTCCCCGGCGTCCCCGACTCGGCCTCGATCAAGCGCGTCGAGTAGATGTGCGCCCTCGTCGGTCGTCGTCGTCGTCGCTCGCCAGCAGTCGTTCCCCTTCCTCTCTCTCTCTCTCTCTCGCGGTTCAACACCTGTCTCCCCTTTCGTTTACCTTGTCTCGCCTAGTTCTCTCCCTCTCGCATGTGCAACCAAGACTTCAACAGAGCTGTTCAACCCCCTTCCTGCGTCTGCGTTGTCGTCGTCGTCGTCGTCGTCGAGAGCTTGCTCGGCTTGGCCTTCTCAAGTCGACGCGCACGGTCCCGGTCGCGCCGGTCGACCCTCCTTCGCTCAAGCGCCCGGCTCCATCCGCCAGCTCTCCCCTTAAGCGCTCGTGGACGTGCCAGAGGCGAGCAGGGCGAGCAGAATGCCGCCGTGACGCGCTCGGCATCTGGCCTTCCTAAGTTGTCGCGCACGGTCCCACTCACGCTGTCCTCGCTCTCTCGCTCGGCGGCTCGCCCAGAGGATGCGGAACACTGCGTTTTCCCACTGCAGAAGAGAAGCTCTATAGAGACACGAGAAAGCGGAGACGAGGAGAAGTGGAAGGGAGGGAGGGAGCGCATCCGGGCGACTCTCGCCTCGAGGAGGGCGAGCTCATGCCTGCTTGGTGACGGCGGCGAGGCGCTCGAGGAGCGAGATCATGGCTGCCGGGCTGCGTGCGAGGAAAGGAAGGGAGGACGAGGTCAGTGACTGCTCGCTCGCGGAGGGAAGAAGCGAGAGAGGAAGGCGACGCACCTCTCGAGGACGGCGTTGGCCATCGTCATCTTGGCGCCGGCCGTCTCCTTGGCCTCTATGGCGATCATGAACGTCGCGCTCGGGTCGAGGTGGCTCTCGACCGGCTCGTTGAGGTTGTCCGGGACGGCCTCGCTGTCGGACGCGTCCTGCTTGACCGTCTTGGCGAGCGAGGGGAAGAGCGAGAACGAGTCGGGCGGCGAGATGAGCGTCTTGGTCGCGCCCGGAGTATAGTTGCTGAAGATGCGGGCCATCGAGTGGAACTGCGAGCAGGGAGGGAGGAGCGTCAGGGCCGAGCACGAGCGAGGCGACGACGAGAAGGTGAGAGAGGGCGACGCACCATGTCCTCGTCCGTCTTGTCGTCGCCGGCGCACATGCAGAACTCGGCGTCCGGGTGCTGGTACAGGAGGCGGCGGACGATCTCGCCCTTGTTGGTGTGAGCCGGGCGGACCTCGACGTTCTTCTTGCCGACGAGGACGTCGATCGGGAGGCTCTCCTGCATGCTCTCGAGCATGGCCTGGCACTCCTTGGCTGCGAGCGAGAGAGGAGAGCGTCAGGCATCGCTCACGAGCAAAAGGGCGAAAGAGGGAGGGACAGGGTCTGAGCGCACCCTGGAAGAGGCCGAAGACCGGGTCGGCGTTGCGATAGTGGAACGTGACGCTCGAGACCTTCTTCTCGACGAACGCGCCCTGCGTGCGGGCCTCGTAGTCTGCGCGCGCAAGAGAGGTCGCGAGGAAAGGGGTTAGTGCGTCGTCCTGCCGAGCAAGCAAGGGTGCGAGGGGAGGGAGGGAGAGAGGGGCGCACAGCGGAAGATGCGGACGACGTCGGTCTTCCAGTCCATGTTGAGGTCGTCGGTGAGGCTGATCCACTGCTTGGCGCCGGGCGCGCGGAGGAAGCAGCCGTGCTCGGCGCTCATACCGAGGTTGGGGATGTGGCCGAGGTGCTCCTCGAGGAAGGCGCCGTCGCGGCCCGAGATGATGTAGACGACGTTCTTGGGGTCGCTCGCGAGCGTCTCGAGCGACGAGAGGAGGACGGGCGAGGGCGTCGCCGCCGACGGGTCCTTGACGATGGGCGTCAGGGTGCCGTCGTAGTCGAACATGAGGAGGCGGCGCTTGGACTGGGTGTACTTGTCGACGACGACGTCCTCGTCGAGCTCGGGCGTGTTCTGCGTCGCCTGCTCGTCCTGGAGCGACTCGAGGAGCTTGAGGACGTTGGTGTGGGCCCACACGGCCGCCGTCTGGCTCGTGACGGCGCGGTGGAGGGCGCTGTGGCGCGCCGTGCGCTCGTCGAGCGACATGTTGAGGCACGAGTCGATCGCGCGCGCGACGCCGCCGAGGTCCCACGGGTTGATCTTGATGGCCTGGTTGAGGACGGCCGACACGCCCGTGAACTCGCTCACGATGAGCGGGCCCTTGGCCTCGGCCTGGCAGATGATGTACTCCATGGCCGTCGTGTTCATGCCGTCGCGCCGGGACGTGATGAGGGCGAGGTCGGCGACCGAGAGGAGGGCAAAGTACTCGTCGCGCTCGATCGTCTGGTGGTAGTGGTGCACCGGCTGGAACTCGAGCGAGCCGTACGTGCCATTGATCTGGTCGACGAGCTCCGAGACCTTGGTCGCGAGCGCCGGCGAGTCGCCCGGGCTCGGGCTCGTCACCTGCATGAGGACGACCTTGTTGGCCCACTCGGGGTAGTCGTGCAGGAAGCGCTCGAACGCGCGCAGCTTGGGGAGGACGCCCTTGGTCGGGTCGAGCTTGTCGCGGCCGACGATGATCTTCTTGCCGGCGTACAGGCGCCGCAGCGCCTCGACCTTGGGGACGACGCCGGGCTGCTGGCGGTCGTGCTCGACGTTGTCGACGTCGATGCCGATCGGGCAGTTGGCGAGGTGGACGATGCGGCCCTTGACGTCGACGCCGCTCGCGCGCGCCTCGTACCCGTTGACGCGCACGCACGACGACAAGAAGTGGCGCGCGTACGAGTGCGTCTGGAAGCACACGAGGTTGCACCCGAGCATGCCGTCGAGGAGCTCCTCGCGCCTCGGGAGGCAGCGGAAGAACTCGGACGACGGGAAGGGGCAGTGGAGGAAGAGCGAGATGGACGGGTTCTGGTCCTGGAGGAGCTCGCGGAGCATTTGCGGGACGAGGAGGAGGTGGTAGTCGTGGATCCAGACCTGCGAGAGGGGGAGAACGCACAGGGTCAGCGTCTCCTCGTGCGAGAGCGAGCATGAAGAAGGGAGAGAGAGAGGGACGCACGAGGTCGCCCGGCTTGTAGACGCTCGCGACGCGCTTGGCGTAGACCATGTTCGTCTCGTAGTAGGCGTCCCACGCCGCCTGCTCCGACTTCTTCGAGATGTTGTCCGGGAGCGACAGGTAGTGGAAGATGGGCCACAGGTACTCCTTGCACATGCCCTCGTAGAAGCCTGCGCGCGCGAGAGGAGAGAGAGGGAGGGTCAGTCAGGGGGGCTCGAGCGCGGCGACGACGAGACCGTCGCCGACAGGGCCAAGCCGACGAGGAGGAGGGACCAAAGACGCACTGTGGTGGAGCTTGTCGTCGAGCCAGACCGGGACGCAGCCAATGCCCTCGGCGCCCTCGTTCGACATGCTCTTGAGGCCCTTCTCGAGGTCCTTCTTGGCGTCGTCGCTGAGCTGGTTCTGGCCGAGGAGCTCGCCGTCGGCGTCCATGAGGTCGTCCGGGCGGCCGACGACGACGAGGGGCCGGTCCTTGAGGCTCTTGAGGCCCGAGTTGAGCGCGGCGTGGCCGCGGCGAGGGTGCAGGACCCAGCGGTGCGTCTGCTGGGGCTTGATGGCGCCCGGCGCGGGCGTGTGCGACGACGAGCGCAGCGACTCGGGGTCGGGGCTCGCGGCGCGCGAGGGCGGGAGCGCCGGGTGGAACGAGGGGCGGAGCGACTTGCTCGGGTCGGGGAACGACGAGGGCGGCATCTTGTGCTTGTGGAGCGACTGGGTCTGGTTGACGGGCGAGTGGATGGCGCGCGCGCGGAGCATCGGGTCGCCCTGCGGCATCTCGCTCGGCGTGACGGCGCCCGAGCTGAAGACGGACTCCTCGCCGAGGTCGGGGAGGATGTTCGAGTCGAGCTTGGTCGAGTGCGACGCCGTCTTGTGGAGGGTGCAGACATCTGCAAGGGCGGCGAGTCAGCTCTCGCACTGGGCGGGCGCAACGCAGGGCGGGAAAGGGAACGCACAGGGGAGCGAGTGCGTCACGACGCTGCGGGCGGTGCACGTTGGGCGAAAGTCAGCTCTCGGTCCTCGCTCGTGTGGATACTCGCCCGCGACTCGTGCGAGTCTGCAGGACCCCTGTAGCACTCTGCGCCTGCAGCAGAACCCGCCTCGAGAGCGTGATCGACCGCGTCCCCCCCACCGTCATCTGCTGCCTCTCCCGCAGCACCGACGAGAGCGCTCCCACCCAGCGCTGGCGCCGCCTCGCCCCGACTCGCGCGAGCTTGAGAGAGTCCAGAGAGAGCCGGAGAACGCACATGGTCCTGCCGCTGATCGCCCTGCCGCGGACCTTGAGCTCCTCCTCCCACTTGACGATGGCGCCCTGGATGTCGCCGAGGGCGAGTTCGGGCTCGCCGTTGACGGGCTCCCAGTCCTCCGTCTCAGGGAGGTTCTCCTCCTGGAGCGACACCTCCTGGGCGCGCGAGCTCATGAGGCGTGCGGGCGGTGCTGGGCGGGACAGGCCTCGCGGGCGGTTGAGCGGTGTGGACGGCATCGTGTGCGGTGGCTGGGCGAGCGGGCTGGAGGGCATCGAGACGAGGGCGGGTCAGCTCCTGGGTGAGGTCTGGCGCGCACGCGAGCCGAGGCGAGTGACGAGGTCGGGGAACGAGGTCGAGCGAAGCGACGAGACGGCCCGCGTCCGCCTGCGAGCTGTGCGGCAGCTCGTCGCTCGCCCGGCGCGTCGTGCGAGGGATGGAGACTGGCGAGAAGGGGCAGCTCACCTAGTAGCGCTGGTCGCGAGTGGGAAAGAGGGAGAAGCGCGCAGAGCGAGAGCGTGAGGAACAGCGAGCTTTCGCCAGCGTCACGCTCGCCCAGGCTCGTCCGAGTCCGCAGCCGCTCGCGCCTTTGTCTCGCCTTTCCTGTGCCTCCAGAGAGCAGCTCTCGCCCCGCCTGACTGCAAGGATCCGCGTGCGCGCTCAGGGGACGAGGGCGCAGCAAGGTCGCCAATCGAAATTCGCACGGACCCAGGCCAGCTCGCTGTGCAGATCCTCTCGCTCGCCGCGTACCTTTACCGCATGTGCAACTCGAGATCCAGTACAACAACAGTGCGCGCGTGCTGCTACAGGCGCGCATGCGACGTGAGAGCGAGAGAGAGAGAGAGAGCGAAGAATGACGCGGACCGCATTCCGCTCGACCTGGAGGCCCATGCGGGGTCGAGCCGGCGCCGCCGAGCAACTCGAGAGACGGCTCACTGCTCCTTCTCCTTGCTGTCCGAGCGACGACTTGCGACTTGCTGCGCGCAGGGAAGGAGAGGGCGTCAGCTTCGAGGCGAGGAGGCGAGGTTGAGGAAAAGGTGGTGGAGGAGGAGGAGGAAGAGGAGGACGACGCACGATGCGGTGCTTCATGCGCAGGATGTCGCGCCCAAAGCGATTGATGATCTCGGCGAGGTAGCCCCAGCCGAACAGGACCGTCGTGGCGACTGTGGGCGACAACGTATGCGCGCAGCGTCAGTTCTGCACGGGCGAGGACCGCCGCGAGGCGCTGACGCAGAGACTCGACGCACCCGAGACGGGGATGGCGATGGACCAGAAGCGGTGCACGCCGAGGTCGAGCTCGTCGACGAACGCGCCGGTCGACTGCGAGAGCGAGGAGGAAGGGCGTCAGCGAGGCCTTGTCGGGCCCGTACGAGGCCGGGCAGCTCATGGATGAGGACCCTGCTCGCGAGGCAGAGAGCGTCGACGCACAAAGTTCATGCCGTAGAAGGACCTGCGAGCGGGAGGAGGGCGAGGGTCAGCGACCTCGAGCAAAAAGAAGGCGCCTTCTCAAAACTCGGCGAGGAGGGAGAGGTGCTCACGAGAGGAACGTCGCCGGGATGAAGACGATGCTGACGACCGACAGGGCCTGCATGTAGGCGTTGGACGAGTACGAGAGGTTGTTCTGCGGGAGGAGCGAGGCGAGGGAGGGAGGGAGGGACAAGGGGAGGCGAGGTCAGCTCGACGGCGCGAGAGGGAGGCCGAGGGTGGTCGAGAGAGACGCACGAAGGTGAAGGCGATCTGCGAGCGATTCATGGAGGTGTCAGCGAGAGCACTCGAGGGACCGGGCGGTGCCGAGGAGGTCCGGGCGCGCGCCGCCCCCGCCGACGCCGCCGACGCAGACAGCGTAAAGGGGGGAGGGACGCACGAGGTTCTCTGCGAGGTCGCTGAACAGGTCGAGCGACGACAGCGTGCTGTCCATGTGGTCCATGACGTCGCTCAAGTACAGCCTCGCCTCGTGGCTGACGAACCCGCGGCGCTGGACGCGCACGTTGTTGGCGCGCTCGCCCGTCGGGCTCGCCGATCGCGTCGGCGCGGGCGACGGGTCGATCTTGGCCGCGGCGGCCGCCTTGGCGTCGTCCTGCGAGCGCAGGGCCTGGAGGAGGAGCTGGAGCGGCGTGAGGGTCGACTTGAGGAGGATGAGCTGCGACGAGAGGATGTGGAGGTGCTGCGCGCGCGACGACAGAAAGGGTCAGTCTTTGTACACATCCAGGGAAGGAGGAGGAGGAAGAGAGAGAGAGGGACGCACTCGGACGTCGTCCATGTCGGGCCTGGACAAGACCCTGCTCTCGAGCGTCGTCAACTGCTCGCGGAACTCGTCGACGATCTCGAGCGCGTCGTCGGCCGTGACGTCGAGCAGGGCCTGGAGGACAAAGCTCGCGTCCTCGGACTCGCGCAGGATGTCGTCGCGCATGTTGATGCGCTCAAACAGGTTCGAGATCTGGTGGTGGTAGCCTTGGTCCTGCGAGACCGAGAGGACGGTGCCGTCGCGCAGGAGGAAGCACGACAGCTGCTCGACGTGGATCTGCGAGGCGAGGCGGGTGGGCGGCCGAGTCAGGAGGGCGAGCGAGAGGATGAGGGGAGAGATGGAAGGGAGGGAGAGGGAGAGCGCGACGCACATGCACCTTGACGTCCTTGGTGAGCGCCGCCACCGTCCACCTCGCCGCCGCGCGCTCCTCCTCCTTCTTGCTCTGCTTCGACCTCTTGCCGCCCCTCAACCTGGTCGACAGTCCGGTGCGGTTGTGGCTGAGCGTCCTCGGGCTCTCGCCCTCCTTGTCGCGCTTGACGCCCTTGAACGCCTCGCGCAGGTTGCGGCGGTACTGCGAGTAGCTCTTGGCGTGCACGGCGAGGGGCGTCGCGAGGCCGCTGCCGTCCTGGCTCGGGACGAGCGAGTGCCCGCCGAGCGACGTCTGCGACGAGGGGACGAGCGACGCCGGCGGCGGCGGGAGGACGACCGAGTCGACGATGGCCTCCTCGTCGCGGTGGTGGCTGTGGAAGCCGAACGCGCGCACGCCGCCGCGGTCCTTGCTCGCCGCCTTCTTCTTGCCGAGCGCGCGCGTCGTGCTGCGGCTGACACTCGTCGGGTCCTCGGGGAGCTCGATCTCCTTGTTGCCCTGCTCGAGCGTGCGGTGGACGATGACGCTGCAGAACAGGTGCTGGCGGAAATAGTCGACCTTGGACCGGGTCGACGAGCTCGAGCTCGAGTGAAGGATGTCCTCGAGCGAGAGCGGGTGCAGGTCGAGCGCGAGCGCGAGCGGCTTGAGGACGTCCCACGACAGGCCGTTGACGTGCATCCACCGGACCTGCAGGACACGCACAGAGTCAGCAAAGGCGCTCGTCGAGGACGAGGACCCGAGGAGAGCGAAGGGAAGGGTGCACGCACCTTGGCAAACTCGGGTCGCGGCTGAGCGAGAAAGTCAGGCAGGGTCTCGTTGGTCAAGACGGAGAACTCGGCGCGGTGTGCGGCATAGTCGGCGACCTGGATGACGACGCGGCCCTTGAGGTCGGGGATGTCGACCCTGCGCGGGTCGATGCCCGGCGGGCGCGTCTCCCAGTCCGTGTCCTGGTGGACCGAGATGATGTTGGCCGCGGCGAGGGCGGCCCGGACGGCGGCGAGCTTCTGCGACGAGTTGCGCTCTGCGGGATGAGGGAGGGCGGGCGAGGTCGAGAGGAGCGAGAGGAGAGAGAGGGAGGAGGAGGAGGTGGGGGAGACGGCGTCAGCTCGACGCGCTCTCGGGGGCCCTGGCTGGATGGAGAGAGACTGGACGGACGCTCTGCTGCTGGTCGCTCGACGACCTGCGGGTCTGGGAGCCAGTTGTCGCCCTGCTCCTCTGCGACGTCATGCAAGCCCGTCGCGCCCGGGTCGGCGGCGGTCGCGTGCTGGGGGAGGTCGGTGGCCGGGTCGGGCGAGTCTTCTGCGCAGCCTGCGCCGGCGGTGGTGCTGCTCTGGGGCGACTCGACGAGGGGCTGGTCCGGGTCGTCGAAGCTCGACTGTGTGCGGAGCCGGCTCGGGAGGTGGTGGCCGTGGTGGGCGCGGGTGGGGGACGACGAGCGGCGGTGCAGTGCCGGGCTCGAGTGGGTGAGGCTCGACATGCTCGATCGCGCCTTTGAGCAGAGGACCGACGAGGTGGAGCGACGGCGAGGAGCGATCCTCATCTCGTCCTCGTCTCGCTCCTTCCAGACCACCAAGCTCCTCTGCGCTAGCTCAGACTCGACCGCCAGCCTCGCACCAGGCCTTACACCGACGCGCCGTCGCCCAGCCCGCCCGAGGCCGACCCCCTCCTCCTCCTTCTCCTCCTCCTCCTCTCTCGCTCTCGTCCGCCGACAGCTCGCCCTCACCCCTCGCAGCCATCGACCGCCCGCCGAGTCGCTCGCCCTCGACCACCAGCTCAAGATGGACGCCCCGACCACGTCGTCCTCCTCGTCGGCCGGCACCTCGCGCTTCACCTCGGCCCTCGTCGCAGGCGCCTGCGCCGGCACGGCCGTCGACACCCTCTTCTTCCCGATCGACACGCTCAAGACGCGCGCCCAGGCCCAGCAGGGCTTCTTCGCCGCCGGCGGCTTCAAGGGCGTGTACCGCGGCCTCGGCAGCGCCGTCGTCGGCAGCGCACCGGGCGCGAGCCTCTTCTTCACGAGCTACGAGCTCGCAAAGCACCACCTCCCGCGAGCGGTCCCTGCGCTCGGCACCGACAGCTGGGCACCGGCGCTCCACATGCTCTCGGCGTCGTCAGGCGAGGTGGTGCGTCCCCTCTCTCCCTCTCCCTCTCTCCCCTCTCTCCCCTCCTCCGCCTCTTCCTCCCTCGCGCGCAGCTGACAAGCACCCGTCCCACGTGCTCGCAGGCCGCCTGCCTCGTCCGGGTTCCGACAGAGGTCGTCAAGCAGCGCGCGCAGACGGCCGCCGCCTCGTCGTCGCTCGACGTAGCGCGCCAGGTGTGGGCCCGAGAAGGGCTGCGAGGGTTCTACCGCGGGTTCGGGAGCACGGTCGCGCGCGAGGTGCGTCTCTCACCTCTCTCTCTCTCTTTCTCTCCCTCTCTCCCTCTCGTCCACTCGTCCTCCCTCGCCCCACTCCTCCCCCTCCTCCTCATCGCAAACTCGCTCTGACCCTCCCTCGCGCTCGCGCGCCCTCGCAGATCCCCTTCACCTGCCTCCAGTTCCCGCTGTACGAGCGCCTCAAGGTCCTCCTCGCGCGCCGCACCGTCCCCTCGCGCCGCGTCGCCGACCTCGCGCCGCACCACGCCGCCCTGTGCGGCTCGCTCGCCGGCGGCGTCGCCGCGGGCCTCACCACGCCCCTCGACGTGTGCAAGACGCGCATCATGCTCCGGCAGGCGGGCGCGCCGGTGCAGCCCGGCCCGGACGCGGGCGAGCGGGCCGTGAGGGCCGTCGAAGAGGCGGCGGCGGCGGCGCGCGCGGCGAGGGCCGAGGCGCCGCGGGGCGAGGGCATCTGGGCGACGATGCGCGGCATCTATGCGCTCGAGGGCCCGCGGGCGCTCTTCCGCGGCGTCGTGCCGCGCGTCATGTGGATCTCGGGCGGCGGGGCCGTCTTCCTCGGCGTGTACGAGGCCGTCAAGGCGACGCTCGCCCGGCCGGGCGGTGCGCTCGAGGACGAGCTGCGCGAGCTGAGGCGGGACTAGAGCGGGACGAGATTCGCTAGAGGAGCTTTCGGCTCTCGAAGCAGCAGCAGTGCAACGCAGTCATAGAGCATCGAGCCAGCCTCGGTCTCTCTGAGAGAAGGAAGCGCGAGAGGCTGGGTATCGGGTTGGTTTGCAGCGCAGGGGGGAGGGGCGAGGAGATAGCTACAAGGGGAGGAGGGGAAGTGTGCGAGTATCGGCGAGCTTAGAAGGCCTGGAGAGAGGGGCAAGGTCAGCTCGAGATCGAGAAGGAGGAAGGAGGGAGGGAGGGGCGACGCACGGGGACGAGGAGGTCTCCGAGCTGGCTGATGCCGACGACGGCGGCGGCAAAGGTGGCAAAGGCGGTGAGGACGACCTTGTTGGCGGCCCACGACTCTGGGTCGTAGTACTGAGCCTTGAGGAGCATGCCGAGAGTGACCTGGGGCTGCTGAGGAGGAGGGGCCCTGCGGGTGGCGCAGAGGGTCAGCGGGTGTGCAGAGAGGGCGGTGGAAGGTACCAGAGTGCTTACATGGCTGCTTGGACGAGGTGCGGTGGAGGGAGAGGGCAGACGAGGCGGCCGACTTCATCTCGTGTCGTGCTCGCCGTCTCGCCGCCGAGAGTTGGCCTCGCTCCTCTCACACCTCTCGAGACCAGCTCCTCGCACCTCGAGCTTACCTGCACAGCTCAGCCATGACGCTCCTGCGAGCCTCAGCCCCCGCGCGCGCCGCCTTCCGCGCCTCGTCCCTCCTCCACTCGGCCGCCTCGTCGTCGTCGACCACCGCGACCAAGCCCTACAACCCGCCGTCGCCCTACCCGAGCACGCCCCTCCAGCCTCACCCGCACTCGCTCCCCGTCGACGGCTTCGTCGGCGCAATCGGTAACACCCCGCTCGTGCGTCCCTCCTCCTCCTCCCCCACCTCGCCTCCTCTCGCTGACTCGCTCCTCCGCCCGCCCGCCCGCAGATCCGCATCAACTCGCTCAGCGACGAGACCGGGTGCGAGATCCTCGGCAAGGCCGAGTTCATGAACCCGGGCGGGTCGGTCAAGGACCGCGCCGCGCTCGGCCTCGTCCTCTGGGCCGAGAAGACGGGCAAGATCCAGCCGGGCGGCACCATCGTCGAGGGCACGGCGGGCAACACGGGCATTGGCCTCGCGCATGTGTGCCGCGCGAGGGGCTACAAGTGCGTCATCTACATGCCCAACGTGCGTCTCGCCCTCTCTCGCTCGCGCTCTCTCTCCCTGCCTCGAGCGCGCGAGGTGCTCACTGACCCTCTCTCGCGCCGCAGACCCAGAGCCAGGAGAAGATCGACCTGCTGCGCATGCTCGGCGCAGAGGTGTACCCGGTCCCAGGTGCGTCGGCGCAGCCTTCTCGTTTCAGCCGACCCGAGGTGCTCGACGCCTCGGACGAGCTGTCCATGATGGTCTGCTCGTCCTGACTCACACGTACCCACCTGCAGCTGTCGCGTTCGAGAACCCGGAGAACTACAACCACCGTGCGTCGGCCTCGTCTCGCTGTCGCCTGTCCACCCGCTCGGACCCTCGCTCACCCAGCTCTCGCTCCCGCTCGCAGAGGCAAAACGCCACGCCGAGCGCCTCGACAACGCCGCCTGGTGCGTCTCACCTTCTTCTCCTCGCTCCTCGTGCGTGCTGCACGACGCTTACTCGTCCCCCTTCCGGTTCGCGCGCGCGCAGGGTCAACCAGTTCGAGTGCGTCCTCTCTCCCCTCTCTCTCCCCTGTCCGTCCCTCGCTCGGCTCACACCTCCCTCTCCTCCTCGTGCAGCAACTTTGAAGGCAACCGCGCCGCCCACATCCACACGACCGGCCCCGAGATCCACGCCCAGACGGCGTCGCTCCCGGGCGGGCTCCAGGCCTTTATCTGCGCGACGGGCACGGGCGGCACGCTCGCGGGCGTCACGCGCGCGCTCAAAGACTTGAGCGGCGGCACGACGCAGTGCTGGTTGGCCGACCCGCCCGGGAGCGTGCTCGAGAGCTGGATCAACCGGGGCAAGATGGAGAGGGGGGGCTCGAGCATCACTGAGGGTGCGTTGCGCTCGCTCGCTTTTTCCTTCCTCTCTCCTCGGACCACGTGCTCTCGCGCTCGCTCGGCGTGCGGCGATGAGGCAGTCGTTGAGAAGGCGACAGAGGTCGTGCAGTGGCTGACCCCTCTCGCTCTCTCCCTCGCTCTCCTCCCTCTTCCCTCCCCTCCGTCTTCGCTCGCCCTCCCGCTCACCCAGGCATCGGCCAAGGCCGCGTCACCGACAACCTCGCGCAGGACATCAGCCTCCTCGACGGCGCCTTCACCGTGCCGGACGGCGACACGATCCGCATGGTGTACCACCTCCTCGACCGTGACGGCCTGTACGTCGGCGCGAGCACGGCCCTCAACGTCGTTGCGGCCAAGCAGCTCGCCGTCAAGCTCGGAAAGGGGAGCAGGGTCGTCACCATCCTGTGCGACGGCGCGTACCGGTGCGTCGGCCCTCTTCTCCCTGCTCCCCCTCTCTCCTGCCCCGCTCCACCTCCTCCCCGCCCTCGCCCGACAACTCGCTGACCCCCTCCCTCTCCCTGACGCGCGCAGCTACCAGTCGCGCCTCTTCTCGAAGAAGTGGCTCGAGAGCAAGGGCCTGTACGACGAGATCCCCGCCGCGCTCCAGAAGTACGTCGTCCTGCCCTAGAACAGGACCCATTGCTCTCTCTCGGGGTGGACGTAGAGAAGGAGGAGCGGAACGAAGAAAACGTGCAGTATTCTTTCGAGCTCGGCGAGAGGAGAGCGAGAGGGACGAGGTTCTCGAGAGCGAGGAGAGGGAGAGCGGCTCTCGGGATGACGCTCTCGAAGGCCGCCGAGAAGCTCGTTACGACGTCTCGATTGCACTGGATAGGCTGGCTACGAGCGAGAGGTGAGCGACCTCGATAACTCATCGTCGCGCTCGAGGAAGACGAAGGGCTCGTGCGCGCCCGCCGACGCTCGTCTCCCCGGCGTAGCCGCACGCGCTCCTCCTGGCGCTCTGCTGCGCTCGCGGCCGCCAAGGCTGCTCGACTCGGCCCCGCCGTGCGAGAGCGCAGAGCGCGCCCGGCCTGGACGAGGCGGGCTTGCCGCCCGAGCGTGGACGACGACGCGCAGAAGCCCCTCGAGCGGCCCTCGCGCCGCTCCTCGGCGCGCCGCATCGGTCATGCTGCGCCCTCGAGCGCTCCCTGCGCCCGCTGCAGCGTGCTCGCCGCGCGCCGCGCCTCAGCCCGCGCTCGCCGCCGCCGCCGCCGTTGAAGCTCCTGCACCCGGTGGCGGCGGCGCCGTCGCCGCTGCGCCGAAGCGGGTCGCGAAGCCGGCGACCCACTTGAGGCCGACGCGCTTGTCGTGCCACGCGCCGAGGCGGTCTGCGATGCGGCAGGCGAGGAGGTGCTTGCACTGCGGGCGGGCGGGCGGGCGGTCGAGGGGGAGGAGTCAGCACGGGCGGGCGAGGAGCAGAGAGGGAGGAGGGAGGGAGGGAGAGTGGGACGCACGATGACTGCGGTTGCTCCTGGAGCGAGGACGGCCGACGAGAAGAAGGCGCAGGGGCAGTAGCCGCCGCCCGGGAGGTCGAGGTAGAGGGTGTAGCTGCCGCCGGGTGCGGCTGACGATGACGAGGCGGCGACCTGGTAGACGGGTGCGCCGGCGGGCGTGGTGATGCGGGCGACGGAGCGCTTGTCGATGAGGTCGAGGGCGTCGAGGAGCATGGTGGGGCCGACGACGAGGGCGAGGGTCGCGAGGTGCGAGTCGAGGAGCGGGGGGGTGAAGCCGGAGAGGGCGCCGTCGAGGAGCTGGGCGTGAGCTGGGGTCGCCATGGACTGCTCAGACGGTCAGGTGAGCGGCTCTGGCAGCATGCTCGAGCTGAGGCGAGACGACGAGAGCCGAGGGAGCGACGACGAGGAGATGAAGTCGGGTCGGCCTCTGCTCTCGTCCACCACCGCGCCTAGATCCACCAGACGCGAGCTTGCACTAGACTAGGTCCACTCGGCGACCCACTTAAACTCCCCCCGTACCCGCACCGCCCCTCGTCGCCTCCCGCACCTCCGCCACCTCCTCCACCTCCTCCGCCTCGACAACAACCTCGCCCCGCTCCACACCTCGCACCGCCCGCTCTTGGGACGAGCTCGACCCGGCCACCACTCGAGTACGACCGCGCGACCCCCCCGCCATGCTCGACCTCGATGGCGCCATCTCGATCCTCCTGCGCAAGAAGCTCCTCGGCGAGGCCCTCCTCAAGGAGATCTGCGAAAAGACAAAGGAGCTCCTCATGCGCGAGAGCAACGTCGTCCACATCCAGGCTCCCGTCACCGTCGTCGGCGACATCCACGGGTCCGTCCCCCTCCTCCTCCCTCCTCTCTCTCCTTCCCTTGCTCACCCTCGCTGA
>Ga0308169_10001699_pt1 | contig 24807 bp, 22 predicted proteins | sample PhyBR1_2_FD_202139 | JGI IMG/M metagenome (GOLD analysis project Ga0308169, IMG submission 202139) | Phyllosphere microbial communities from UC Gill Tract Community Farm, Albany, California, United States - DLSLSB.R1 | ecosystem: Host-associated > Plants > Phyllosphere > Unclassified | place...
CGTGGTTGCGGCCTTCTGCTTGCGCACGATCAAACGAGGACGTCTCTGCGGTGCAATCGAGCGCTTCTCCCGACCCTGTTAGTCCTGTAGAGCGCGAGCTGGACCGGTTCCTTGGCCTTCTCAAGTTGGGTCGAGAGGGCGACGAGCGCGCGCTCTTCCTGCTGGCCCTGTTCCTCTCGAGCGTGCTGCCTGGACCTCATCGAGTGCGCCCTGAACGAGGCAAGGCGCGCGAAGGGCTGTGGGCGGCGCAATCGTCGTCGGCAGGCCGGTCGAGCAAAGCTAATCGTGAATAGGAACGCGCGCGTTAGCTTCATTAGGAACGAGCGTAGCTTAGCAGAAGTCAATTCGAGCAAAGCTAATGAAGGGGTAAGCCGAGTCGGCCGTATTCGGAAAGGAATAGCTCGAGCCGGCTATTTCGCTTTGAATTCCCGCGCAGCATTTCGCGCGCGCGATCGCACCGAGAATCGAACGCCGGCCACGAAAAAAACGTGGCCGCCCGGCCATCCTTACGCTTGATCAATACAAGTCTCGCTAATCCGCGTTAGCTCTGGCTTCCGCTTGACTCAAATAGCTCTACCGCGCTTACCTTTTGGTAATGCTCGCCCTCTCGCCTCGCTCGGACCTTGTCCTGCCTTGTCGGTGCGGGGTCGCTGGCTGCCTGCTCTCAATCGAGGTCGCGCTACTGGATAGAACTACTGCTGCAGGAGCTACGAAGAGCATGCGCTACGGAGGGGCGAGGGTCGACGTCGCCAGCTCTCGATCCGGCTACGAGTGCCTGCCGAGCTTGTCGCCCGCCGTACGGTAGCTCTTGGCCTGCATCGACAGTTCAGCGAGTCAGCAACGCTCACGGAAGAAGAAAGAGAAGAGGACGAGGACGCACGAGCTTTTGCTTTTCCTTCGCCGCTTTGGCCTCCTGCTCGGCCTCGCGCTCGAGCGTGTGGATCTCGTCGCGCGCAGCCTTGACGGCGGCACGAGCACGAGCGAGAGCCTGTGAGGAAAACGTAGAGTCAGAGACGACGTGCTCGTGCTCGAGTGAAGGGGGCAAAGGTGAGAAGGAGGGAGGACGCACGGCGTCGGCCTCGTTCTCGGCGTGCTGCGCCGCCTCGAGCTTGGTCCGGGCTCCGTGAAGGCTATCGTGTCTGCAGAAGGAGACGAGTCAGTAAGGGTAGGAGGGAAGAGGTGGAAAAGACAGAGCGAGAGACGAGAGCTCACTTCGAGAAACGGTGCGACGACGCCAAGTCCTCCTCGCTCGACCTGCTCTTGCGGTCGAAGAGCCCGCCGCTCTTGTGCGTCGACGTAGGCTCTTGATGCACTAAAGGAGGCGGAGGCGAGGCGGTCTTGTGCTTGCTGAAGAGCCCGCCGGCGTGCGACGAGGTCGTCGTCGTCGTCGTCGAAGCGGCGGCAGGCGGAGGGGCAATGTTCTCGTCGGCCTTGTGCGAGCTGAAGAGGCCCATAGTAGCTGGTAGTGGAGTCTGAGACGAAGAGAAGCTGAGGCAAGCGATGAAGGCGAGGAGGAAGACGAAGGAGGAGAGGAAGGGCGAGCGACGGAGCTGACGAGGAGCCGAAGCGCTACTGCTGCGCCCTTCTTCCTCGTGCCACTCGATAAGGCGCGTCAGAGCAAAAGTCGAAAGGCGCGTGCGTACCGAAATTCGAGTGACGGCGTGCGTGCACGTGCCGCTCGAGCTGCGGACGGACTTTGCGAAGAACGAGTCGAGCGAGCGAGGCGAGCGCTCTATTGCACCACTGCAGTTTCTACGACCTCCGAGTCTATGCCGCGGTGCTGCACGTCACGCCGGAAGAAGGCCGGGCACGTCTGCGGCCCTGCGCCGCACGACGGGCCGACCCTCGAGCAGCTCGTCGACGCGCTCCCTGCCGCCCTTCTCGCTCCAGTCGTCCCACCCGATAGCCAGCACGGCACTGTGCCGTCCCCTCCCGATCCGCTCCTCCTCCTCGCGCCACGCGCCCTGCACGAACGCCGGCAGCGCGACGCCCTCCTTGCCCGGGACGGTGACGCGGTCCCAGGCCATGTGCGTCGCCTCGAGCGAGAAGCCGAGGCGCTGCGCCGCGCGGATCGAAGGGACGTTGAGCGCGTTGGCGAACCACTGGACGCGGCGGAGGCCCACGCCCGGCGGGGACGAGGGCGAGGCGGACGAGGGAGGGGTGAGGGGCCAGCGCATGAGGAGCGCGATCGAGTGCGTGAGGACGTGGGTGCGCTGAAAGGGGGCGGCGATGTGAAGGTGGCTGTTGCGCGCACGAAAAAAGAGTCAGCTCGCCGAGCTTTACCAGATCGCGCCGCGAAACAGAGAGAGGGAAGGACGAGAGGGACGAAAGCACGCACCCAATCTCGGTCATGCGGTTTGCCGGCGTCGACTTGAGCACACCGACGATGCCCGCTATCCTCTCCTCGCGCAGCTGCACCTCGTCGCCCTCGTGCGCGCCGTCGAAGTCGAGGCCGAGGTCGAGGACGGCGAAGAGGAGGGTGCCGGGCTCGCGCCGGCGCTCCTCGAGGAAGGTGAGGAAGGCGGGGTACGAGGGGAAGGGGCCGTAGGGGAGGTAGAAGAAGCCGTCGGGATGGTCGGTGTAGAGCTGGTGCAGCCGAGGGCCGTGGAGAGAGGGCTGCGAGCGGGGTGGAGGGAGGGTCGGCGTGAGGTCAGCTCCTGGAGGGCGCAGGCAAGCGCGAGGAAGTGGACGCACAGTTAAGGGCACCAGCTTGACGCCCTCTGACTGCAGCACGGCCTCGCTCGGCAGGTCGTAGCAGAAGTTGAGGTCGTACTCGGCGGGCGGCGTCTGCTCCTCGTAGGCGGCCTCGACGAGCGGTGCGGGCGGCTCGTAGTTGTTGAGATAGGCCATCGTAGCCGATTGCGCAGGTCGCTGAGCCGCCGAGCGGGATAGCGAAGGTGGGAGAGCAGCCGGCGCCCCGCCGAGCTGATGAGGACGGCCGCCGGCCGAACGGAGTCAAGCTCGCCCGCCTTGTCCTCCTTGACTCTCTCTACCGCTCGGCAATGTACCGATAGAGTCTAGTCTACGTATCTCGAGCGAGCGAGCGACGCGCAGGGGAAGAGGGTCGTTCGCGACGACGCCGACTCGCTCGCCGACCGTCCTGCGCGGGCTCTCTCGCGCTGTGGCTCTTGCTGCTCTCGAGTAGTACAGGACACGCTCTCAAGCTTCTGCGTAGCGGACGACGGCTTCGGAAGAGCTGCCGTCGGTGAGCGCGGCAGCCAGGCCGGCAAGCTGCCTATCGACCTTCTCTCGCGCACAGCGCCGCAGCTCGGCCAACGCACAAGGTCGAACGCTTTGAATTTTCAGTGCTTAGCTACTGCGACGGGCGTGATAGTGGCCTGCGCGCACGAGAGGAGGGGCGGTCAGTCGAGGCCGCGCTGACGCTCTCGAGGAGACGGACTCGGCTACGAGCTCGCCTCGCGCTCGAGCAGCACCGAGAGAGGGCGAGAGCGAGACATCGACGCACCTTGGACATGTCCCATGCGCCGCCCGTCGCGTACACGTCCCGGCTGAGGCGCTCTCGCGCCTTGGCGAGCGACTCCTCGCGCAGGCAGAACCACGACCCGGTCATCTTGGTTCGAGCATCGTCGGCGAAGGTCGCGCCGGCAGTCACTGCGGGCGTAAGAGGATGCCGTTGGTAGCCAGCGTCAGCAAGTGCTGGAGCGAGGGAAAGAGGGCGAGGGAGAGGAGACGGACCGATCCAGCCCTGCTTGTGCCCGACGGCGGCGTGCGCGAGGTGGGTCGGGCGGACGTCGAGGCTGCAGGCAGGGGATCGATCTGGAGTCAGCTCTGCCCGAGCAAGAGAGCTGCAGAGGGGGACGCACCGCTTGGAGCCCTCGACAAAGTCTGGAAGGGTCGCGAGGTAGGTCTTCATCTCGTCTGCGGGCAAAGCGAGTCAGCTTGGGCACAACAAGGGGGGGAGAGAGAATGAACGCACCTGCTGGCTTGGGCATGGGCTCTGCCCAGGGGTTGCTCGCCGAGGACGACATGGCGAAAGGGCGCGTGTGGGGGACGAGGAGCGAGGGGCGAGCGAGACGGCGTAGAGAGGGTGCGGCGAGGCGGGTGGCGAGCATGTAGTAGGCTGTGGTGCTGTAGTGCGCTTGTCGATGCGCCTGTACGAGCGCCTGGGTAGGAGGAAGAGAGCGAGAGCCGCGGCGACGACGAGCCGGGGTAGTCGGCAACTGCCAGCTCGCCTCGCCAGCGCCAGGCGGTCAGTGCTGAGCCAGGGCATTGCAGCATGCTCCCTTCGTGCCACAGCTGGCCGCGCTCGCTGTCCCCGAGGGGTTCGCCGCCGCCCTCGTCTCCCCGCCTCCTCGACCTCATCTCTTCTCGACTCTCTCGAGCTCACTACGTCGAGCAAGCCTGAGCAAATTACGCCGAGATCGACCTATAGAGCTCAACGAGCGACTGCGCTGCCCGCCTCGTACCTCACCTCTCCTCCTCGCGCCCGAACCCGACCGACGCCCGCCGCACAAACCCGCCCGCCTGCGCCGTGACGGTGCGCCGCACGGTGACGACCTGCGTGATGGTCGTCGCGGCTGCCGCGCCCTCGAGCGTCGTCGTAATGGTCTGCGTCGACGCGAACGTCGTCACGTCGACGACCTCGGTGCGGGTGCTCGGCGCGACTGCCTGCGAGACGGTGACGACGGCGCGCGAGGGCGTCGTGGCGGGCGCGGCGACGGTCACGGTCGAGCCGCCGAGGGTCTGGACGACGGTCGCGCGCGAGGCCGAGCCGGTCGTGACGAGGATCGGGACGTAGCTCGTCGAGGTCGGGTCGGCCGTAACGATGGACGACAGGGTCGACATGGACGTGACCGTCGAGAGCGCGTCTGCGAGAGCAAGCTGTGAGCGGCGCGACTGGCTGGACTGAGCGAGAGGGACGCACTGGCTTCGGCGGCGTTCTGCTTGCCGCCGCTCCCCTCGTTCCTCGTCCCGAGCCCGACACCAAGCCCGACGCCGAGTCCGAGCTGTTGCGCGCGCGCCCGAGCAATGTCAGCTTGCTTCTTTGTGCTGCGCTCGAGGAAGGAGAGAGAGTCGACGCACCGCAAGGAGGAGCGCAATGACGAGCGCGAGGATGCCCGACCACTTGAGGTACCACGGCGTGACGGCGCTCTTGCCGCTCGTGCTCCGCCCGACGCTCGTGCGGCTCAGGAGCGGCGCGCTGCGCGGGCCCGAGCCCGTCGCCGTGCCCGCAGCCGAGGTCGCCGTCCCTGCGCCTGCTCCGGCGGCGGCGGCGCCTGCGCTCGAGCCTGCGCCGGCCGAGGGCCCGCGAGGCTGCGCGTGGAGGAGGTCGGTGTCGTAACCGTACTGTGTGAACGAGATAGAGGAGGGAGAGAGGTCAGCGGCGATGGCTGTGAGGAGGAGAGCGGCGAGAAGCGCACGCACCGTCGAGCGAGGGTCGGCGAAGGGGTCGCTGGGCGAGACGGGCTGCATCTTGGGCTGGGCGGAGGTGGCTGAAACGAGCGACGAGGGCGAGATGAGCAGCGAGAGGGAGAGAGAGAGGAGAGCGGAAGCCGATCCGGGCTCGGCGACGACGGAGAGGAGGCTCGTTGACGACGAGGTCCGCGCGCCGACGACGAACGCCCGGACTCTCCGGCGAGGCCCCGCCGACGTCTCGCACTTTCTCACGACGAGCCTGAAGCTCAGCGGTCTTCCAGGACCGGCACCATTGCAGGGGGAGGGGGGAGAGCCACAAGACGAGGAAGAAGCTAGACGAGCGCCGCCTCGAAATCGGCACTGCGCCTCCTCCTCTCGCGCACCGCTCGCTCGTCCAGCCCCAACACGACGCCCGTTGCGGTCGCTCCCTCGTTGAGCATCGTCGGGGCGAGGGTGCGGAGCGAGAAAGGCGAGGCGGCGGAAGAGTAGGGCGAGGACGAGGAAGAGCGGCGCGCCGAGAGGAAATCCTCGAGGAGGTTGGCGAGGAGGAGGACAGGGAAGAGGGCGACGACGAGGAAGATGATCCTGCGGCACGTGGAACGAGAGCGGCGGGTCAGTCGGCGCTCAAAGAGGTCCTCGAGAACCGGAGGGAGAGGAGGTCCGAACGCACCAGCGCTCCCGGTGACCTCGGCCCGTCGCGACCCTGATCTCCCTCGCGCCCTCCCTCAGGTCGAGCGCGAGCTCGTCGAAGAAGCGATGCGACCACGTCGTCGTCCCGCTCGCCTTGTTCCGAGCTGCGTCGGCGAGGATGGCCTGCTTCCAGTCGGCGCGGTGCCGGCTCGACGACGAGCTGCCGACCGACGTCGGGTCGTGCGGTATGTTGGAAGAGGGGATAAAGACGTCGCGGCGCCGAGGACCCGAAGACGAGGAGGAGGGCGACGGCTCGAAGCGGTAGAGGGGAGGGGGAGTGACGAGGGACGCCGGCGTCGTGCCCGCTCTGTCCTGCGAGGTCAGAGAGGTGGGTCAGATAGATCCTGTAGAAGAGAGAAGAGATGTGCGACGCACAAGACGAGGAACCTTGAGCGCCTCGAGGCCGTCCGTCAGCCGCAGGAGGATCGAGAACGGATTCTCGACGACAAAGCGCGACGCATGGACGACGTCCTTGGTCAAGAGGTGCTGCGACTCGTCGGGACGTCAGCACAAGGACCCGTCGAGCATCGCAGAGGAGGAGCGGAAGACGAGCGCACCGGAAACTCGTGCGCACCGGCCTCGAGGTAGTCCCCGAGCGCATTCGGCTCGACGTCCTCGCCGCCCTCGCGCCTCGCCCGCCTCCTGCGGTCCCGCGCCTCGGCCCTCGCCTCGCGCCTGACGTCCCTCGCCCGCCGAGCGAGCCGCCGCACGACGCCGTCGACCTCGTCCCGCCGCTCGACGAGCTCGTGCGCCTCGTCGCCGTGCCGCACGCCGTCAAGCGCTTGCCTGCCCGCCTCGTACGCCGTCCTGGAGCGCTCCTCGTCCTCCCACAGGCGCAGCACCTCGCCGTCGACCTCGCGCAGCCGCGCCGCCGCATCGAGAAGGCTGTCGCGCAAGTCGAGCGCAAGCGTCGGGGTCGAAAGGTCGTTCGGGTGGAGGGCGGCGAGGCGAGCCGAGAGGGCGCGGATGGTGCGGATGCGGGTCGTGAGGGTGTCGAGGGAGGAGTGGGCGGTGGAGAGCTGTGAGGTGGAGAGGGTCAGCGAGGTGCGAGGGGCGGGGGTTTGGGCGACGCACCTGGTCGTCGAAGGTCGGTGCGCGGTCGTCGAGGCTCGAGCGAGTCGAGGTGCTCATGAGGTCGTCCACCGAGGACATGGCTGCAGCTCGAGAGGCGGCAGCTGAACGAGCGAGAGCAGCAGCTGAAAGCGACCGAGAGCCGGAAGCTCGTCGTCGGCGAGTACCACGCGCTCGCGGCGCAGGTCCGCGGAAGTGCCGGCGGACGGCGTGCGTGCGCGTTCGTGCGACGGACAGGAGGCGAGGGAGCGTGCAGCTCGGCCCCGGCGAGCGAGCCGGACGACGCTGATCGAGCTGCCGCCGCAGCGAGATGAGCGGCTGCTCTGCGCGGGAGCCAGCTGTGCAGCTGCTCTTGCGCACACGGTCGGCAGTCCCGCGCTGGTGGTGAAGGGGAGGCGGGGCAAGCAAGCGGGGCGGTTTGCGGAGGAGAGAGGGGAAGCAGGATGACGGCAGGCGAGCGGTGGTGCGCGACGACGCGGTGGGACGAGTCGCGGGCAGCGAGTGGCTGTAGCCAAGGTGTCGCTGTCTGGACTACTTCACAGCAAGTCGTCGCTGTGGTCCTGAGAGCGAGAGGAGGAGGAGAGGGGGCCGGGCTCCGGTGCGACCCGGCAAGGTCGTCCCTTCGTCGCCTTCTCCGCTCTCGCCGTCCTCGTCGAGCTACACCCTCTCACCTGCACAGGCTGCAGCGCAAGTCCCAGCCTCTACCGACCCACCCGCCATGCTCAACCGTGCGGCCCTCCTCCCTCCTTCTCACCTCCGCCCACACCGCGCCCGACCCGTCCACTCCCTCGGCTCTCGCATCGCCCCACACCAGCCCGTGCACGGGTGGACCCAGCGTGGACGCCCTCGCACTCGACCCGGGCGAGCTCTCGCGCACGCGCAGCCCCTCGCGAGCTCGTCCTCGCCGACCTGCGCGTGCCGGCGGCTCGCTCTGGGCCATCCCGCGGGTGCTCACCTCGACTCGTTCGACCTGCGCCGTCAAACCCGAGCGACGCCGCACAGCAGCAGCAGCTCGACAGCGAGCCAGCAGCACCCGAGCTGACGCACCCCTCTCCTCCCTGCAGCTTCTCCCCTCTCGTGCGACTCGGCCCCGCAAGCCGTCACCGCGCCCAGCTTGGGCATCCAGGCCGAGTACACGACCCCGAGCGAGGTCGACAAGTGGAAGAAGACGTTCCACCGCTATGCGACCCGCGACTCGATCGGCGGCGAGAGGTGCGTTCCCCTCTCTCCCTCTCGAGCGGCTCCGAGCGAGGCAATGCGGCACGAGCCCATGACGGCGCCCGTGCCGTATAGCTAGATGTCGACAGCGACGAGAGCGAGACTGATGCCGACGCCCGCTCGCAGCTACCTCACCGAGCCCGACTTTGTGTCGGCCGTCGCGCCCGAATCCGACTTCTCCAAGATCAGCCGCCAGCAGTACGGCATCCTCTTCAAGGTCGCCGACCGAAAACACACTGGGCGCGTCGACTGGGACGACTTCGTCGCCTTCGAGGAGCTCCTCAAGAAGCCGGCCGCCGAGTACGACGTGCGTCCTCTCCTTCCTCCCTCGCCTCGACCTTCTGCTCCAGCTTTCCCTGCTGATCCTCTTGCTCGACATGCCTTGCAGATTGCCTTCCGCGTCTTCGACACGAACGGCGACGGCCAGGTCCTCTTCAACGAGTTCAAGAGCACGTTCCAGAGCATGCGCGGGCCCGACGCCATCCCGTTCGACTTCGACAGCCCCTGGGTCAAGCTCTACCTCGGCAAGCAGGACGGCGGCCACGTCCTCGGCTTCAAGTGCGTCCCTCTCTCTCTCGCGCGCCTGCCTCGTTGCTCGGCCCAAGGAGATCAAGCTGACGCACGACCCTCTCGCGCGCAGCGAGTTCACCCAGCTCATCAAGGGCCTCCAGGGCGAGCGCCTGCGCCAGGCGTTCCGCCACTTCGACACGAACCAGGACGGCTACATCGACAAGGGCGAGTTCAAGCGCATCATCTACGAGCTCGCGCGCCACAAGCTGTCGGACGCCGTCCTCGACAAGCTCGACTCGGTCAGCGAGGTCGTGCCCGGCGGCAAGATCAGCTACTCCGAGTGCATCGCCTTCTACAACGTGCGTCCCTCGGCTCTCTTCGACTCGTGCTCGCTCGAGACGCCGAGCCTGACCCTCGTCGTCGTCGCGCTCGCAGGTGATCCACGAGATGGACCTCGTCGAGAAGGTCGTGCGCGAGGCGTGCGCGCGCTCGCCCGACGGCAAGATCACGCCGCTCGACTTTGTCAACCACGCGTCGCGCACGATGCGGTACGGCACCTTTTCGCCGATGGAGGTCGCCATCATTTTCCACTTTTCGCGCCAGGGCGTGAGCGACGCCGACAAGCCGCGGCTCGGGTTGCGCGACTTTGGGAGCCTGCTCGACGCCAAGTGGGGCCCGCCGAGGACGACGACGACCGTGACCGAGGGCGGCAAGGTCAAGCGCAAGGCCGGCGGCGCCATGCACGAGATCGGCAAGGTGCGTCGCCCTCGTCCCTCTCCCTCCTCTCTTCGCCCTCGAGGAGCACGACCTGACTCCCTCTCTCTTCCTCGTCGCAGTCGGCGTACTACTTCGGGCTCGGCGGCATTGCTGGCGCGCTGGGCGCGACCGCAGGTCCGTGCACGCTCTCTCTCGCTCCGCGCTGCTCGACCTCTCGTCCCGCCGATCCCTGACTCGCCCCTCTCGCCCTGCAGTATACCCCATCGACCTCACCAAGGTGCGCCTACCTCCCTTCCTCTCGCCGAGCGCGCTCGCGCAGCCCTGACTCTCCTCCTCGTCGTTGCTCGCGCTCGCAGACCCGCATGCAGAACCAGCGCTCCAAGGTCGTCGGCGAGCTCCTGTACAAGAACTCGCTCGACTGCGTCAAGAAGGTGTATAAGAACGAGGGCTTCACCGGCTTCTACCGCGGCCTGCCTCCACAGCTCATCGTGCGTGCTCGCTCCCCTCTCGTCCCCTCCTTCCCGCCGGGGCTTGCTTCGCCTCGCTCGGCAGGGTCCTGATGAGAGGCTTGTTGCACGCAGGGTGTCGCGCCCGAAAAGGCCATCAAGCTCACGGTCAACGACCTCGTGCGCGAGTACGCGACCGACGCTGCGACGGGCCGGATCAAGGTCGGGTGGGAGCTCGCGGCGGGCGGTCTCGCCGGTGGTTGCCAAGTCGTGCGTCCTACTCCTCTCCTCCTCCTTCTCATGCACGTCGTCGCGCTCGTCGTGCTGACCCTCTCTCGTCGTCGTTGCTGCGCGCGCAGGTCTTCACCAACCCGCTCGAGATTGTCAAGATCCGGCTGCAGATGCAGGGCGAGAACGCCAAGATCTCGGGCGCGGCGCGGCAGAGTGCGGCGCAGATCGTCAAGAGCCTCGGACTGCTCGGCCTGTACAAGGGCGCCATCGCCTGCCTCGCGCGCGACGTCCCCTTCTCGGCCATCTACTTCCCGGCGTGCGTCGCCTCCCTCCTCTCTCTCCCTCTCTCTGCCTCTCCTTGGACCTGCAGCTGACGCTCTCTTTCCTGCAGATACGCCCACCTCAAGAAGGACATCTTCCACGAGGGCCGCGACGGCAAGGCGCTCTCGTACGGCGAGGCGCTCTCGGCGGCCGCCATCGCCGGCATGCCCGCCGCCTACCTCACGACGCCCGCCGACGTCATCAAGACGCGCCTCCAGTCCGAGGCGCGCAAGGGCGAGAGCACGTACAAGGGCGTCGTCGATGCGTTCCGCAAGATCCGTGCGTCGATCCTTTCTCGCTCTCGCTCGCACTCTTCGACCTCGAGCGTCGCCCGCTGACTCGCTCTCGCTGCATCTTCGCTCGCAGGTGCCGAGGAGGGTTTCTCGGCGCTGTACAAGGGCGGCCCCGCTCGTGTCCTGCGCTCCTCTCCTCAGTTCGGCGTCGTGCGTCCTCATCTCCCCCTCGGCCTCTCCTCCTCTCCCTCGTAGCCTCGCTGACCCCTCGCCCGCTCGCCCGCTCGCCCGCAGACCCTCGTCGCGTACGAGAACCTCAAGAAGCACTTCCCCTTCCCCGAGCCCAACCAGAGCCTCATCGAGACGGTGCTCCCGCGCGAGGAGGAGATGGCGCGCGTCCGTGCGAGGAACGCCCTCAAGGGTGCGTCCTCTTCCTCTCCTTGCTCTCTCTGCTGCTCGATGAAAGCTCGGAGCTGACTTTACACGCTCCCTCGCTCGCAGTGCTCCTCGACGTCGACACGAACGTCGGCATGCGCTCGGCGCCCGTCCCCGAGAGCAAAAAGTAGACTCGTCGCCCTCTCCTCGAGGGGACGACCCCAATGCAGTTATCAGACACTCTGCGAGCGACGATTCGGTGGCTGCGAGAGCGAGGAGAGGCTTCTCGAGAGCGAGAGAGCGTCGGGAACGGTCGTCGAGCGCGACTTGGGAAGGCCGTCGCCGAGCTCCCAAGTCAGCGCTCGCCGGCGCGAGCTGGCTCGAGCCGCTCGACGCTCTTCGATAGCCCAATGTGGAAGACAGACTGCTCGCCGAGAATGCTTGTGCTCGCCGTCATCGGCTCTCTCCTCCCCGCTTTTCGCTTCTCGCTCTTCCTCTCCACTCGCCGGTCCAGCTCAACCCGAGAGCGCAGCGAAGCGAAGAGACAACGAGTTGCTTCACGAGCTCGATCATGCAATACTACAACAGGCGCGCCGTAGACTCAGGCGCTGATCGAGGGGAGAGGCTCGTCCGCTCTCAACGTCCCGCTCGCGCTCGCGCTCGAGCTCGGCGGGAGCACGCCGCGCACCCAGGCGTCGACCTCGACGAGTTCGGGGAGGCAGAACGTGTGCCCGATGGCGTCCCACGAGCGGAACGTGACGTCGGTGAGGTTGAGGCGCCGCGCCGGGTGCGTGTGCGCGAGCGCGGTCGGGGGGAGGGTCGAGTTGAGGTGCGAGGGGACGGCCGAGGGCGAGAGGAGGGCGAGGGAGGCGAGGGCGTCGGGGAAGCTGTAGATGGGGAGAGGGTCAGGCCGGACGGCGGGAGAGAAAGCGAGGTCGGCGAGTTTGAGAAGGCCGAGAGGGCGAGAGCACGCACGTGAGGTACTCGTCCTGGCCGCCGTGACCCCACCACACGGGCAGGTCTCGTCGATCGAGGTCGTACATGAGCTGCGAGAGGGACGCGCAGAGTCAGCCCGAGAGCGCAAGGAGAGAGAGTCGAGCTCGAGGGAGACGACGCACCTTGGCCATCTCGTCCCTCAACGGCAAGAACCCGCTGAAGACGATGACGCCGCCGAGCCGCTCAGGGTGCGTGAGCCCGACGAGCAGGCTCATGACGGCGCCCTGCGAGAAGCCGGCGAGCACGATCCTGCGAGTCCCCCACTCGCGCTCGGCCCTCGTCCCGACCTCGTCGTCGTCCTCGCCCGCCGCCTCGCTGTCGCCGCCCTTGCCCTCGCCCACCGGACCCGCTCCATCTCGTCGCTCGCGCCGCCGCCGAGCGCGGATGAGGCGCGCGCGCTCGTGCACGACGGCACGGTTGATGCGCCGGGCCGTGTCGAGCATGCCGTCGCGGTCCTGGTCGCGGTCGTACTCGTAGGGGAACGCGTCGATGTTGAACCAGGCCGTCTCGTTCTTGTCGAAGAAGCCGACGTGACGCTTCTCGCTGCGGGCGTGGAAGGAGGGAGGCGGGGAGACGAGGTCAGGAGGTGACTCGAGGAGGGGCGCGGGTGCAGCGAGAGAGCTGGACGTACGCGAGAGGGACGACCCAGCGCGTACTCGGAAAGCGCTTGTGCAGATATGCGGGCAAGAAGGCGTCGTTCTTGACCTGCTTGAGGCCCTGCAAAGAGAGGCTCGTGCGTCAGCAGCGGCTTCGACACCTCGCTCGCGCACGAGCACGACGTGATGAGCGCGCACTGAGAAGTGAGAAGCAGGGACGCACATGTAAGAAGATGATGGTCGACTCGTGCTCGTGACCTTTTGCGGGCCCCTCGGCCTCGACGTGCACCTCGTCCTCGGGCGGGCCCCACAGGTCCCTCGCCCTCCTCGCGCGCATCGCCGCGAGCTCCTCGCGCCCGAGGACGAGCTCGTCACGAGCCGGCTCTGTCGCTCGTGCGACGACGGGCGCCGCCGGGAGCGAGAGGCGGCCCATGACCGTGAGGAGCGCGAGGAAGGCGAGGCCGAGGAGGACGAGCGCGCGCAGGTGGCGCTGCGCGCGGCGCCCGCCGCCCGGGTGGAGCGAGACGAGCTCGAGGGCGTCTGCGGTCGCTGACGAGCGGACGCCGTTCGGGTTGGGCGACTTGGTGCCTGGGTCGGGTGCGCCGAGGGCAAGGCTGAGGTACGAGGGGCGGCGCAGGTCGGACGGCTGAGAAGCCAGGAGGCGGTCGTACGAGCGGGACGAGGAGCGAGGGGATCGGAAGGGGCTGGTGAGGAGGGACTGGACGGTGTGCGAGAGGGAGGGACGAGGGGCGGACGCGCCGGCGAACGAGGAGGGTCGCCGTTCGTGGGACGAGGTCGATCCGCCGTGGCTCGACGCGATCGAGATGCGCGCCTGCTGGAGATACGCTGCCGACTCGAGCATGGTCGGTGACGGATCGAGGGCGGCCGAGATGCCTCTGGGCGAGCGCAACGGCGCCGTGTCGACGTTGGCGGGTGCGGCGGTCGAGGCGATGGAGCGACGGCGGACGGCGCTCAGGGGCGACGTCGTGGCGGGCGCGCTCGCCACCGCCGTCACCGTGGAGAGCGTGTCGACGACGGCGGGCTGTCCCGCGGCGGCGCGCCGCTCTGCAAAGACGGCTCGCCTCGTGCCCGGGACGGTCCCGTCGTCGAGCCGTGCGCCGGCCTGCTTGACGGCATCTTTGGCGGCGGCGGACCGTGTGACGGTGGGCATGGGCGATCTGCGGGCTGCTCGAGCCGCTGCGCCGTGGCCGTGGGGCGCAGGACGCCGCCAAGGGAACCGCGAGGTTGGCTGAGAGGGGAGCGGAGCGGACGGCGGGCGAGCGAGAGGCTGAGCGCACGCCTCTGTGCTTTGAGAGCGATGAAGCTGGGCAGTCGAGCGTGTACCTCGAGAGCTAAGAGGGCGAGCTGCTGCAGGAAGCGGGGGGGCCGTCGGACTCCGCGACGAGGAGGAGAGCGGCGGACGGACGAGGCGGCGGCAGGCTCTCGCTCTCCCTCCAGGCCCCCTACTCCTCTCCTTGTACGTCCAGCCCTGCAGTACGCGCTCACAGGGAGCACCTGCACACCCGCACCCCGTCCCCAGCTCGTCCTGACGGCTCCTCATCTTTTCCTCGCAGCTCCCTCTTCAAAATGGCCGCCGAGCTCTCTCACCCGCTCATCGTGGGTGCGTCTTAGCCGCCTGCTTCTTGCACTGTGCACTGGAGAGAGCTGACCCTGGTCTCCCCTCCCACAGACGGCTGGTTCCGGTGCGGCCTCATCTCGTCCTCCTCCTCCGCCTCCACCAACCTCATCAGCAGCAGGCTCGCTGACTCCTGTCGTCCCTCCCTCCCTCTTGCTCGCACGCAGTGAGATCTCTGAGCAATGGCCTGGTGAGTCCTCGCTCTCCCTCGCTCTCTCGCACCCACCCGCACCGTCCAGTTTCCGACTCTCCCCCCTCGCACTTGCTTCGGCGACTGACCGCTCCCGCAAGGGGATGGCACTGCAGGTCAGGCCATGACGCTCCGCGTCAAGAAGGTCCTCCACGTCGAGAAGTCGCTCTACCAGGACGTCCTCGTCTTCGAGTCGACCGACCACGGCAACGTCCTCGTCCTCGACGGCGCCATCCAGGTGCGCTCCCTCCCTCTCTCCCCCTGCCTTGCTCGCCTGCTCAGGAGCTGACCCTCATCTCCCTCCTGCTCGCAGTGCGTCGAGCGTGACGAGTTCTCGTGAGTCTCCCAAACCCTCGCTCCATCCTCGCTCGGTCCTCTCGCCCCCCTCTCGCACCGCTCAGCAGCTGACTCGCCCTCGCTCGGCATGCTCGCAGGTACCAGGAGATGATCGCCCACCTTCCTCTCGCGTCGCACCCGAACCCGGAGAAGGTCCTCGTCATCGGCGGCGGCGACGGCGGCGTCCTGCGCGAGGTCCTCAAGCACCCGTCCGTCAAGTCGGCGACGCTGTGCGACATCGACGAGGCCGTCCCGCGCGTGTCCAAGCTGTACCTCCCGCACATGGCCGCCGGCTACGACGACCCGCGCGTCACCCTCTTCATCGGCGACGGCTTCAAGTTCCTCAACGACTACAAGAACGAGTTCGACGTCATCATCACCGACTCGTCCGACCCGGTCGGCCCGGCCAACTCGCTCTTCCAGAAGCCCTACTTCCAGCTCCTCAAGGAGTCGCTGCGCGCCGGCGGTACTATCTCGACCCAGGGCGAGTGCATCTGGCTCCACCTGCCCCTCATCAACGACCTCATGTCCATGTCGCGCGGCCTGTTCGCCAAGGCCGAGTTCGGCTGGACTTCGATCCCGACCTACCCCTCGGGCACGATCGGGTTCGTCGTCGCGACGCTCGATGGCGACCGCGACCTGCGCACGCCCGTGCGCGACCTCCAGAACTGCCGGTACTGGTCCAAGGCCGTGCACAAGCAGGCCTTCACGCTCCCGACGTTCGCCCAGAAGGTCGTCGACCAGAGCCTCCAGAAGCCGGCGCCGGCCAACGCGTCGCCCAAGAAGGTCCTCCTCCTCGGCTCGGGCTTCGTCGCCCAGCCCGCCGCCGAGTACGTCCTGCGCCGCAGCGACAACTCGCTCACGATCGGCTGCCGCACGCTCGCGACGGCCCAGTCGTTCGCCGCGTCGCTGTCGCGCAAGTCGGACGCCATCGCCGTCGACGCGGCCGACGAGGCGTCGCTCGACGCCGCCATCTCGGCGCACGACCTCGTCATCTCGCTCATCCCCTACACCCAGCACGCCAACGTCATCAAGAGCGCCATCAAGTTTAAGAAGGACGTCGTCACGACGTCGTACGTGTCGCCGGCCATGAAGGCGCTCCACGACGAGGCGGTCGCGGCGGGCATCACGGTCCTGAACGAGATCGGCCTTGACCCGGGCGTCGACCACCTGTACGCCGTCAAGACGATCGACGAGGTGCACAAGGCCGGCGGCAAGATCAAGGGCTTCGTGTCGTACTGCGGCGGCCTCCCCGCCCCGGCGTCGGCCGACAACCCGCTCGGCTACAAGTTCTCGTGGTCGTCGCGCGGCGTCCTCCTCGCGCTCGGCAACTCGGCCAAGCTCTACTCGAAGGGCGAGCTCGTCGAGGTCGAGGGCAAGGACCTCATGAACCACGCCAAGCCGTACTACATCAACCCGGCGTTTGCGTTCGTCGCGTACCCGAACCGCGACTCGACGCCGTTCCGCGAGTTCTACGACATCCCCGAGGCCGACACGGTCGTGCGCGGCACCCTGCGCTACCAGGGCTTCCCCGAGTTCATCAAGACGCTCGTCGACCTCGGGTTCCTCAACGAGGCGCCGGTCGACTTCCTCGCCAAGGACGCCGCCGTCGCTCTCCCCTGGGCCGAGGTGACGCAGCGCGCGCTCGGCGCATCGTCGTCGGACGAGCAGGCCCTCGTCGCCGCCGTCAAGGCCAAGGCGTCGTTCCCGTCCGAGGCCGAGGAGCAGCGCATCGTGTCGGGCCTGCGCTGGATCGGCCTCTTCTCGCAGGACAAGGTGACGAACCGCGGCAACCTCCTCGACACGCTCTGCGCGACGCTCGAGGCCAAGATGCAGTACGAGAAGGGCGAGCGCGACATGGTCATGCTCCAGCACAAGTTCGAGATCGAGAACGCCGACGGCTCGACGGTGCGTCCTCGTTCCTCCTCGTCTTTCCTCGTCCTCATCCTCCTCTCGCACGCTCTCGAGGTGCGAGCGTCGAGCCGCTCGAGAGCCCTGCTGACTCTCTTCGACACCCCACTCCCCTCCCCTCTCCTCCCTCCCTTTCGCCCTTCCTGTTCGCCCCTCGCTCTCCCTTGCTCGCCGACCCACCTCGACCCTTGCAGGAGACCCGCACGTCGACCCTCCTCGACTACGGCGCGCCCATCGGCACCGGCGACGCCTCGTCGATGGCCAAGCTCGTCGGCGTCCCCTGCGGCATCGCGACCCAGCTCGTCCTCGACGGCGTCATCTCGCAGAAGGGCGTCCTCGCGCCGTACACGATGGACATCGTCCAGCCCCTCCTCGACGGCGTCGAGGCCGAGGGCATCACCATGGTCGAGAAGACGCTCTAGACGGCTCGTGCGCGGTTGTCGAGCTCGCCGGCTCCTTAGTTCTCGCAGTGGGTGAAACGCAAGGGTCTGTACTTTGAGTCTCGCTCTGCCGTCGGGTGCTCGTCGAGAGCAAGGGTCCGAGAGCTCGACGCGTCTCGAGGCGCTCGCAAGGAGGTGACGCTCGTGCCTCGACTCTCTCTCTCTCCTGCTCTCTCCTCGTGCCTCAAAGCTTGCAGAGGCTCTCGCTCGTGGCACCGCTCTGTCTGAGGAGCATGTGCGTCGTCATGCATCGACAATCAGTCGGCAGCGAGCCATGGGTCGCGACCTCGCTGAGCTCTCGCTTCGAGACATGTCGCTCGCTGCCCTCGCGCTCGCGGTCTCGCCAAGTGCGCGCTCTCGAGGGGTCGGCAGGCGCTGCAGTTCGCCGTCGGCGAGCATCCGCCGAAGGGTCAGCTCGCCTCTCGCGCGCAAAAGACGGAGGAAGGCTCCATCACATCCGCTCCGGCTCCACGCGCGTTCGGCTCGTCGCCCGGACCCTTGGCGCCTCTCTCGATACCGAGCCGCACGCAGAATTGCACTCGAGCTAGCTCGCTTTGCGCTTGATGGAACGCAAGGGCTGGCATTCATCGAGTAGCAGTACTGGCTAGCGCGAGGAGAACCCGGTCACGTCGAGGAAGAAGAAGTTGGCTGTGGAGCGGCCGAGGAGGAGGGCCCGCACTCGCCCTGGTCCGCAGCGGCGCATGCAGCGGCGAGCTGGAAAAGTCGACGTGCATGCGCAGAGGCTCGGTCAATGCACGAAGAAGATGCGCTTTGACTGCGGCGTCGAGAACTCTCCAGCCGTGCGCCGACTTGCGAAGGTCGAGGCGCACGGACCGCTCGGAGAACTCGTCGCCGACGCAGCTCCTGTCGACTCTCGGATCGCACTCCTGCAGAGCTGGTCTCGAGCTTCTTCCGAGGAGGTCGTCGTGCCCTCGAGAAGGCCTAGCCGCAGGGGAGCGGGCATCGCGAGCGTGGTTCTCCCGGGCACGCTGAACGCAGAGCTCTCGTGGAGGCATCGCCGAGCCGGTCTCTCCTCTCACCCTGAATCAAGTAGCTCGTCGGCAGGAAAACGTCGTGCGCGACGGCCGATGCGCACGCCAGATTTCACGTGCGGAGGTAACGCAGCCGGACGAGGGAGGGTGCGAGAGCTGCCCACCTTCGCAGCGAGCGAGCGTGGCCGTCGCATTCAACCGCGGGCGGTGCGTTCGCAGCGCTTGCTTCGCCACGAGCTTGATCGCCCTCGGGCAAGCCCTTCGACGCCGAGGCGAGGCAGCGATCCCACTCGGAGCGAGAGCAGGGGCGGATGTGCTCGGCGCGCGTGCCCGGGTCGCGACGACGTGCGCTTGAGCCTTTGCGCGCCCTGGCCCTGAGAGACTCCGGGGGTGAGGCCGCGTAAATGTGGAGCACCAGGAGCGATCAAGCATGCATCCTCTGCGATAAAGACGGACCGTCGGCGCGCTCGCTCCTCGAGCAAGGAGGAGGGTCGAGCTCCTGCGTCGGCTGCGTGCCTGCGGCGGGCGTCACACAGGAGTGAGTGCACCTGGGCACTAGCGAAGTTGGCCAGGAGTCGCCGTCACAGCGCGCGAGCCCTTGCAGCCCGGCCGGCGGCCGCCTGCAGCCAGCTCTCGTCGCACGCAGCTGTGACCGGACGTGACCCCGCTCTTTCGCCGTGCCCTCCGACCCCGGAATCGGTCCCTCGCGGACGGACGCTCAACCCGATCGCGCTTCCTTCTCCACACCTCGCACTCTCGTCCGCGCCGCCGCACGCCGAAGACACCGCGTCCGGGCGAACGAGCTCCCCCTCCTCGCTCCTCTCTCTCGCCTCCCTCTCCCTCGCCCTCGTCGTCGCCGGTGCACGCCTACAGCCTCATCTTCTTCCTCTCAACCGCCTGGTCCCACCGACGCCGTCCGTTCGTCAACGACACCTCGTCCCGGCTCGCCTCCTGCACATTCACGCACCCTCGATTCTCTCCGTCACGTTCGCTCGTCGTCGGTACTTCAAGCCTCTCTGCGTCTTCCAGCAAGGTGTGTGCAGCTCTCTCTCGCTCCTGCGCGACCGGCGCGCGCCGAGCGCGGCGAGGAGAACCCCAGGAGCTGACCCCCCCTCGCCTCGCGCTCCTGCAGCATCTTTCTTCCTCCCCTCGGCATGATCTCGGCTGCATCCTTCGCCTCGACCTCGATGGCGACCACCCCGGTCCTCGGCCTCGAGCACATGAGCGTGCGCGACGACGAGCGCGACTTTGTCCTCGAGGGCGTCTTCATCCACCCGGACCACCTCGCGCAAGGCTTCTTCGCCGAAGAGCCCGTCGACTCGTGCTCCGAGACGTCGAGCATCGTCGACTATAACGACGAGCTCCCGGTCGCCGAGCTCACGGGCCTCGCTCTCAACTGCGGCGAGGCGCAGGACGCGACGCTCGACTACTTCGCGCCGCGCGCCGGCTCGTCGAACCCGTCGCCGTTCTACTCGGGCTCGACCGAGTCGAGCCAGGCGTCGTCGCTCTTCGAGAGCCACGGTCCGGGCGCATGGTCGGCCGCAAGCACGCCGACGTGCGACGCGCTCGTCAAGCCCGACTTCTCGCGCCGCTCGTCGACCTACTCGACCCTGGACGCCGCCTCGCCCTCGATCCCGGCCACCTTCTCGTACGCGTCGTTCCACGCGCCGGCGACCGTCTCGGCGCCCATGACGCGCCTGCCGTCGCGCAGCACCTCGCCGACGCGCCCTTCCCCCTACTCGCGCCCGACGCCCTCCTCGTCCTCTTCCTCGCACGGCGGCGCGTCCATGACTCGCTCGGTGTCTTCGCCGGTCGAGACTCAGCGCCAGGTCGAGGACCGCCAGCGCCGCATCTCGATCGCCGAGGTCGTCATGGACGAGCGCGCCGTCAAGATGGCTCGCTCGCAGTCGACGGCGACGACGCCCGTCCTCGGCGCCTTCCCGTCGCAGGTCACCGGCAGCACGTCGATGGCCCGCACGTCGAGCAAGCCCCTCTTCTCGCCGCTCATGGCGGCGTCGTCGTCGTCGACCGGTTGGGGCAACCTCCCGGTCGCCTCGCCGTTCCTCGGCTCGCGTCCCGGCGCAGCGCCGCTCCGCGGCGAGCGCGCGCACTCGTTCGCCGGCGTCGAGAACTACTTCCCGCCGCCGAGCGCGCTCGCCGAGCCGCGCCGCTCGGTCCCGACGATCCCCTACGCCGCCGCGCCCGCCTCGACCTCGCTCTCTCGCCAGTCGCGCCGCATCTCTCGCATCTTTCCCCTCACGCCCATCCTTCCCCAGTCGCCCGAGCTCGCCGCCGAGCCGTCGTGCGCGGTGCAGGTCACCTCGTCGTCGTCGTCGTCGTTCGACTCGCAGCCTCTCGCTCGCGGCCGCCTCCACCGCGGCATGACCTTCTAGGTCGTCGTCGCCCTCTCCACCGCATCCTCATTCGTCGTCAGCATCCACCAACATCCATCTGTCTATACCTCCAGCATCGGCCGTCGCGGCGCATCGCGCTCATCCTCCTCATCCCCCTCATCTCGGCCCTTCGTTCTCGGGCCGAGCAGCATGTCTCCTTCTCCCTCCTCTGTGCCCCTCATCGACCTCGTCATCAACATCGTCGTCCCTTGTCCTCTGCCTGTCAGTCGGTCATACAGTCACTTGTCCCCTCTCGTAGCAGTACCTCCCCTTCGCCGTGCGCATTCGGCTGTACCCGTCCTTGCTGTCGAGCATGAAAAGTACCATCTGTCCTCTCATCTTCTTCTCAGCGAGAGCTCGAGCGAGTACAAGCTTCAGTCTCTGCTTCTCAGCGTCGCGCTCGATGCGCGTTCGGCAACCTTCGCAAATTGGCGCGCTCGAGCCTCTTCCGCCGGCGCGAGCGTTCCGTCCCACGCCGGCTCGACGACAGCACTTCATGCAGGCGTGACTGCGTCGTCACTCGGGCAAGCAGCAGCATCGGCTCGCAGAACGATAGCATCGACGGAGCGTAGGCTGTGCTCGCCGAGCCACGCGAGCGGCGCAGGAAGCGGATCGGAGCGCAGCCTGCGGTGGCCAATTTGGCGCCGACCCTCGCTGCAGCATGTGCACGCTTATGGTCACGGCCTGGTGCGTGAAAGGCGTCTCACCGGGGCCTGGCCGAAGCCCCTGGGCGGCGACGAGGAGCACGAGAGCGCGCTCGAGCCGGCGAGGACCAAGGTGCATGCGCAGGTGACGGAGCCCTTCTCCGGCCTCGCAAGCGCCTTTATCGCCCCCGGGTTCCTCGCACCTCTCTCGCCGCCGTGGGATCGTTCCGCCGCACCCGTCGGCCGGGCGCTCGAGCCTGGAAGCGCTCACGCGAGCGCAAGAGCAGCTGCGGCGGTACTTGGCGAGCAGAAGGGCGCTCGGCAGGATCGTCGCAGCGTGCTCGACGTGCGACAGGTCCCTCGAGAGCGTCAGACGCGGCCGTGCGAGGAGAGCTTGCGGCGCGAGAAGCTTGCGCCGAGCGGGAGCATGGCGTGCACCTCGCGGCGAGGACGGAACGAGGAGGTGCGCTCAACGTTACCGACTGCTGCGGCAGGGGAGGAGCGCACGAGAGGGGCTCAAAGCATAGCTGCGTCGATCGAGGGTGCGAATGAGAAGCTCGTGCGCAAGCTGAAGCGGAAAAGTCGTGCCGCGCTCCGTCTCGGCGGCGCGTCGGAAAGTCCGGACGGACGGCGCGCTGTGCAGCTCGAGCCTCGCGCCCTTCGCGCAGGCCTGCATAGCGAGATGCACATGCCTAGCTCGAGCCGGCTCGGCTGCAGCGCCGACCTCGGGCTGCAGCCAGACCCCGGCGAAGAAAGCGAGCGCGAGCAGGAGGGCCGGCTTTGAGCGTGTCGACGGCACACAGGAGGGAGCAGGGTTTGCGGCAGCATTGTACAGAAAGGTCTCGAGCTGCAGAACGCGCACGAGGGTCGCCGGCCCGAGCGTGAGCAGGAGAGCCGCCGCAGAGAGGCGTGCGTGCCGTCGTGCAAGAGCAGCTCGACGACGAGAGCACCTGCACGGGTCGCAGAGCGACGAGACGTGACCAATGTTCGGTGGCACTCGTTCGAGCTGAACAGACGCGTCCCTGGCGAGGCTGAGGAGGGGCGACGCGCTGAAGAAGATGAGGAGGAGGGCGGGGGAGGAGGCGGAGCGACAGGGCTGACAACAGCACGAGGTGGCGCACTCGATGGCCCCGTAGATAGCCAGACGCGCCCTCTAGCACTCTGGTCGCGCAGACCAGGCCCATGAGCAGGAGGACGAGGTGGGAGAGGGGCGACAAGGTCCTCGCAGCTCGTCTCGCTCGAGGTTGATCCAGTTCGTCCACTCGCTCGCGCTGTGCCACTCGCTGGTCCACGCCACTCGCCAGGGCCATCCCGCACGAGCCGGCGCACCGCACGCCGCGCCCTCAGAGGGCCTCGCCACCTCGCCAAGCACCAACCGCCGCCTCTCGCCCCGGCCAACCCTCGACTCGCTCGCACGCCTCTTTAGGACGCCTACCAGTGCACGGGTTCTGTTCCAGGTGCGTCTCTCTCCCTCTACGAGCACCCATGGAGGCTCGAGGCTGGTGCGGGAGGGCCGGTCGCCCCGCTCGCGCCCAAGAGCTCCTCGTCTCGGTTCTGCAGAGCTCACGAGAACCGCAGCGAGTGCGCGTTGCGGTCTGCGAGACGCACAGTGCGCCAGGGCGAGCAGGAACGGGGTCGCTCGTGCGCTCACGGGTCGCTCATCTCGTCGACGAGCACCGCCTCGAACGACCAAGACCTCGCAGCCCAAGAGCTCCTAGGATCGCCGCTGACTCTACGCCCTTCCTCTACAGACTCGCCAACATGCCGTCCGCCACCGCACGCCGACGTTCGCCCTGGGCGGGGCTCGCTGCCGCCGTTGCGCCCGTCCCGCTCCTCCTCGCCGCCGTCTTGCTGCAGGCGCCTAGCCCGGCGAGCGCAGCCATTATTGGCGCCGAGCTGCACAACGTCTCGTCCGACACGACTCAGTTCAGCTACGTCGGTCGATGGCGGTCTGACACCGAGGACGGCGTCTACCAAGGTGCGTCCCCCTTCCAGTCCGACCTCTCCTTGCTCCCCTTTTGCAGCAGAAGCGCCAGCTGACGCTTTGCCGCCTGCACGCAGCCTACTCGAACGACACGGACGCCGTCGTCACCTTCTCGTTCGTCGGCGTCGGCGCGTCGTACCTCGCCGAGAAGCGCGACGACCGAGGCATCTGCCAGATCCAGGTCGACGACGAGTACCCGACCTATATGGACCTGTACGACAACTCGGGCTACTCGCAGGGCCTGCAGCCCATCTGGAGCAGCGGCACGCTCGTGTACGGCCAGCACAACGTCACCATCTCGCAGGTCGGACCCGACTCGCGCTTCGGGTGCGTCCTCCTCTCTCTCTCTTCGGGCGCGGCACCTTCAACCTCTCGCTGACTCTCAATGTCTCCCTCTTGCAGCTACTACCCGTACCTCGTTACGTCTACATGGCTCGAGGCGGTCCCGAGCGACGTCGGTGCGTCCTTTTCCTCGCTCCGCTTCTTCACGAGAAGGGGCTCGTCGCTGATTCTCCTTCTCCCGCGCAGCGTCCTACCTCAACACCCAGGTCATCCCCTCGTCGACCGCATCCGCCGTCCCGACCCAGTCGTCGAGCTCGTCGCCCAACGTCGGCGCCATCGTCGGCGGCACGATCGGCGCCGTCCTCGCCGCCATGCTCCTGGGCTTCCTCTTCTACCTGTACTGGCGCGACCGCACGCAGCGCAAGCGCAGCGAGGGCGCGCCTGTCGAAAAGGTCAAGAAGGCCGACGGCAAGATGGCGATCGAGGACGAGCCCGAGTCGAGCCCGTACGGCGGCGGCGGCGCGGCGCCCTACCCGGGCTGGGGCGCCGGCTTCAGCGGCTACGGGTACCCGCACGACCCGTACGGCGCCTACTCGAGCGGCGGCGCGTACACGCCGTACGGGTACGACCCGAGTTCGGCGGCCGGCTCGGCCTGGGGCGGCTACGCCCCGCCGCAGCACCCGCAGCACCAGCACCAGCAGTACCTCGGCGCGCCCCTCTCGGCGGGCTCGCGCTCGGCCGACTCGCACAGCCCGCCCGCACCGCGCGCGAGCGGCGGCGCGAGCAGCGCGGGCGGCGCGTACCCGGCCTCGGCGGCGAGGGGGTCCAACTACGACTCGGCGTACCACTCGGGCGACGGCAGCGACTCGCGCAGCTACCCGTACCACGTGCAGGGCTTCGGTACTGAGTCGAGGTCGTACCCTGTGCCCGAGATCTAGAATTGGCGAGCGGGTTCGAACGGTTGAGCTGTTGGACGGACACTGCGCGAGGCTCGACTTCTTTCTCCTTTCCCTCTCTTCCTCTAATCTCGCACACGGTACTCTCCCCTCTGTTGTTCTGCTACTGCATTGCGAGCATCTTGTGCTACTTTTGCGACTCGGGCGACCTCGAGAGAGCGAGACGAGGGGAGAGCTCTCGAAGGGGTGCGAGCGCACGGCCAAGGAGAGCACGTACAACACCATTGCAGGCCGACACGACACTGTCTACCGAGATCTACTAT
>Ga0308169_10001700_pt1 | contig 24805 bp, 25 predicted proteins | sample PhyBR1_2_FD_202139 | JGI IMG/M metagenome (GOLD analysis project Ga0308169, IMG submission 202139) | Phyllosphere microbial communities from UC Gill Tract Community Farm, Albany, California, United States - DLSLSB.R1 | ecosystem: Host-associated > Plants > Phyllosphere > Unclassified | place...
CGGGATCGGCGTTTCCCGGACACGGCGTGCTGAAGCCCGAGCAGCAGGAGATTGAGCGGCTGCGCCGCGAGTTGGCTAGAATGAAGGCCGAGCGCGACATCCTAAAAAAAGCGGCGGCCTACTTCGCCAGGGACTCGATATGAGGTTCGAGTCTATCGCGAAGCACCGAGGAATCTGGCCGGTGTCGTAGATCTGCGAACCGCTCGGTGTTTCGCGCAGCGGCTTTCACGCCTGGCTAGTTCGGGTGCCCAGCAAGCGCGCCCATAGCGATGAGGAGTTCGGCGCCAGAGTCCGCGCGAGCTTCATCTCCAGCTATCGCACCTACGGCGCGCGGCGCGTCTGGCACGACCTTCTGGCCGAAGGCCTTTCATGTGGTCTGCATCGCATCGAACGGCTGATACGTGTCCATGGCCTGAGGGCCCGTCCGCGACGACGTGGCCTGCCCAAGGACGACGGCCTGCGGTCGGTCATCGCCGACAACATCCTCGACCGCCAGTTCACCGCCGAGGCGCCTAACCAGAGGTGGATCGCTGACTTCACCTACATCTGGACGGCCGAAGGTTGGCTTTACGTCGCCGTCGTCATCGACCTGTTCTCGCGCCGCATGGTCGGATGGTCGATGAGCGACACCATGACCGCTCAGCTCGTGACCGATGCGCTGATGATGGCGATCTGGCGACGCGGAAAGCCCGACGCCCTGCTGCATCACTCGGACCAGGGCAGCCAATACACGAGCGAGCAGTTCCAGCGATTGATGGCTGATAATGGCGTCACCTGCTCGATGAGCCGGTCGGGCAACGTCTGGGACAACGCGGCAATGGAGAGCTTCTTCTCGTCGATAAAGACCGAACGGATCGGCCGGAAGACATATCGAATGCGCAATCACGCGAAGGCCGACGTGTTCGATTATATCGAGCGCTTCTACAACCCGACGCGCCGGCACTCGACGCTGGGCTATCTCAGTCCCATGGACTTCGAGCGTCAAGCGCATGTAGCCTAACTTGGTGTCCATGGGACCAGCAGCAGCTCAGGGAGGTCGCCAGCGCCTGTAACGCCTTTGCAACGTAATCGTCTTGATAGGGGCAATCTACGGGATCTCCACCTCCCCTCCTGATAATGACTTTCATCATTTTCGACATGGATGCGAAGACCTTCCCGAAAGCGGTAACGATCCTGCTCTTTGTGGTGGGCTCACTGCTCGCGGTCGACGGGATGTTAAGCTACAGAACAAAGATTGACCGGACTTGGAACGTGACGCGTCGTGGCTCCCGCTATCGTGATGAGCCTTTGTAAGATTGTTTCAGCGGCTCTTGGTTTTTGGCTGGTGGTGATCGGTCTAAAATTGTGACAGTTCAGTTAGTGCTAGCATATGCTAGATCGAGCTAGCTTGTCGAAAGTTACTAAGGGAATTGGCAGCCTAGCAACGGCTAGCAACGGCTAGCAACGGCTAGCAACGGCTGGCATACGCTACCTTACCATAGCCCACGCTAGCAGTTAATATGATATTGTAGGATATGCTCGCATAGCATAGGACATTGCTCGATCGCGTAGCTTACGCTACGACGCCGTAGAATATTGATGCGTAGCACATGTTAGCCAATGCTATCAGGAGGGGCCAATGGCCGTTGTGACGTTTGCGAACTCGAAAGGCGGATCGGGTAAGACTACCTCCGCCTTGATCTTGGCATGCGAGCTAGCGGAGCATGCCAGCGTCTGCTTAATTGACGCAGACCCTAGGCGACCGCTGACGACCTGGTCGACGCTCCCGGGGAAACCCAAGCGTTTGACGGTAGTAACAAACGCATCCGAGAAGACGATCTTGGACGAGATCGATGTTGCGAGCGCTGACAACCAGTTCGTGATTGTCGATCTCGAGGGAACGGCATCACGCCTGACGAGCTATGCAATCAGTCAGTCGGACTTGGTTGTGATCCCGATGAAAGAGCAGCAGCAAGATGCGCTGGCGGCTATCGACGTCATCCAAGAGCTCAAGCGCGACATGAAAGCGGTGCGGCGTGATATCCCGTTTGCGGTGCTTTTTACACAGACCCGCGTCGTTGCGAAGTCGCGTACAGCTCGCTTCGTATCAGGGCAATTCAAGGCAAACGAGAAAACACCCGTATTTGCCACTGAGATTCACGACCGTGATGCCTATTCAGCGCTGTTTTCAGTTGGTGGTGGCCCGCGTGGCTTGTCCTCAAAAGACGTTAACAATGTGGAGGCCGCAGTCAGGAACGCGGCCGACTTTACGGCCGAGGTCGTAACCATGCTGCGCTCCCATAGCGCAGGTCAGAAGAGGGTAGCATGACAGACTCGGCGCGTAAGGCACTGGACTTTGGGAGCCTAGATGACTTTCAGCCAAGTCGACCGACCGCACGGCCAGAGGCAGCGGCGGACGAGCAGCGTCGGGTTGTTGATCGAGCGTCCGCATTTCCCAGCCGTGAAGCTGACGCAGAAGGGCAGCTGAACATTCGCGCGCCAAACGATATGCTCACGCGTTTTAAGACGGCTGCCAAGAAGGAACGGTACACCTACGGCGCCTTTCTTGAGATCCTGCTCGATCACTACGAAAAGGGCTGAGAAGTAGGAAGCCAGCGCTGATCCCGATGACCTTGCGTCGCCGGGGCAGAGGCTGGCTTTCGTTAGTTCGACGCCGCGCGTTGCTGCATTTGCGTGGTAGCGATAAGGTTTATTCCTGCTACTACGAAAAGTCTTGTGGCTGACAAACGAAAAAGGGTCGACTCGACCATGACCGGCAGAGCGGAAGCGAAGATCCTTGGGCCGTTTCTCCGCATGGAGATGCGGGGCGAGCTGGGCCGGACCATCGAACGCTGGCGGGTCACCTCGCTGATCGGATTGCGCGATGCGATCGATGCCGCGATCGAGATCGTGACCGAAGCTGGGGGCGCCGACATTTGCCTCGATCGGGTCGACGTCGCGCTGGCGCACTTCCCGCGGGGCCTGGGCAAGCCGTACCGGGTAAGCATCGGCAAGCCTGTCCGGCTCGCCGACGACGAATGACAGGCAACGCGGAAGGTGAGGATAGCGGCGGGGCAGGGGGCGCGGTCCTCACGCTGATCCCGGCCGCGCCCGGTGCAGATCAACCACTGCTGACCGGCATCACGGTGGAGGATGAGGCGCGGGTAAGGGCGTATGTCGCACGCGCGTCGGCCGCGTCGACCGTGCGCGCCTACCGATCGGACTGGCGGCTGTTCACGGAGTGGTGCGCGGCGCGCGGCTACCGGCCGCTGCCGGCGACGCCGGACGTGACCAGCGCGCATCTCGCCGAGATCGCCGACATCGGCACTGTCTTCTCTGCGGGGCGGCCACTGTCGAAGGCTACGATCGAGCGACGGCTTGCCGCGATCGTGTTCGTCCACCGCGCGGCCGGGATCGAGCCACCCACCACACAAGTCGGTGCCGCCACCCTCACCACGATGATGCGCGGGATCCGCAACGCCAAGCGTGCCAACAAACCCGGCAACAAGCGACCGGCGGACGCCGACGTGCTGCGCGACATCATTCGCGGGATCACCGGCGACACCATGCTCGACCTGCGCGATCGCGCGCTGCTCACAATGGGAATGATGGGCGCGTTCCGCCGCTCCGAGCTGGTCCGGATCCGGGTCGAAGATATCGCACCGCATCCGCGCGGGCTGACGGTGACGATCCCGTTCTCGAAGGGTGACCAGGGCGGGGCAGGGCAGTCGGTCGCGATCCTCGAAGGGCGGCGGATCGAGCCGGTGCGCCACTATCGCGCTTGGCTCGCGGCAGCCGGGATCACCGAAGGCGCAGTGTTTCGCCGGCTTACGCCCCATGGTCGTGTCACAGATACCGCGCTCAGCGAGCAGTCGGTGGCTCTCGTCGTCAAGAAGCGCGCCGCAGCCGTCGGCTACGACCCGGTGCTGTTCGCCGGGCATAGCCTGCGCGCCGGGTTCCTTACCGAGGCGGGGCGGACCGGCGCCACGCTGTTCAAGATGAAGGAACACAGCCGGCACAAGTCGATTGAGATGCTTAGCAGCTACGTCCGGGATGAAGAGGCGTTTCGCAATCATGCCGCCGAGGGCTTCGCCTAACCATAGGCGGGAAGGGGATGGGACAACGAGTTATAGGCTGCCGTAACCGGCAACAGGTGCAGCCTAGTCGCCATCGTCGTCGATGAGCTTCTGAATGCGACCGATCGGGGTGTCGTCGATGGGCCTGATTGTTTCCCCACAGCCCGGGCATTCGATGGTTCTTTCGAGAGGCAGCGTCTTGTATCGGATGTTCAAGGTGCGGCCGCAAACCGGGCATGCCATTTGTGCGGCGATGTCGTCGAGTTCGTGCGCCATGTCATTTTTCATAGCTCAGGGCAGGTGATCTTAGAAGGTGCCGCGCCGGGGCGGATCTGATGGCGAATCCCGCCGCACGTCAACACCGGACAAGACCGCATCGGCATTCTCGGAATCGACCAAAAAGCGGGAAAGCCGCAGCGTTCTCGGAACCGTTCTCGAATGACAATTTTCGTCGCTTGGCAGCTCCGCCATGCGAGCTACCAACGACAAGGTATGCTCACATCGCCGTCGCCAGTCTGCATCGAGCGCTTTGATCCGGGCGGCCAGGCGCGTTGGCAAACAGTTGCTTGGGGGCGAGCTGCGTTAGCTAAATGTCAACGATATTCCCGCAGAAGGGGTTGGGACGACTCTCCTCCCTAACCTTTATACTAAGCGCCTTTGCCACGTAGCGTACCCGGCAGGCGCTTAGCCTTTTTCCCCTCCACCGCCACGGTAAGAGGCGGGTATAATGGAAGCTGGTAGAGGCTGCGGTGCTTGGTCAGCTCCGCGCTTGGGCTTGAGCTTCGTGTATATGTTAGTCGCGCCAGTGATCAACCGCTTCGCGTGAAGATGCCCGGTTTGCGATTCGAGTTGCGTGCGACATCAGGTACATGGAAGCTCTCGGACAGATAAGTATTGAGATCGGCGAGCGGCATGGGGCGGCCATAAAGGTAGCCCTGCGCTGTCGTGCACCCGCATCCGCGTAACAGGTCGCGCTGGGCTTCGGTCTCGACGCCTTCCGCGATGACTTCAACCCCAAGGCTGGTTGCCAGATACACCATAGCGTTGACGACCGCCGCATCGACACGATCCGTGCAGATGTCGCGGATAAAGCTTCGATCGATCTTCAGCCGGCTAAGCGGATAGCGCTTAAGTACGCTCAGCGACGCAAAGCCCGTCCCAAAATCGTCGAAAGCAATCCCGATGCCCGCCTTGCGCAGCGCGCGGAGAGGCGCAAGCATGGTGTCGTCGTGGCGCAGGACGATATTCTCGGTAATCTCCAATTCCAGCGCCTCAGGCGGCAAGCCGGTCCGCTCAAGCACCGCGGCAACATCGATCGCCAGTCGCCCCGTACTGAACTGAGCACCGAACACGTTGACACCTACTACAAGTTCAGGGGCTTTGCGGCGCATCTCGACGGCTTGAGCGCATGCTGTCTCCATGACCCACCGGCCAATTTCGGGCGCGAGAAGGCCGCTTTCGACTGTCGGAAGGAAGTCATTGGGGGGGAGCAAGCCCTGTACCGGGTGACGCCAGCGTAGCAGTGCCTCAACGCCAAGCAGTACGCCGTCAGCCATTCGAACCTGCGGCTGGTAGAATAGCTCGAACTCGTTTTCGTCGATCGCCCGGCGCAACTCGCCTTCGAATGCACGGCGATTGATCGCCGCTTCGCGCAACGGCGAGGCAAAAAACCGACGGCAGTTTCGCCCTTCACCCTTTGCCTGGTACATGGCAAGGTCCGCCGCAGAAAGTAGGTCTTCGGCGAATTCTCCGTCTCTCGGACCAAAGGCGATGCCGATGCTGGTACCGATGTGAACCATTTGCCCATCGGTAGCGTACGGCGCTCCGATTGCGGCGATAATACAGTCAGCCGTCTCTGCCGCGGCTGCTTGGTCAAGGCTGTTCGGCATCAATATGGCAAATTCATCGCCACCCAGACGTGCCACGGTGTCGATAGATCGAACAGATTTGAGAATACGCTCCGCGACCTGGCGCAGTACAGCGTCGCCAGCGGTGTGTCCCAGCGTATCGTTGACGTTCTTGAAACCGTCGAGATCGACCATTAAAACCGCAAGGGGTTCGGTTTTTGCGGACTCTTCGATCCGGTCGAGCAGAACAGCCCGGTTCGGTAGGCCGGTCAGATTGTCGAGGTGGGCTAGGTTGAAAAGTCTGGTCTGATTGGCGCGACGTTCGCCTATGTCCCGGATAATGGCACCGAAGCTTGCCTGGTCACCTTCGCGCCACATCGACAAGGAGAGTTCGATCGGGAACTCCGATCCATCCTGACGCGCGGCATCCAGTTCAACGGTCGTACCGACGAGCCGCGGCTTGCCGCCAGCCGCAACCCGCTGCAGCCCGCCACCGTGGCCACCGCGCATGCGTTCCGGCACGATGATGTCGAGGCTTTTCCCAACCGCCTCATCAGCCGTGAAACCGAAGAGTTGCTCGCAGGCAGCATTCCAGAAAGTTATGTCGCCGTGATGGTCGGCACAGATGATGCCGTCGGGTGATGTAGCCGCAATGTTTTCGAACCGGGTCTGGCCAATAGCCCCTGCCACCGCCAGGCGACGTATTTCGAGCCTGTCCGTCACGATCGTGGCGAGCGACTGAAGGTTGGCCTCGTCCCGGTCGGAAAAGCCGTTCCTTGGCCGGTGATCGATGATGCAGAGCGAGCCAATCGCAAATCCGCCAGGCGAGCGCAGCGGAACACCGGCATAGAAGCGGATATGGGGGCTGCCAGTTACGAGTGGGTTGGCCGCGAAGCGCGGATCCAGCAATGCATCAGGAATGACGAGCATGTCGGTCTGGGCGATCGCATGCGCGCAGAAGGAAACGTCGCGCGCGGTCTCACAGACATCAAGGCCGATGCGCGCCTTGAACGTCTGGGTATCGCGCTCGACAAGTGACACCAGTGCGATGGGAACGTCGAACAGCCGTGCCGCGAGCTGAACCATCTCGCTAAGATCGACATCGTCGCTCTCACTGAGCAGATCATACTCCGCCAGCGCCGCCAGCCGGGCGTCTTCGTTGAATAGATGGGGAGCCGATTGCATGCTTTTCCTGACGCTTGGGTTCGTCGCTGCCCCGAAATAAACCGATAACCTCAACACGTTGTTACTTGCCATAGGTAGCGTGGAGAGTCGCCGAATCCGTTTCGGAAGCAAGCCGCCAAATTTGCCGCTAGCTTAATTCATGAGCAGTTCCCGGATGCGGCTTGCCAGCGTCCGGGAACGGGCTGACCGAAATGGGGATGCCTGGGTCAAGAAGCCCGTGCCCGATGATCCTGCCAGTCAGAGCCGAGGCGATTTGCTTGGACAGACGGCCGCTAAAGCGGCTGCTTTCGGGCGGGTGCCTGTGCATGAGAGACTAGGTAGACCGCACGTTGGGGAGCTTTTATGGAATGGCCAAATGGAACCGAATGAAGAGTATCAAGGCAGGGTGGCGTCGGCGGTGTTGAAGGCGATTGCCGACACGGCATTGGTCGAGATTGACGGCACTACAACCGCTTACATCCGTTCGGCAGAAGTATGCGACGCACTAATCACCGCTTTGGCGGTCATAATGGAGGGCGCTCCGCAGTGCCGAACCAGAAAGGGCATGAGGGCAATGTCTGAGGCTGCCGGCCGCAATCTTCTAACGATGATGCGCGAAATGGAAAAGCTTCGCGCCGAAACTGGTGCAAGCGCATTTAACGCCACGGTGATCTACCCAAGCTGAAATTTGTAACCCAGCATTCGGGTATGCCGGGCCTGCGCATGACGCTGTAGTACCGCGTCACGATAATATCAGATCAATGCGGACTTGGAACGTTGATGCCCGCGATGCGCTCGGGTTCAGCAGCCCCGCCATGCGGCAGGGCCAGCTGAAGGAGAATGAGCATGTCGACGCCTGAAGACCTGAAGGACGTGTACACGGACGAGCTTAAGGACCTGTGGTCGGCCAACGACCAGATGCAAAAGGTACTGAAAAAAATCACGTCCAAGGCTAGCGATGCAACGCTGAAGGACATGCTGAAAAATTCGCAGGATGGCATCACCAAGCATACGGAAATCCTCAAGGAACTGATCGCGGGCCAAGACGAGAAGGTCTCCAAGGAGCACTGCAAGGGCATGGAAGGCCTGGTCGCCGAGGCGACCAAGCATGTCCTGGAAGAAGGACCCGAGAAGGGGCCGGTACTGGATACGCTTATTATCGCCCAGTATCAGCGCATGACCCATTACGGCATCGCCGGCTTCGGTACCGCTGCTGCCTACGCCAAAGCGCTGGGGCTGAAGGACGACAATAAGAAGCTGCGCGAGGCCACCAAGGAAATTTACGGTGGCGACGAGTTCATGACCAAGCTCGCCGAGACCGCGGTTAATGCGACGGCCGAAGAGGCCGTGTAACGCTCTCTGCAGCTCGCCTGAGAAGCAGGCGAGCTGCACACCCATGCGGAGACATCGTCATGAAGAAGCGTACAGCACTCGCCCTTGCTACCGGTATGTCACTGGTTTGTGCCGGCCAAGCGCCCGCCAGCACGAAACCCTGCCGGGACAAGTCCGGTAAGATCATTCAGTGCCCCAAAGTCCGTAAGGCATCGCCCCGGTGCAAGGATGAACGCGGCAAATTCGCGCCCTGCGCTCCGAAGAATGCTGCGGGCGCACCCACCCATTAATACTCGGTCCGTCGCGTTTCAAACCTCATTCGACCCTGATTGCGATGCGCACGGAACGCAGTGCTTCGGCAGGCACTTAGCTGTATCGATCAGGCTATGCGGCAGGCCATTCTGCCAACCTGATAGTGCTACCTGTTTGAGCGCTTGAAGGGACGGGCAATGATTTCCGATGCTGACGAGGTTCGCGTTCCTCTCGTCGAAGAACGGGTTCAGGTCGAAAAGGTTGAGGTCGAGACCGATCGCGTCCGCGTCCGGACCGTCGTCGACGAGCATTCCGAAATCATAGAGCAGGTCCTGCAAACTGGCCGACTTGATGTGCGCCATATTTCCCTCGATCAAGAAGTAGCGGAGGCACCCGCACCCCGGCAGGATGGCGATACCCTGATCGTATCGATCGTCGAGGAGCGCCTCGTGAAGCGGCTATTCCTCATCGAAGAAGTCCACATCACGCAATCGTCGCATGCCGAGGCCGTCCGTGTCCCGGTGTCGTTGCGCCGCATGCGCGCAGTCGTCGAGCAAGACGCTGCAGACCCATTAGCAACAGGGAAAGAATAATGGCAGGTCCCAAGAACACCCGCGGCGCTCCGCCGCGCGAAATGCATATCGGCAAAAATAAGGGCACCAACTGGCTGGCCTGGATTGCGCTGCTCGCCGGCATCCTTGCCTTGCTCTTCGCTCTCAGCCGCTGCGGTCGCGATGATGTATCTGCGGTCACGACGATGGCCTCAACCAACACGACCGATGTTGTTGCTACGACACCGAACGCCGGATCGGCAACGGCTCTGGCCGGCACGTCCGGTCTGGGCGGCTACCTTGCCGGTACCGAGGCGGCACCGCGAACCTTCCAGTTCGAGAAGCTGACCTTTGACACCGCCAAGAGCACGCTACGCCTTGACGATGCCAAGGAAGTCGGCACGATCGCCGCGGTCCTCAAGCAGTACGGCAACACCCATGTGCGCATCGCCGGCTACGCAGATGCCCGCGGGTCAGATGCCGCCAATGCGGCACTCGGCAAGGCGCGGGCTGACGCCGTCAAGGCGGGCCTGGTCGCCCAAGGCATTGCCGGTGATCGCATCGAGACCGTCTCAGGCGGCGAAAGCGATCCTGTCGGCACGAACGCTACCGCTTCAGGCCAAGCCGAAAACCGTCGCACCGAGCTCGTCGTAACGTCGCGCTGATTTTTACTGAACCTACCAGGAGAGACTATCATGACCCGTACCATCACCGCTCTGTTCGATCACCGTGCCGATGCCGAAGCTGCCGAGCAGCGCCTGCAGGCTGCCAATATCGACGCCGACCATATCCGCATCCAAGACAAGTCCAGCACCGGCTACAACGAGACGGGCCATTCCACGCATGACGAGCCGGGCCTGTGGGGCTCGATCAAGAACGCGTTTCTCCCCGACGAGGATCGTCACACGTACGAGGAAGGCGTTCGCCGCGGCGGTGTGCTTCTGACCGTCGACGTCGATGAAGACCATGTCGATGACGCTGTGCGTGTTCTGGAAGAGGCAGAGACCGTCGATATCGACGATCGCTCGCAGCAGTGGCGTTCGTCCGGCTGGACAGGCTCGCCGGCAGTCGGTGCGATGAGCGGTGGCTATGCCGATAAGGACCTTCCCAATACCGCCTATGCAACCTCCACCGGCACCGTAGACAACCGTGACGAGCAAGTGATCCCGGTTGTCGAGGAGCAGCTGGTCGTCGGCAAGCGTGAGGTGGACCGTGGCGGTGTCCGCGTTCGTTCTTACGTTACCGAAACGCCGGTCCACGAGCAGATCCGCCTGCGCAACGAGCGCGTCAACGTCGAGCGCCGTCCGGTCGACCGCGAAGTCTCCGGGACCGACGCGTTTCGCGAGCGCACGATCGACATGACCGCGACGGGCGAAGAAGCCGTGGTTGGCAAGACTGCGCATGTGGTCGAGGAAGTGGTAGTTTCCAAGACCGCCGACGAGCGCGTCGAGCAGATCGACGATACCGTTCGTCGTACCGACGTTGAGGTCGATCGCGACGAAGGCGTCGACGCGGCGCGGGGCTCGACGTTCGGCACTCGCACCGACCGCTGAGTATGGAATGGGCCTCGCGCGCATCAGTACCGCGCGTGCGGCCCAACCATTTCGCGTTGCCAACGATAAGGTAGGAACAATCATGCAAGATCCGACGACCAGCGGAGTGCCCGGCGGTACTGCCGCATTTGCGCTGTCTTCCGACGACAGACAGGACGCGAATGCATCAGGTCCTGCCAGCGTTGAGACAAGTGAGGCAGCTCCTACCGCTACCGCTTCATCACTGGCTAATCAGGCCAAGCAGACGTTGGTGAGCAAGCTGGACGACCAGAAGGGGACGGCTGCCAATTTCGTCGAGCAGCTGGCGCAGAGCGTTCAGAAGTCCGGCGAACAGTTCGAAGGTCAACAGGACTGGATTGCCAGCGCCATCGGCCGCGGGGCAGCCGAGTTGAATACGCTGGCAGGCTCGCTACGCGATAAGGATCTGGGCGAACTCACTCGTGAAGTTCAGTCCTTCGCCAGGCGGCAGCCAGCGCTCTTTATCGGTGCTACGCTGGTCGCCGGGTTTGCCGTTGCCCGGCTTGGCAAGATCGTGGCCGGCGACGTGTCGCGCGAGGACCTGCCGACGGTACCGGAGGTCGGACATGGCCGGGACTGAACCTCGTCCGGCTCCTAGCCTGGGAGATATCGCTGGCGGCCTGGCAGACGATGTGCAGGATCTCGTACGCGGTGAGCTCGCCCTCGCTCGTGCCGAGTTCGATCACAAGCTGCACAGTCTGATCGGTGGCGCGGTATCACTGGTGGGCGGGGCTCTGGTCGCATTTGCCGGCTTGGTCGTACTGCTGGAAGGCGGTGCAGCAGTGCTTGCTAGGTGGATACCGGCCTGGGCTGCACTGCTCATCGTCGGACTTGTGATTGTCCTGGTCGGCGGATTGATCGCACGCGCGGGGCTGACCCGGCTGTCGCTGAAGAACCTCACCCCCGATCGCACGGCCGCCAACCTCAAAAAGGACGGTCGCATCCTTAAGGAGCATCTCTAATGGCTGACGAAACGAACGACACCGATCAGATCGAACAGGATCTGGCCCAGACCCGTGCACGTATGGATCGTCGCCTTGATCAGCTTGGCGACCGGCTTGCGCCCAACCAGTTGGTGAACGACGCGCTTGCCCATGTAACGGGTGGCGACGGCGCCGACTTCGCCCAAACCCTGATCGCCAAGGCCAAGGCGAACCCGGTACCTGCGGCATTGGCCGGGATCGGCATTGCATGGCTGATGGCGTCCAGTCAGCACAAACAGGCAAAGGCCGGCAACGATCTGTCGAGCCGGTTACGTGCTGCCGAGGCAAACGTCGTGCAGCTTCACGACGAGCATACAGATGTGCATGCCAGCCGGCTCGACGACGCTCGCGGACAGGTCCTCGGCATTGCACGAAACGCCTCGGATACGAGCGCTTCCTATGCTCAGCGCATCAAGGATGCCGTGGCCTCTGCAGGCGACAGCTTAGTAGAGACATCCCACGACCTGCAAAACAGCACTAGCTCGACGGTGAACCGCGTTGCCGGCTGGATCCGCGGTAAGGGCCAGGGGGGTGGCCACACGGGATCGCCGATCGGCAATCCTGTCGTACTCGGCACGGCAGCAGCTTTGGTTGGGCTTGTCGCAGGCGTGCTGATCCCGGTCAGCGCCGAGGAGGAACGAGCGCTGGACAGCTTTGCCAGCACTCTGAAAGCTAAGGGACGCGACCTTGCCCAGGATGTCGTCAATCGCGGTGCGCAGGTGGCCGGAGATACGTTGGATGCCGTCAAAGATAGCGCCCAGACCCATGGCCTGACCGCCGACAAGCCGATCGGCGACCTCCTTGGCGAACTCAAAAGCGGCGAGCTTCTGAGCCACGCCAAGCAGGCTGCGCAAGAGGTGGCCGATACGAGCAAGGAAAGCGTGCAGTCGCAAATGTCTGGCGACGACAAGAGCCTGCGATAATCTTCTGCGGGATGCGGTCTTCAGAGCCGTATCCCGCTATGCGACCGCAGCCGCGCCTGATCATAGCGTCCGGCAAGCTTCCGGCATTTCTCTTTGCCCAGCCAAATAGGAGCACGAGATGCGCAGACGCGGAAACAAACCTGTCGGCATCGCCGCGAAGATCATTTTTCTGCTAATCGTGGTGATGGTAGGCGTGGTCATATGGTCAGGTGTCCGCGGCTTGCAAAAGGAGCCAAACGGCCCACCTCGCGGTAGCCAGTCCTTGCCCGCTCAAAGCAGCACAGGGGACCGTTCAATCGGTCACGCCAAAAGCACAGCCCATGCATTAACCGGACCCCGCTTGGTCAGACCGCCGGTTCAGGTCACAGCCATATCAATTTAGGCTTGTTCCAGTGGTACGGAAATGTGACCGACAGGCTGAGTGAAATTAATCAAATGCGGCGGTTTCCTTGAAAGCATACATAAGCTTAATATTGTGCATGGCACAAACCGCCTGTTCGGCGGGTCCCGATCAGCGCGAAATCAATGTCCACGCAAATGCGCTTAAAACTTGCAATGTGTACCTGAGTCCGCGATTTGACGGAAAATCTGTTGATATTCCTGAAAGTATTGCACGTTTTACTGTACGTGATAACACTGTGATTGTTCGATGGCCATTTCGCAGTGAACGTCAGATTAAGACGGGTAGCTGTACCACTAGCGCTGATGGGCATATCTTCATATCGGCAGAAGTTTTGCAAGATCCCGAATAGCAGGTTGAATATCCCCTTCCGGTACAGCCATTTATTACAAGCTATGTATCGCCGAGCGCGCGGTTGATCTGCTGTTCTTCCAAATCAAGTCCCTCGGCAAGCGCGCGGTGTACGTCGGCGTCAATCTGGTCGGCCTGTTTCATTAATATTGCGCAAGCTGCTTCGATTGCGACCAGCCGCAAACGCTGTTGGGCCACGAGCTGGTCGACTTTGGTTTTGACATCCTGCCCTCTATGCTCGCTCGCTCTGCGTAAGCGTGGCTTGAAGGTCGCCTTGTAGGCGGACCGTTCAACGGGTTGATGGCGGCTCTTTGAACGGGGCCGTAATGTCAGACGATACTATCGAACCAGCCGCGGATGTAGCGAGTAGTCATATAATCTCGTTTTGTGACCGAAGCGACGCTAGCCCGTATGCAAAACACGGCGCCTTACTGATCGGAATGGTCTCGCATACTTTACCGATATCGCTGAAGCCAGGACCTAGCTTTAGCAAAAGGTTTCTGATCTAATTGTAAAAACATACATCGTTAACTATCGTACCGTATCAAGGACATTGGTCGATCGTGCACCTCGGACCCGAAAGGTTGCGGAAAATGCCTCATCCCACTAATGCAAGCGCCCCCGCCCTGAATAACGCCATGCGCCTGATGCTCGATGCGCTCATCCTGCTCGACAAAGCCGGCGCCAGCTTGGCAGCGTGCAAACTTCAACATGCGATTGATATCGTCCGGGGGACCCCACAGGATTTAGGCCAAGCTTGCCTGCCTTGTGCATGCTGAGTGACGGCTTCGTCGATCGCCGCCAACAGATCGTCGAAGTTCGAAGATTCGTCGGGTAGAAATGCTCTGGAGAGTGCTTCTCCCACCATGCGCAGGTGACGATGTGGCTCGGCGAGCTTGGGGGATCGATCGAAGTTAGCCTGAAAACCCTCTGAAGACCGATACATACTAGTCGACATGGTCGTAAGGCACCACATTCTCCGACACGAAATGACCGGGATACGGTCTTGTTTACCCCTTTGTGTCCATAACGGGCTTTAACGGTGGAAACCTGGCAGCGTTTAGAGGACCAAATGGCCCGAATAATTTATGTGGAAGATGATGAGCTGGCAGGTGAGCTGGTAAAAGAGGTTCTAACTGAGGCGGGCCATCTTGTCGGCGTTATCCAGCATGGAACGCTCGCATGCGACACCATTGCCTTCAAACGGCCTGATCTGGTGATACTGGATCGCAGCCTGCCCGGGATGCAGGGTATGGAAATACTTACGCGATTGCGCCAGAACGCGGGGACATATCTGACGCCAATATTAATGCTGACGGGCAAACGCGATACCGCACTCATCGACGAAGCACTTGCGGCCGGTGCCGATGACTATCTCATGAAGCCCTTTCAGGCTGAAGATCTTGTGCAACGCGTGGCGGCTGCATTGATGAGCAAAAGTTTTGCTGCGCACAGAAAGATCCGTTGACGCAGCTTCGCCCTGGTAGATCTGATTCTATCGTTTGCCGGTAGGCTTTGGCAGCGTCGCCAATAGCTCATCAACCCTAAACGCTAGCTCGTCGGGATCGAAAGGCTTCTTCACATAGGCGTTGGCGCCTTCGAACATCGCAAGACCAACGTCTTGTTCACCGCGACGCGCGGTCAGCATCATAACTGGAAGATCGCAAAATACCGGGGAGTTGCGCAGCTCCCGCAACAGAACCAGGCCGGACATATCGGGCATATTACAGTCGAGGATCAACAGATCGGGGCGACGCGCCTTGATCACCCGGTATGCTTCGGCCGCGGATGTAACGTGCCCGGCACCGTGTCCGTTGGCGACAAGCGCATCGCGGGCGATCTCACCGACAATTTCATCGTCATCGACAATGATGATCCGTGCCATAGTCTACCTCGTTCTACCTTTGTCTATCCGTCGCACGGCCGGTTCTTGATCGCAAACGCGATCCTTACGCCGCGGCTTTCGATCGCAAGCTCTCGGCTGCTCTTAGAAAACCTGCCTGACGATCAGATTCTGGCCATGTAAGGACATGATCCTCCAGAAGGCTGGCTTCGTCACCCAACGCGGCTTGGTCGAACATACCGGCCGTTCCGGCTAGCTTGTGCAGCATCGTCGCTACCGCTGCCATATCGGTATTGCTGACGACACTTGCGCCAGCAAGAGCTTCGATCATGGCAAGCGTCGCGGCACGATGTGCCTGATATTTCGCCTGCGCCGATGCACTCGGTTTGAACCGGGTCTTCAGTGGTACTGGCGTCGAAATCACGGCTTCGGCAGCCTCCTCAACCTCGGCCGTACGCCCAGACCAGCGTACGACGGCTGCCAGCAGCGTTTCCATCGCAACGGGTTTTGCGACGTGATCGTCCATGCCAGCGTCCCGACACGTATCCAAATCGGCGGCAAAGGCGTTCGCTGTCAGCGCGACAATAGGGAGGCGAGCGTCGTTAGGGCTTTCCATAGCGCGGATTGCTTTTGTAGCGGTCAGTCCATCCATCACCGGCATTTGCATATCCATGAAGACGAGATCATACGGCCTGCCAGCGCCCTTGCTGTCTCGTACCGCATCGACCGCGGCCCTCCCATCGACTACAATCGTAACATCATGACCGCCACGAGCGAGCATCGCTCGAACGAGCAGCTGGTTCACTTCATGATCTTCCGCCAGCAAAATCCGAGCAGCGCGCCCTGCAAGCGCAACATTCGGTTGCGCCGCCTCGAGCGCCACCTGTTTAGGCGCAGTGGCCCGAGCGGGCAGCGATACCGTGACGGTCGTACCTCCGCCCGGTACACTCACAAGGGTGATGTCGCCACCCATCAGTTTGGCTAGACGATTACTGATCGCAAGCCCGAGGCCGGTGCCTCCGTAACGGCGGGTTATCGAATGGTCAGCCTGAACAAACTCTTCGAAGATCGATCCCTGCCGTTCCGGCGAAATACCAATGCCGGTGTCCGCAACCTTGATTAGCAGTCGGGGCGTAAGCATGCGATCGTCGATGGAGACCGTTACCGTCACGCCGCCTTGGTCGGTGAATTTGATTGCGTTGCCGAGCAGGTTCAAGACGATCTGACGGATGCGAAGCGCATCGCCCAGTATCATCTGCGGCACCTCGTCCTCAACGGCGATCGTTAAGGTCAGCTGTTTCTGTAGCGCGCTAAGCGTCAAAAGCTTGCCGCATGCCTTGATCGCGTGAGGTAGGTCAAACGCCTCGGTGACAACGTCCAGCTGGCCCGCCTCGATTTTGGATAGATCGAGAATATCGTTCAGCAGCTTCATCATGGCCCGACCGGACTCAGCAATCAGGCCCGCGTCTCGACGTTGTTCGTCGGTAAGCTTGCTGGTTAGCAGTAGTTCGGCAAAGCCAATAACGCCGTTCATCGGCGTCCGGATCTCGTGGCTCATATTAGCAAGGAAACCGGCCTTCGCAGCGGAGGCAGCCTCAGCTTCGGCGCGGGCGGTTTTGAGCTCCGCCTCGATGCCAACCTGCCCCGAAACGTCGCGCCAGACCGTAACAACCGAAGGCATGTCGCTCATCGTAGCAAGGCGCGAGCTCGCTTCGATCCAGACATAAGCGCCATCGGCTCGCGCCATCCGGAACCGTAGTGACGCGCCCGGCCCGATCGCGCCAGATCGAAGGTCTTTACGGTACTGGTCGATCAGCACTCGGTCGTCGAGATGCGTCAGATCGATAGGTCGGGTACCCACAATATCTTCCGGCGGTATGCCAAGGATGGTCGACGATGCCGGCGACATGAAGGAACATACTCCGTCAAAACCAATCAAAGCGATAATGTCGCTGGCTTGTTCGGTGATGAGCCTGAACCGGGTGGCGCTGTCTTCGAGGGCTGCGGCCAGGGCCTCGCGCTCGTCGAGCGCGCCAGCAACCGGCAGCGCCATCAGAAAGGTTGCGGCCAGATAAAACTGGAAAAATTGCAGATGACCTACCTTCGTCAGGTGGGTCATCATGATTGGCCCGTGACCGGTCGCGGTCGCCAGCCCACCGATAAGGGCAACGCACAGAATGGATAATGCAGCGCCCGGCCGGCCTAGCTTGAACGTTGCCAAGAGGATCGGCAGGGCCGGTAGGAAAAGAAGCGGCAAGCGTTGCTGCCAGAAAACGATCACCGTGACCCCTACGACCGCTGCGAGCAGCATTCCACCGGTGCCATAGAGCTGGGTCACCATACGCTTGAACGACAGCTGGCTTTGCCGGCCAACAAATAGCAGGACCATCGGGCAAACGATCAACGTACCAAGACCGTGGCCGACAACCCAGTCGCCATAGGTTCCAAGCCAGGGGCGGTGGAAGGCGAACATTCCAGTCGTTGCAGCGATCAGGCCGCTAGCTAGAGGCGCTACGAAGCCTGCTATGAGACAAAAAATTGTAAGTGAGCGGACCGAGCCAACATAGTCGCACCCGTCCAGAAAACGGCGAAGAAACGTTGCTGCGATCAAGGCTTCCAATATACTCGCCGACGCCAGGAAGGGCGCTGCCCATGGGACCGGGCAAAACAGGCAACTTGCTGCAAACGACGCGGGCGTGGCCCAGGCGAATACTGCTGGCCACCGTACGGTGGGACGTCGACACAAAAATACGAGTAAGGGAGCGTTAGCAACCCATAGGAGTGCCACCCCGCCATTGAAACGAGTGAGCACGATCGCGGCCGATGCCAAAGCAAAATAACCGAGTGCCAGACACAATTCGGGTGCGTACAGTTTTTCGAATACCGACTTTGCCATTCGGCCTGGTACCGACTGATGGTTAAGCGTTTGCGTACCACCACAACGCTGCCGATCTTTCCGTCGCCAACCGCCTCGACTTAGAACCTAAATAAGGCCGTTGGGCACAACGAAAAAGAAGGTGATTGCGTCTGATCTGCAAATCGCATGACCGGCATATGTCCGTCACCGTCAGATCGACAATTCCCGATGCTTGCCGTTCAGTATCTCGAGCCACCCGGCAGGGACAAGAGTTTTGTTAACAATTTCAAACTACTACGTCATGGATGATCGCTTCAGTCTTATCTGTGATCAAATGCATGCGAGACATGCACGATGTGCGGCTGATGGTCGTCGCAGGCCTCGTCTGCGCGGTTGGCATTTACGCCTCCTTCGCGATCGGAAATCACGCGGCTCGGGCCAATGGATCCGCGCGGTCCCGTTGGGGTATCGTCAGCATCGTCGCCAGCGCCAGTACCGCGTGGGCTACTCACTTCATCGTCCTGCTTGCATTCAAGCCAGGGATGCCTGCCGCGTTCGAACCGGTGCTGACCGCCATATCACTAACATGCGCCATCTTCGGGCTTGGCGCCGGCGTTCTGATCTCTATTCGGGTGCGTCAGCGATGGCAGCTCTTCGGAGCAGGATTGCTCGTCGGAGTTGGGGTAACAGGCCTTCACTATATAGGACAGGCAGCGTACCTCGTGCAGGGTACCGTCGTGTGGAACCTGGCGCTCGTCCTACCATCCGTTATCGCCAGCCTGCCTCTTTCGGGGCTTGCGATGGTGGCGGTGGGAAGCCGGGATCGACGGATTCGTGCAACTGCCGCGCCGTTGCTATTCGTCTCCATAGCAGTGCTCCACTTCTGCGGCATGGCCGCGATGACGCTCCATTTCGATGCATCGAAGCGCTTTCCCGACAACGCCGTATCTCCGCAGGCGATCACACCGGTTGTTGCCGGGGTGTCACTCGCCCTTATCGTACTCGCCATATTCGGCTGGAGGTTTGATCTCACGGCAAAGGCGAACTTGCGACACGACCGACGGCGGCTTCGCGAGCTGGCTGACGTAGCACTCGAAGGGCTGCTGATCTGCCATAATGACATCGTCATAACGGCGAACAACAGCATTGAGATTTTGTCCGGCCACGTGCCGGGAACCCTATCTGGTAGCTTTGTCAGTTCTCTGCTGCCCGGTCTTGATATCTCCAGCCTGCCGGAGCGCGAGGAGCGGGAAATGGACCTTATCGGTGCCGACGGACTGAAAGTTCCGGTCCGCGTTCTGCGGCGTGAGGTAGCCCTCGGCCACAAGATCCAGACTGTGATCGCAGTCAGGGATCAACGCGAACGGCTGAAGACGGAAGCTAAAATGCGGCTACTCGCGTTTACAGATCCCTTAACCGGCCTTGCCAACCGCACACGGTTTTTCGATCTGCTTGCCATCCACACAGCGTCACGTCGCGATCGTGATAAGGTTGGTGCGGTGCTGATGATCGATCTTGATCGCTTCAAGGAAGTTAATGATACGCTGGGCCACGCTGCGGGCGATATCGTGCTTCGGATGGTCGCCGATCGCTTGCAATCTACAATGCGCATGGACGATGTACTCGCTCGCTTGGGGGGCGACGAGTTTGCGGTTTTGCAGACAGCTGTCGAGGCGGCAGATAACGCAACAGCGCTTGCGGCACGCATCGTCAAGATCATCGCCGCTAGCCCCTTCATGCTTGACGGCCAACCAATCCATCTGGGCGCCAGCATCGGTATCGCGATGGCCCCGGACGACGGCGACGACCCGGCGGAATTGATGCGCAATGCAGATCTCGCACTTTATGCCGTCAAGGCAGATGGTAGGGGGCTTTTCCGCCGCTACGATCCCTCGCTTGACGAAAAAATGCGCCAGCGTCGTGCTATTGAAGCGGGGTTGCGGCTCGCTCTCGCTGAAGGGCAGATGGAGCTACATTATCAACCGCTAGTAGATTCGAAGACCGGATTCATAACGTCGGCCGAGGCTCTCGTGCGTTGGAACCATCCGGTTCGCGGTTTGGTGCCACCGTTAGACTTCATTGGCATTGCCGAGGAGACAGGTCTCATCGTGCCGCTTGGCGAGTGGGTGCTGAACACGGCATGCGCAGAGGCGGCGACATGGCCAGGAGAAATGCGGGTAGCAGTCAACCTGTCACCTGCCCAGTTCCGCGAGCGGTCGCTTGTTCCCGTGATCGTGGCAGCTCTTAATTCTGCCGGGCTAGCGCCCGGACGCCTTGAACTGGAAATTACCGAAGGTGTTTTGCTGTCAGACGAAGCTGGTACACTTGCAACGCTGAATGAGCTCAGATCACTGGGTATTCATGTTTCCATGGACGACTTTGGAACCGGCTATTCGTCGCTCAGCTACTTGCGCAAATTCCCGTTCGACAAAATCAAGATAGATCAATCTTTCGTGCGGCAACTACCCCAAGACGCAGAGAGCGCTGCGATCGTCCGAGCTATTATCACAATGGCTAAGTGCCTGGGCATGTCAACTACTGTCGAAGGCGTCGAAACGTCCGAACAGTTCGATTTTTCGGTCTTAGAGGGCTGCGACACGATCCAGGGGTACCTAGTCAGCCGACCTCTTGACTGCGTTCGTTTCGCGTCTTTCATTACAAAAACCAGCAAATCCCCGCACACATCGGTAGTGGCCTAAAGTGGCAAATTTTCTAGCCGACTGTAGTTGCTGGGGTACGGCAAGCATGGCTTTGATCAACTCGATTAAACAGGAAAAACCTGACTTCGATAGGAACCACGCTTTCCAGTCGCAGTATCGTGTTAAATTTATATTTCTTAATATTGTTATTTATGTTTACAAGTAGTTTCTACCAATACGTGTTTTCGCGTGTCCAACAGCTGACCGCCGAGCACATCGACGCGACGATCGACACGGCCGCGCGCGAGGGTCAAAAGATTGCACCTGTCCGGATCGTCGTGGTCCTACTGGCAGGGCTTCTCCTAACTACCAACATCGACGAGCGATCGGCCGCCCTTTGGGTAATCTTTAGTCTATCTAGTGAGATCGCGTCTTATCGTGTTCGGGTGGCGCTCGGACATGATCCGGTCCATCCGGTGCGCACACGGCTCCTTTATCTCCTAACAGCAGCACTGGTGTCATTAGCCTGGAGTGGGATGCCGCTGCTATACTGGGTAAATCATGTGCCCGGGTTCGAAGCTGTATCAGTTTTGATCCTTACCGCACAGCTAATCCACGCCCAGGCGTTCACCTATCGTTCGATCCCATTGTTGCTTATCGTCGGCGGTATTCCATCGACGATGTTACTGGCATTACCGTGGCTTGGCGAGATATTTCCCAGTGTCCATTTCTTCACGGTCGCCTTTGCTGTTCTGCTTGCGCTCGGATATGTGATCGCCAGTGTTCACGCCAATCGAAAGACGGCGCAAACGTTACGCGCGGCACAGGACGAACTTGAATACTTCGCTTTTTATGATGCACTCACTTCGCTTGCTAACCGGCGTATGTTTATTGAACATCTGCGTCGGCTAATCAGTCTGTCAGGCCAGTACGGCACGCGCTTCGCCCTGCTTCTGATCGATCTCGACCGCTTTAAGGACATCAACGATACCCTTGGCCATGACGCCGGCGACGCGCTGCTAGTAGAAATCGGCGCGCGATTGCGTCGCGCGGTCCGTGCCAACGACCAAGTGGCAAGGCTAGGCGGCGACGAGTTTGCCGTCATCCTCCAAGACGCTGACAACGCCGACGAGATCAAGCGAATATGCAGGCGTATTGCCGATAGCTTCACGGCGGAAATTCAATTTAACGGCAAGCGAATGACGGCGAGTACCAGCGTTGGAGTTGCTGTGTTTCCCGAAAACGGCGATCAAGAAGATAGTCTGTATAAATCGGCAGATGTCGCGCTGTACGAGGCCAAACGCGGCGGTCGCAACACATGGCGATACAGCGCTGCTAACTCAATCGGCGAGTGATATGAAGGACGATAAAGCTATCCGGATAGAAAGAACAACGGACAGGCCGGTATTGACGTTGATAGCGTCGGCTCAGAACGGTTACCAAAGCCACTGCGATACAGGCGAGAGCACAATAAAGGCTGCCTTCGATTACCCATAATCCGGAAAGTCCGTCGTCAGGAGCGGTAGGCATATGGCGGCCGCGATGTTGCTGACTGGCTCGGACTGAGCTGCTACGCTCTCTGGCCCGCTGATCGATCTAGTCAATCATTCCAGAACCATATGATTGGCGCCCCCCCCCCGGCCTTCGTTTCTGCCGAATCATACCCACCCAAGCTTGTAACGATCGACAAACCCCGTCGCTTTGATGCCATGTGTGAGAAAGTGTTTTCGAGGGTTTGTCGTTAGACGTCCTGGCACTCGTCATTTCATATTAGCGATTACGACGCTAACCGGGCTGCTCCTTGAGTTATACCCCAGCGGTGGGCTCGACAGTGAAAAGCCAACGTTCTGCTTCTGCTGCGTCGGTGAAGACCCGCGCCCCACGGCCGGCCGATGCGCGTTCAAGCTGCATGCGAGCAAGGGTTGAGCCAGTTACGAATGCGAGACGCCGCGAGCGGTGGTTAGGATTGGCAAGAAATTCCCCCCAGCGTGTGACCACTTCCTGACTTTGTATGGACATCTCAGTCACATCAGTAATCGTCAAAGGGCCGCCCCGATGTCCGCTACCCATCCGCCGGTGAACCGACAAAAGCTCAGCCTCAAAACGCTCGATGTCGCCCACACTGAAAAACCCGAAAAGGCGAATTCGGACAAACTCGCGTGCGACGTCGTGGTCGATTGAAAATCCTGTTTTGGTCACAAAGCGGATATGCAGGCGCAACCTCTGCGACAACGTTAACGCGGAGCAGGCAATCGTCATCAGGTTTGTCGCGCATGTCCTAAGTTTCGGACGTCGCGTATGTTGCGGCTTCTGCGACACTGGGACGGCCTAGTTGTTTAGTCCCGGCATCTGGTGGATCGGATCGACGATGAACCGCTCAGGCTCTGAAGTCCAGATTTTGGCGATGTATTCGTAAGGCGTGAGGCCGCTGAGCGTTTTGAGCCGACGGGCGAAATTGTAGGCCGCCATGAAGTCGGCGAGATGCACCCGTAACTGCTCGTGGTTTTCGTAGTGGAAGCGTTTGACGGTCGCCTCCTTGATGGTGCGGTTCATCCGTTCGACCTGTCCGTTGGTCCACGGATGGTTCGGCTTCGTGAGGCGGTGCTCAATGTCGTTTGCCTCGCATATCATGTCGAAGCGCATCTGGCGCGACCAGGCGGTGTTACGGTTGCGCGGCTGCTCAGCGAACTGGATCCCGTTGTCAGTCAGGATCGTGTGGATTCGGTAGGGCACAGCTTTCAGCAAATGTTCGAGGAACTCCCACGCCGTTCGCCGATCGGCCTTGTCGACCAACTGGGTGACCGCGAACTTGCTGGTGCGGTCGATGCCGACGAACAGGTAAAGCTTACCTTCGGCGGTCTGCACCTCAGCGATATCGATGTGAAAGAAGCCGATCGGATAGCGCTTGAAGCGCTGGCGCTTCGGCTTGTCACCCTCGATGTCCGGCAGGCGGGAGATGCCGTGCCGCTGGAGGCATCGATGCAGCGCCGATCGGGTCAGATGAGGGATCGACGGCTGCAATGCGTAGAGGCAGTCGTCCAGCGGCAGCAGGGTATGCCGGCGGAACGCGACGACGGCCGCCTCCTCAGCTTGGGTCAGGGTCGTTGAATGAGGGGCCTTCGGCCCGGTCTTCAGATCCTCGACCGTCGTCCGCTTACGCCACTTCGCGACCGTCTTGGGGTTGATCCCCAGCTCCTGGCTCAACGTCGCGAGCGAAGCTTGCGATCGCTGTATTGCTGCTCTGACGGCGTGCGTGGTCGTGGCGCTCCCGTGACGTACCTGTCCCATATGGCTTCCTTCCATTCTAACGAAAGGATCGCACCATCAAACCGTGGGATCAAACACCTAAGCTGGGCAGTTGCCTTTCTTACGATCGAGAATAGGCCCTCAGCAGAACTCCGCGGGCGCGCCGCAAGGCATGAGAGAATGACCCGAGGCGTTTGACGCGGGCTACGACGCAACTACCGCTCAGCGATTAGGCGTTGAGGCAGCGACCCTTTGGAACGACGATCCGAGGCACCTAAATAGGCTACGCCATCTGCCGCCAAGGCGCATTCCCAAAGGAGGCGACGTAGGCCGTTCCGACTTAGTGCTGAAAACTCTGTCACGGATTGATAATCGAAGTACCAGTATGCGATCGATCCTTCCCCAGTGATGGCGCCCGATCAAGTTCCAGTCACATAGCGGCCTAAGCCGATGCGGCCCGTGATGATTGTCAGGCAGCCGATGAGGCACGGACTGCGACGAACCCCTTTTTGCAAAAGCGATCGAACTAGGTCGGGTGCGCAGAGCGCACAGTCGTGGCATGGCAAGCAAGTGATGGACCAGATGCTGTACGACTCGTTGACGCCAATGGAGCAGAATTGCCTGCGGCTTGCACACCACGAGCGAAAGGCCGAGGAGATCGCTCACCAACTCGGCATCAAGCCATCAACGGTTAACTCGCACGTATTCTCCGCGCGCAAGAAGCTCGGGGGCATCTCACGATTGTCCGCCGCAGACCAGCTGAGGCGGTTTGAAGCGATGCATGCCGGCAT
>Ga0308169_10001702_pt1 | contig 24799 bp, 23 predicted proteins | sample PhyBR1_2_FD_202139 | JGI IMG/M metagenome (GOLD analysis project Ga0308169, IMG submission 202139) | Phyllosphere microbial communities from UC Gill Tract Community Farm, Albany, California, United States - DLSLSB.R1 | ecosystem: Host-associated > Plants > Phyllosphere > Unclassified | place...
TCTCTTCGTCGAGTTCTTCCTTCTTTGCCATCTTATCCGAGCACCTTCTTGAAAAAACGTGAGAGGTCCTGGACTTCCTCCAGGCAGACCGAGTGCTGCATGGTGTATTCATGCCACTCGACCTGGTAGCCGAGTTCCACCAGCGCGTCGTGCGAGGCTTGCGCGCGGCTGAACGGGACCACGTTGTCGTGGCGGCCGTGGGCCATGAAGATCGGCGTGGCCAGGCTGGCTTCGGTGCGCTCCGCGCCGAGCTTGTCGGCCAGCGGCACGTAGCCGGACAGGCAGATCATGCCGGCCAGCGTTTCCGGATGGCGCAGGCCGGTCTGGATGGTCATCGCGCAGCCCTGCGAGAAGCCGGCCAGGACGATGCGCGAGGCCGGGATGCCGCGCGCTTTTTCGCGTGCGATGAAGGCTTCGATTGCCGATTGCGAGGCGCGCAGGCCGGTTTCATCTTCGCGGCGCACCAGCTCCGCGCCGGTGATGTCGTACCAGGCGCGCATCACGTAGCCGTTGTTGATCGTGACCGGCATGGTGCGCGCGTGCGGGAAGACGAAGCGGATGCCCGGCAGGCCGGACAGGTCCAGCTCGCGCACGATGGGGACGAAATCGTGGCCGTCGGCGCCCAGGCCGTGCAGCCAGATGACGGCGGCTTCCGGGTTGTCGCCGGTTTCGATCTGTACGTGTTCGAGCAGTTCGCTCATGCGGATTCCTTTTTCTTCGGACGCCAGGTCTTGCAGATGTCCGGGTTGGTGTCGCAGTAGGGCCCGCCGATCAGGTCGATGCAGTAGGGGACCGCCGCGAAGATGCCGCCGACGACGCTGTTGCCGGCGGCGTCCCTCAGGCCTTCCAGGGTCTCCTTGATCGACTTGGGCTGGCCCGGCAGGTTCATGATGAGGGCCGCGTGGCCATCAACGGTTTCGCGGATCACCGCGGTCTGGCGCGACAGGATCGCGGTCGGGACGAAGTGAAGGCTGATCTGGCGCATCTGCTCGCCGAAGCCGGGCATCTCCTTGGTCCCGATGGCGAGGGTCGCTTCCGGCGTGACGTCGCGCCGCGCCGGGCCGGTGCCGCCGGTGGTGAGCACCAGGTGGCAGCGGACCGTGTCCACCAGCTCGGCCAGGGTCTGTTCGATGCCGGCGCGGTCGTCGGGGATCAGGCGGGTCTCGATGCGAAACGGCGTGAGCAGCGCGGACTGCAGCCAGTCGCGCAGCGCCGGGATGCCCTTGTCCTCGTACACGCCGCCGGACGCGCGGTCCGACACGGACACCAGGCCGATGACCAGCTCTTCGACTTTATTGTCCAGGCTCATCTCATTCCTCGTCCGCGTCCTCTTCGACGTCGCCTTCGTCCGCGGCCGCGTCAGGCTTCGGCTGTTTGGCCAGGTCTTTCAGGATCTGGAAGATTTCGCGGTAGGCTTTCGGCGGCTTGTTCTCGGCCTGCTCCTTGCGCGCGTTGCGGATCAGGGCGCGCAGGTGCTGGACGTCCAGCTGGGGATGCTCTTCGAGCAGCTGGGTCAGCGCCTTGTCGTCGGCCAGCAGCTTGTCGCGGCGGCGTTCGAGCGCATGCAGGGCGGCCGCTTCGGCCTTCGAGGTGCCTTTCCAGCTTTCGATGGTGCGCTGGATGACCCCGACTTCTTCCTCGTCCAGCGAGCGCATCAGCTTGCCGACGAACTGCACCTGGCGGCGCTTGCCTTCGTGGTTGGTGATGGTCTGGCACATCAGAATTGCGTCGCGCAGATTGTCCGGCATCGGCACGCGCTTGACGCGGTCGCGCGGCGCCTCGATGAGCTGTTCGCCGAGTTTTTGCAGCGCGTCGCTCTGGCGCTTGAGTTCGGATTTCGACGGGCGGTCGTATTCCTGGTCGAATTCGTCGGAGCGGAAGCCGACCGAGCCGCGATTTGCGTTTGGCATGATGTGACGGTAAAAACAGTAAACGGCTGCTATGATAACTGTTTTAGGGCTCGCTACGAAAAACGCACATGAACGACTCCGTCTTCACCCACACTCAGGATCAGCTCAAGCAGCTTGCACAGGACGTGCTGGCAATTGCCAGGGAAACCGGCGCCAGCGACGCCTCGGTCGAGATCAGCGAGGGGAGCGGGCTGGCGGTCACGGTGCGCAAGGGCCAGGTCGAGACCATCGAGCAGAACAAGGACAAGGGCATCGGCGTCACCGTCTACTGCGGCCAGCGCCGCGGCCATGCCAACACTTCCGATTTTTCCAGCGATTCTTTGCGCGCCACCGTCGAAGCGGCCTACAACATCGCCCGCTTCACGGCCGAAGACCCGGCCGCCGGCCTGCCGGACGCCGAGCTGCTGGAAATGAAGCCGCGCGACCTGCGCCTGTGCTACCCGTGGCAGATCAGCGCCGAAGACGCCGTCGAGCTGGCCCAGCGCTGCGAGGGCGCCGCCTTCGCCGTGGACAAGCGCATCACCAACAGTGAAGGCGCCAGCGTCTACATGCAGCAGTCGCATTTCGTCGCGGCCAACAGCCTGGGCTTCTGCGCCGGCTACCCGTTCTCGCGCCACACGCTGTCGGTCGCGCCGATCGCCGGCAAGGGCGCGCACATGCAGCGCGACGACTGGTACACCTCGGCGCGCGACCCGAACAAGCTGGCCGACCCCGAACAAGTCGGCCGCTACGCCGCCGAGCGCGCGCTCGCGCGCCTGCACGCGCGCAAGCTCGACACCCGCACCTGCCCGGTGCTGTTCGAAGCCCCGCTGGCCGCTGGCCTGCTGGGCGCCTTCGTCCAGGCCACCTCGGGCGGCGCGCTGTACCGCAAGTCGACGTTCCTGCTCGATTCCCTCGGAAAAAGCGTTTTCCCATCGCACATCCAGATCGTCGAAGACCCGCACCTGGTCGGCGGCATGGGCTCGTCCCCGTTCGACGAGGAAGGCGTGATCACCCAGACGCGCAAGGTCGTCAGCGATGGCGTGCTGCAAGGCTATTTCCTGTCGACGTACTCGGCGCGCAAGCTCGGCATGAAGACCACCGGCAACGCCGGCGGCTCGCACAACCTGAACATCGTCTCGACGCAAACCAGGCAGGCCGATGATTTCGAAGGCATGCTGCGCAAGATGGGCACCGGCCTGCTGGTCACGGAACTGATGGGGCAGGGCACCAATTACGTCACCGGCGATTATTCGCGCGGCGCCTCCGGCTACTGGGTCGAGAACGGCGTCATCCAATACCCGGTCGAGGAAATCACGATCGCCGGCAATATGAAGGACATGTTCCAGGCCATCGTCGGCATCGGCAATGATGTGCTGACGCGTGGCAACAAGTCGACCGGGTCGATTCTGATCGAGAAGATGGTGGTGGCCGGTAGCTGATGTCTAGCTTCCTGTAACGATCCCGAACTGCCTGAGCCTGGGAAACCACGCCCGCTCGAGAATCTTGCGGAAGCCCTGCGCGCTCGGATAGATCTCGTTGTCCCAGTCGTCCAGGTAGCCGGGCGCGCTGCTTGCCAGCGTGCCGCGGCTGTCGATATGGAACACCCGGTCGAGCGGCGAGTGGAAGCCCGCCAGCACCTCGTCGTTGATGGCGTCGATCAGGCGCTTCGTGATTTCGCTGCGAAAGGCCGGGTCCGGATCGACGCGGGCGTCGTTCATGATGGCCGTGACCAGGCCGCCATGCGCGCTCACGAAGCCGCGGCCGTCGGGGATGGGATAGTCGTAGCCGTTCAGGAAGATCGGCTGCTGCCAGGTGGTCTTGCGGTAGGCCCAGCGGATCGCGCGGATGATGCCGCACAGGCCTTCATGGATGTGATAGAGCAGCAGGTCGAGCCGCTCGGGCGACAGGCAGGCGGCCGGCTCGGCGGCCCGCGCGCAGTCGTCGAGCAGGGCCAGGCGGTGCTCGAAGGCATCGTTGGCGAAGCCGCCGAGATAAAACTCGCTGAAGCGGAAGCCCGGCTCCAGGTGCATGCGGATCACGCCGGCAAAGGCGCCGTCGCCGATGTATTCGTTGAGGCGCGCGCCATTGAAACCGAGCAAGCGGACCGCGCCGTGGCCAGGGTCGACCGCCGGATGGTTGACCAGTTCGTGCAGCAGGGTCTCGTCGCCATGCCAGAACCAGCTGTCGCCCAGCGCAAGGCCGGACGGCGCCGGTTCACCCGGGCCCGGGCTCTCGCCAGGCCGATAGACATAACCACTGCGGAACCCGCTCCGTTTGCCGTTACCCTCGTTCCTCTCGTCCATGTTGCGTCCCCCGTTGACCGCCATGTTTTGACCGGGCATTGGATGCGCGGGTTCCGGGCGGGCGCGGGCGTGACGCATGCGCGCCCGCGCGAGGGAGCTTGGCCTTGCCTTACCTGATGGCGCGGATCGCCTGCAGCACCGGCTGCAGCACGGCGGCGCCGAGACGTGCGCTGCGTGCGCCGTCCCAGCCGACTTGCGGATCGGGGTCGTTGGCGTTGTCCTTGAACGGCAGTTCCAGCGTCAGCGACAGGCAGCCGAAGGCGTGGGTGATGTGCGGCGAGCCCATGGTCAGCGTTTCTTCGCTGTAGGGCGTCTCGCCGTAGCCGTGCACGTCCTGGAAGTCGGGGCTGGCGACCATGAAGGCGTCCGAGAAGGCTTTCTGGGCCGCAGCCTGTTCGGCGCTAAAGTTCGGCAGCGATTCGCTGCCGGCGATGAACACATAGGGCAGGCCCTCGTCGCCATGCACGTCCAGGCACATGTCGACGCCGACCTCATGCATCTTCTGGCGCACCAGGAAGACTTCCGGGCTGCGCTCCATGGTCGGGTTCAGCCACTCGCGGTTCAGGTTGGCGCCGGCGGCATTCGTGCGCAGGTTGCCGCGCACGGAGCCGTCCGGGTTCATGTTCGGCACCACGTAGAACACGCTTTCCTTCAGCAGCTGGCGCCCGAACGGATGCGCTGGATCCAGCAGGGCATCGAGCATGCCTTCGACGAACCACTCGGCCATCGTTTCGCCCGGATGCTGGCGCGCGATCACCCACACCTTTTTCTTGCCGGCATCGGATGCGCCGCCCGCCGGCTCACCGATGATCAGCATGTTCAGGTCGCGGCCGTCGATGGTCGAGCCGAGGTCGACCATGCGCACGTGTTCGGACAGCTGGGCGCGGTCGAGCAGCTCGAGGTGGCGTTCCCAGGAGTAGGGCTCGAAGTAGGCGTAGTAGACGCTGTCCATGGCCGGCGTGTGCTCGATGGTGAGCACCTGGCCGTCGAAGCTGGTCGGCACGCGGAACCAGTTGACGCGGTCGTAGCTCGCCATCGCGTTGTAGTCTTCCCAGCCCGCCGGGTAGGCGGACTGGCCGGCGTTGAGCAGGCGGATCGTGCAGGGTTCGCCTTGCGCGCCTTGCAGGCGGAAGTAGAACCATTGGATGATATCGGCCGCGTTGTCCTTGCGGATGTTCAGGTCGATGGCGCTGGCGCTCGTGGCGCTCACGATCTCGATGGCGCCAGCGTCGAACTGGCTGCTGATCTTGATAGACATGGTAAGTCTGTCCTGTTGTTGTAAGGTGTTGAAGAAAGCATCATAACCGCATTCCCCGTCCAGCAAGGATAGTCTGGCGCAGCGCAAATGCCGAACGTGATGCTTTTGTTACCTTTCAAGCTTGTCCGCAACGATAGTCGATGCGGCAAGACGGAGATCAAGCGATGGCAAAGATTCGAGTGGCGCAGACGGAAATCACCAGCATCAACCGGCATGGCTTCTGGCTGCGCTGGCGCGATGAAGAGCTGTATCTGCCGTTTGCAATGTTTCCCTGGTTCGAACATGCGACCGTGGCCCAGCTGTGCCGCTTCGAACCGATCGGTGAGTCCTGCCTGTACTGGCCGGCGCTGGACCTGGAGCTGGCGCTGGACGCCATTCGCCACCCGGTCAAGGCAGCTTGAGCGGCTCAGCGCAGCCCGCCAAAGCGCTCGTAGAATGCCAACTCGGCCTGCGGCGCATCCGCATCCTCGCGCCGCAGCACATCCATCAGATACTGTTCGGCCGGCGCCCAGGTCAGCCGGTAGATCGCCTGCGCCAGCGCGTACGCATCGGAGCCCGGCCAGGGCTGGGGCAGCAGCGCCAGCGGCAGCATCGGATCGTGCAGCTGGACGCGGCGGTAGGCGTGGATCAGCAGGCTGCGCATCACGAAGGCGGCTTGCGGCGCCGGCGCTTGTTTCCGCAGCAGCGCCAGCAAGGGCGAGAAATCGGCGATGAAGCGGCGATAACTGCCGATCACGCCGGACAAATTCCAGCCTTCGTTCACCAGTTCGCCCAGCGGCCTCGCGTCGATGTCCTTCAGCTCGGTTGCGCGGCAGGCGAAGATCCTGCCGGCGCCGTCCACACGGGCGAGGATCTCGGCGAGGCTGTCGGGGTCGCCCGCCGGATGCGCCAGCAGGCCCGGCGCCAGCATCGCATAGCCTTCCCACTCGAGCTCCTTGCGCACCGCCGCGCGCAGGCTGGCGTCGATGCTGCCGCCCGGCGCCAGCAGCAGGGTCCAGTTGCCGTCCCAATCCAGGCCCGGCGCCGCGTAGATGCGGCGGTTGGCGCGCTCGAAACGCGGCCGCGCCTCCGGCAGCAGGGCATAGCTGCTGCGCCGGCCTTCACGGCTCGCGACCAGCCAGCCTTCCTGCGCCAGGCGGAATACACTGGTGCGCACCAGGCGGTCGGTGACACCGAGCGGCTCGACCAGTTCGATCAGGCTGCCCAGCCACAGGCGGCCACCGTGCGGGACGATGGCGTCGCCGAAGATGGTCATCACCAGCGACTTGGCGCGCGGCGGATCGGCGGCGAGGATGCCGGCCGTCCACTGGTTTTGTTGTTGGTCGATATGATTCAAAATTTCTCTATACACCGTGTTTTTTGTATCGTATTATGAATTGGAGTAGAACACAACGGAGACCGCCATGTATGCCCAAATGGTAGATACCGGCCTGAAAAAGGTACAGACGCTTGATGACATGAGCGCTGAAGAGCAGGCCTTCCAGGCGCGCGTCGATGCCGGCGTCAAGATCGAGCCCAAGGACTGGATGCCCGAGGCCTACCGCAAGACCCTGGTCCGCCAGATTTCCCAGCACGCGCATTCCGAGATCGTCGGCCAGCTGCCCGAAGGCAACTGGGTCACGCGCGCGCCCACGCTCAAGCGCAAGTCTATCCTGCTGGCCAAGATCCAGGACGAAGCCGGCCACGGCCTGTATCTGTACAGCGCCGCGGAAACATTGGGCGTGTCGCGCGACGAGCTGCTCGACGCCCTGCATGCCGGCAAGGCCAAGTACTCGAGCATCTTCAACTATCCCACGCTGACCTGGGCCGACATCGGCGCGATCGGCTGGCTGGTCGACGGCGCCGCCATCATCAACCAGATCCCGCTGTGCCGCTGTTCGTACGGCCCGTACGCACGCGCGATGATCCGCGTCTGCAAGGAAGAATCCTTCCATGCGCGCCAGGGCTACGACATCATGATGAAGCTGGCTCAGGGTTCGCCCGAACAAAAAGCCATGGCCCAGGATGCGCTGAACCGCTGGTGGTGGCCTTCGCTGATGATGTTCGGTCCGTCGGACGCGGAATCCGTCAACAGCGCGCAATCGGCCAAGTGGCGCATCAAGCTGTTCTCGAACGACGAGCTGCGCCAGCGCATGGTCGACCAGACCGTGCCGCAGGCTGAATTCCTCGGCCTCACGGTGCCGGATCCCGACCTCAAATGGAACGAGCAGGCCGGCCACTACGACTTCGGCGAGATCGACTGGACCGAATTCCAGGAGGTCCTGAAGGGCAACGGCCCGTGCAACCGCGAGCGCCTGCGTACGCGCGTGAAAGCGTATGAAGATGGCGCCTGGTTCCGCGATGCCCTGAACGCCTACGCCGACAAGCAGGCTGCCAAAAAAGCCGCCGCGTAAAAATACGGAGACACAAAATGAGCAAAGAATGGCCGCTGTGGGAAGTCTTCATCCGCAGCCAGCACGGCCTCGCCCACAAGCACGTCGGCAGCCTGCACGCACCCGACGCCGAAATGGCGATCAACAACGCCCGCGACGTGTACACCCGCCGCAATGAAGGGGTCTCGATCTGGGTCGTGAAGGCGGCCGACATCGTCGCCTCCAGCCCGGCCGACAAGGACGCGCTGTTCGAGCCGTCCAACAGCAAGGTCTACCGCCACCCGACCTTCTTCCCGATGCCGGAAGAAGTCAAGAACCTGTGAGCGCGAACATGGATGCGAAGTTCGAGTACCTCTTGCGCCAGGGTGACAACGCCCTGATCCTGTCCCAGCAGCTGTCCCAGCTGTGCGGCAAGGGCCCGGCGCTCGAGGAAGACATGGCGCTGACCAACGTCGCCCTCGACCTGCTCGGCCAGACGCGCCTGTGGCTGGGCTACGCCGGCGAGCTCGAAGGCCATGGCCGCGACGAGGACCGCCTGGCCTATCTGCGCGACGCGGGGCAATTCCGCAACGGCCTGCTGGTCGAGCAGCCGAATGGCGACTACGCGATGGTCATGGCGCGCCAGTTCTTCTTCGACACCTGGCATTACTTCCTGATGCGCGCGCTGCTCGATTCCAGCGACAAGCGCATCGCCGGCATCGCCGAAAAATCGATCAAGGAAGTCACCTACCACCTGCGCCGCAGCGGCGATCTCGTCGTGCGCCTGGGTGACGGCACCGATCTCAGCCACGACAAGATGCAGGCCGCGATCGACGAACTCTGGACCTACACCGGCGAGATGTTCGCCTACGACGCCGTCGATCTCGCCATGGTCGAGCAGCGCGTGGCGCCGCCCGCCGGGCCGCTGCGCGAAGCCTTCCTGCAGCACGTCGGCGAGGTCCTGCTTGAAGCGACTCTGACCATGCCTTCGCCGGATGCCTACATGCAGCGCGGCGGCAAGCAGGGCCGGCACAGCGAGCGCCTCGGCTACATCCTCGCCGAGATGCAGTTCCTGCAGCGCGCCTACCCGGGCGTCGAGTGGTGAGAGCCATGGACTTGCCGGCGCAGGCAGTGTCGGTCGACCAGGTCTGGGCCTGGCTGGGCGAGGTGCCCGATCCCGAGATCCCGGTCATCTCGGTGGTCGACCTGGGCATCGTGCGCGAGGTCGGTTTCGACGGTGACACCTGCGTGGTGACGATCACGCCAACCTACTCCGGCTGCCCGGCCATGCAGGTGATCGCCGAGGACGTCGAGCAGGCCCTGCGCGCGCACGGGCTCGCTCACGTGCGCATCGCCACGCGCCTGACCCCGGCCTGGACCACCGACTGGATGAGCGAGGCCGGCAAGGCCGCCTTGAAAGGCTACGGCATCGCGCCGCCGGTGCAGCAGGTGATCGACATCAGCGGGCTGTCCAGAGGCCGGGGTGCTACTTTTTCACGGCACGCGATCGAGCAGCCGAAAGTCGCCTGTCCGCATTGCGGCTCGATGCACACCCAGCTCACCAGCCAGTTCGGCTCGACGCCTTGCAAGGCGCTGTACAAATGCCTCGATTGCCGCGAGCCGTTCGACTACTTCAAATGCCACTAGCATGAGCAAATTCTATCCACTGACCGTCGCCAAGGTGAAGCACGAGACGCGCGACGCCATCGCCGTCACCTTCGACCTGCCGCCGCGTCTGCAGGAGGCCTTCCAGTACCGCCAGGGCCAGCACCTGACGCTGCGCGCCATGATCGACGGCGAAGACGTGCGCCGCTCCTATTCGATCTGCTCGGCGGTGCAGGACAGGCAGCTGCGCGTCGCCATCAAGCGCGTGCCGGGCGGCCTGTTCTCGACCTGGGCCAACGAATGCCTGAAGCCCGGCGTCACCGTCGACGTGATGCCGCCCGAGGGCCGCTTCAACCTGCCGCTGGAACCTGAAAGCCAACGTCACTACCTGGCCTTCGCCGCCGGCAGCGGCATCACGCCGATCCTGTCGATCGTCAAGACGACCTTGCTGGCCGAGCCGCACAGCCGCTTCACGGTGCTGTACGGTAACCGGGCCTCGTCCTCGGTCATCTTCCGCGACGAACTGGCGGAGCTGAAGGACGTCTACATGGAACGCCTCAACCTGGTCTACGTGATGAGCCGCGAGCCGCAGGACATCGAGCTGTTCCACGGCCGCATCACCCAGGACAAATGCCGCCAGATGTTCCAGCGCTGGCTGCGCGTCGAGGACGTCGACTACGCCTTCATCTGCGGTCCGGAAGACATGATGCATGGCGTGTCCGCCGCGCTGCAGGAAGCCGGCATGCCGAAAGAGCGCATCCGCATCGAGCTGTTCGCCACAAGCGCGCCTCTGGCCGTACGCGAGCAGCGCGCCGTCTATGGCGCCGAAAAGCGCCACCAGACCGAAGTCACCGTGATCATGGACGGCAATCACGCCAGCTTCACGATGGACAAGGACAAGGAATCCGTCCTCGACGCCGGCCTGCGCGCCGGCCTCGACATGCGCTATTCCTGCAAGGGCGGCGTGTGCTCGACCTGCCGTTGCAAGGTGCTGGAAGGGCAGGTCGAGATGGACGTCAACTACGCGCTCGAGGATTACGAAGTGGCGCGCGGCTTCGTGTTGAGCTGCCAGAGTTTTCCGGTGACGGACAAGGTGGTCATCGATTTCGATACGGTGGAATAAGAGGGAGACGCAATGAGCTACGAATCCATCCAGTTCAGCATCGACAAGGGCATCGCCACGCTGACCCTGAACCGCCCCGACCGCCTGAACAGCTTCACCCAGGCCATGCACCGCGAAGTCCGCGACGCCCTCGACCAGGTCCAGGCAGATCAATCCGTGCGCGTGCTGGTGCTGACCGGCGCCGGCCGCGGTTTCTGCGCCGGCCAGGACCTGAACGACCGCGCCGTCGAACCGGGGGGGCCGGGCGTCGACCTCGGCGAATCCGTCGAAAAATTCTATGCGCCGCTGGTCACGACCCTGCGTACGCTGCCGATGCCGGTGATCTGCGCGGTCAACGGCGTGGCGGCCGGCGCCGGCGCCAACCTGGCCCTGGCCTGCGACATCGTGCTGGCCGCGAAGTCCGCCAGCTTCATCGAAGCCTTCTGCAAGCTGGGCCTGATTCCCGACACCGGCGGCACCTGGGTGCTGCCGCGCCTGCTCGGGCCGGCGCGCGCGATGGGCCTGGCCCTGCTGGGCGAAAAGCTGACGGCCGAGAAGGCCGAGCAGTGGGGCCTGATCTGGCGCTGCGTCGAGGACGATGCCCTGATGACGGAAGCGATGGCCATGGCCACCCATTTTGCCGGCGCGCCGACGAAAGGCCTGGCCTACACCAAGCGCGCCATGCTCGCCAGCTGGACCAACACGCTGGACGAGCAGCTCAAGCTCGAAGCCCAGATGATGCGCGAGCTCGGCTACAGCCAGGATTACCGCGAAGGCGTTTCGGCATTCATCGAAAAACGCCAGCCGAATTTCAAGGGAGAGTAACAGCATGGCCGAGGCATTGGAAAAGGGCAGCGTCGTCGCCGTGATCGGCAGCGGCGCCATGGGCTCCGGCATCGCCCAGGTCGCGGCCGCCGCCGGGCACCAGGTGTGCCTGTTCGACACGCGTCCCGAGGCGGTGGCCAAGGCGATCGCCGGCGTCAGGCAGGCCTTCACGAAACTGGTCGAGAAGGGCCGCATGGGCGCCGCGGAAGCCGACCTCGCGTACGAGCGCCTGCAGCCGATCGACGCGCTGCGGGATGCGAAGGATGCCGCGCTGGTGGTCGAAGCCGTGGTCGAGAACCTCGAGGTCAAGCGTGCGCTGTTTGCCGAGCTGGAAGACATCGTGGATGAGCGTTGCATCCTGGCGACCAACACTTCGTCGATCTCGGTCACCGCGATCGCCGCCAGGCTGCGCCGTCCGGAGCGCCTGGTCGGCATGCACTTCTTTAACCCGGTGCCTTTGATGGCGCTGGTCGAGGTGATCAGCGGCGTCGCCACCGACAAGCGGGTCGCGGATACCGTCTACGCCACCGCCGCACACTGGGGCAAGAACCCGGTGCATGCCAAGTCGACGCCCGGCTTCATCGTCAACCGCGTCGCCCGTCCGTACTATGCCGAGGCGCTGCGCTTGTTGGGCGAGCAGGCCGCCGACCCCGCCACCATCGACGCCGTGCTGCGCGATTGCGGAGGCTTTCGCATGGGGCCCTTCGAGCTGATGGACCTGATCGGCCACGACGTCAATTTTTCCGTCACGCAGTCGGTGTTCAATGCCTACTTCGGCGACCCGCGCTTCACGCCCTCGATCCTGCAGCAGGAACTGGTGAACGCCGGCTTCCTCGGCCGCAAGAGTGGACGCGGTTTCTATCGCTACGGCGAGGATGCGGCCAAGCCTGTGGTCCAGGCCGAGCCGCAACAGCATGCGCCGGCAAACGTGCGCATGAGCCGCAGCAGCGAGGTGCAAGCGCCCGTGTTCGACGCGCTCGTCGCGCGCCTGAATGGCGCCGGCATCGCCGTGGCCCATCCCGGCATGCAGGAGCGCGCCGACTGGACCGAGGCGCCGGCCCTGCAGGCGGGCGGCGCCAACATCTTCCTCACCGACGGCCGCAGCGCGACCCAGCGCGCCTTTGATAATGGCCATCCCGACACCGTGCTGTTCGATCTGCTGCTCGATGCGGCGGGCGGCGCGCGCATCGCACTGGCCAGGGCCGACCAGTGCAGCGAGGCGGCCTGGCATGCCGCGGCCGGCCTGTTCCAGGCGGCCGGCTTCACGGTCACTCGCCTGGACGACGTGCCCGGCATGGCCGTGATGCGCACCGTCGCCATGCTGGCCAACGAGGCGGCGGATGCCGTCAACCAGGGTGTGTGCAGCGCGCAAGCGGTCGACATCGCGATGCAGAAAGGCGTCAATTATCCGCGCGGACCGCTGGCCTGGTGCGATGCGGTCGGCGCGCAACAGGTCGTCACGGTCCTGCACAACCTGGCCACCGTGTATGGCGAAGACCGCTACCGCGTCTCGCCGCTGCTGCGCCGCAAGCTCGCTGCCAATCCGATGGGGGCGCGCTTTCATGCTGCATAGCCCGCAAGCCCTGGCCGAACTGGCGGGCAAGACCATGTACGAACGCGACCAGGCCAGTCAGAAGCTGGGCATGACGCTCGATGCGATCCGTCCCGGCTACGCCTGCATGCGCATGCGCGTGCGCGAGGACATGCTGAACGGCCACGGCAGCTGCCACGGCGGTTATATCTTCATGCTGGCCGACAGCGCCTTTGCCTTCGCCTGCAACTCGCACAATCTCAATACCGTGGGCGCCGGCTGCACGATCGACTACCTGGCGCCCGGCCGCTTCGATGACGTACTGACCGCCGAGGCGACCGAGCAGGCGCTGTCCGGCAAGACCGGCGTCTACGACGTCGTCGTGTCCGACCAGGAAGGGCGCAAGCTCGCGCTGTTCCGCGGGAAGTCGCACCGTGTGGCCGGCCACGTGGCGCAGGTCGAAGGAGACTGACATGGTCCAGCGTAACCCCCAGCCCGGCGAACTCGACCCGATCGAGCGCGCCAGCCGCGACGAACTGCAGGCGCTGCAGCTCGAGCGCCTGACATGGACGCTCCATCACGCCTACGACAACGTCGCCCACTACCGCCAGGCCTTCGATGAAGCCGGTGTGCACCCGAGCGACCTGAAGACCCTGGCCGACCTCGCGAAATTCCCGTTCACGCACAAGAAAACGCTGCGCGACAACTACCCCTTCGGCCTGTTCGCGGTCCCGCGCGAGCGCGTGGTGCGCGTGCACGCGTCCTCGGGCACGACCGGCAAGCCGACCGTGGTCGGCTATACGCAAAACGACATCGACACCTGGGCCAATCTCGTCGCGCGCTCGATCCGCGCCGCCGGCGGGCGGCCTGGCGACATGGTGCATATCGCCTACGGCTATGGCCTGTTCACCGGCGGCCTGGGCGCGCACTACGGCGCCGAACGCCTCGGCTGCACCGTGGTGCCGATGTCGGGCGGGCAGACCGAGAAGCAGGTCCAGCTGATCCAGGACTTCAAGCCGGACATCATCATGGTCACGCCCTCGTACATGCTGACCCTGGTCGAGGAATTCCGCCGCCAAGGGATCGATCCGGCCCGTACGTCTCTGAAAGTCGGCATCTTCGGCGCGGAGCCCTGGACCGACGCGATGCGCCGCGAGATCGAGCAGGCCGCCGGCATCGATGCGGTCGACATCTATGGCCTGTCCGAGGTCATGGGCCCGGGCGTCGCCTGCGAATGCATCGAAAGCAAGGATGGCCCGGTGATCTGGGAGGATCACTTTTATCCGGAGATCATCGACCCCGACACCGGCGAGGTGCTGCCCGATGGCGCCGAGGGCGAGCTGGTGTTCACCTCGCTGTCCAAGGAAGCGCTGCCCATCATCCGCTACCGTACGCGCGACCTGACGCGTTTGCTGGCGCCGACCTCGCGTGCGATGCGCCGCATGGGACGTATCGAAGGGCGCTCGGACGACATGCTGATCATCCGCGGCGTGAACGTCTTTCCGAGCCAGGTCGAGGAGCTGATCCTCGGCATGCCGGCGCTGGCGCCGCACTATCAGCTGGTGCTCACGCGCGAAGGCCACCTCGACGCGCTGGAAGTGCGCTGCGAGCTGCGCGAGGATGCCGGCCTGGGTCAGGACGGCATCGACCATCTGGCGCGTGAGCTGAAGCACCGCATCAAGACCTACATTGGCGTGAGCACGAGCGTGAACCTGCTGCCGGCGCAAGGCATCGAACGTTCGCTGACGGGCAAGGCGCGGCGCGTGATCGACCAGCGCAACAAGACATGAGCAAACAAATAAGGAGATGACAATGAGCGACGCATTCATCGTGGATGCCATCCGCACGCCCTTCGGCCGCTTCGGCGGTGCGCTGGCGAGCGTGCGCGCCGACGACCTGGCCGCGCTGCCGATCGCCGCCCTCATCGAGCGCAACCGCGGCGTCGACTGGTCGCAGGTGGACGACGTGCTGTACGGCTGCGCCAACCAGGCCGGCGAGGACAACCGCAACGTGGCGCGCATGGCGGCCCTGCTGGCCGGCCTGCCCGAGGGCGTATCGGGCAGCACCATCAACCGCCTGTGCGGCTCCAGCCTGGACGCGATCGGCACCGCCGCGCGCGCGATCCGCGCCGGCGAAGCGAACCTCGTCATCGCCGGCGGCGTCGAGAGCATGACCCGCGCGCCCTTCGTGATGGGCAAGGCCGACACCGCCTTTTCGCGTGCGGCCAGGATCGAGGACACGACCATCGGCTGGCGCTTCGTGAATCCGAAGATGAAGGCCCAGTACGGCATCGACTCGATGCCCGAGACCGCCGAGAACGTGGCGCGCGAGTTCGGCATCGCGCGCGGCGACCAGGACGCGTTCGCGCTGCGCAGCCAGCAGCGTTGGGCGCAAGCCCATGCGGCCGGCGTGTTCAGGGACGAGATCGTGCCCGTCACGCTGCATGACAAGAAAGGCCAGTCGCGCGTGTTCGACACCGACGAGCATCCGCGTCCCGACACCAGCCTCGAATCGCTGTCGCGTTTAAAAGGCGTGGTGACGCCGGACGGCACCGTCACCGCCGGCAATGCCTCCGGCGTGAACGACGGCGCCTGCGCGGTGCTGCTGGCGTCCCAGGCCGCCATCGACCAGTACGGCCTCACGCCGCGCGCGCGCGTGATCGGCATGACGACCGTCGGCCTGGCGCCGCGCATCATGGGTTTCGGGCCGGCGCCGGCCACCAAAAAGCTGTTGCAGATGACCGGCTTGAGCATCGACCAGATGGACGTGATCGAGCTGAACGAAGCTTTCGCCTCGCAAGGCCTGGCCGTGCTGCGCGACCTCGGCCTGGCGGACGACGACGCCCGCGTGAATCCGAACGGCGGCGCAATCGCGATCGGCCACCCGCTGGGCGCATCCGGTGCGCGCCTGGTCACGGCGGCTGTCAACCAGCTGCACCGCTCGGGCGGGCGCTATGCGCTGTGCACGATGTGCATTGGCGTCGGCCAGGGCATCGCCATGATCGTCGAGCGGGTGTGACATGCCCATCTACGAAATCGACGGCATCCGCCCGGTCGTGCATCCGACCGCCTACGTGCACCCGACCGCGGTTCTCATCGGCGACGTGATCGTCGGCCCGCGCTGCTACGTCGGGCCGCTGGCCTCGCTGCGCGGCGATTTCGGGCGCCTGGTGCTGGAAGAGGGCGCCAATGTGCAGGACACCTGCGTGATGCACGGCTTCCCGGAGGACGACACCGTGGTCGAAGCCGATGGCCACATCGGTCATGGCGCGGTGCTGCACGGCTGCCGCGTGGGCCGCAATGCGATGGTCGGGATGAACGCGGTGGTGATGGACAAGGCGGTCGTGGGCGCGGCGTCCATCGTCGGCGCGACCGCCTTCGTGAAAGCCGGGATGGTGATTCCGCCGCGCAGCCTCGTGCTGGGCGCGCCCGCGCGCGTGATGCGCGAGGTCACGGATGAAGAAATCGCGTGGAAGAGCTATGGCACGCGCCAGTACCACGACCTGAACGCGCGCTCGATACGCTCGCTGCGCGAAGTCGAGGCATTCACCGAAGTCGAACCCGGCCGCAAGCGGCTGGTATTCGACGAGCCGCACAAACCCAAGAACAACAAATAACCCTGACCGGAGGAGACAAACCATGAACGCTCCCGCCACGCTTCAAAGCTTCATCGGCGGCCGCTGGCACGGCCAGCAAGCCCACCAGCCGCTGCACAGCGCGCTGGACAACCAGCTGATCTATCACACCCACGCGGAACGAATCGACTTCGACGAAGCCGTTACCTACGCGCGCAAGACCGGGGTGCGCGGCCTGATGCAGCTCGATTTCCAGAAGCGCGCCCAGCGCCTGAAAGCCCTGGCGCTGTACCTCATGGAGCGCAAGGAAGCGCTCTACGAGATCTCGCACCTGACCGGCGCCACCCGTCCGGACAGCTGGGTCGACGTCGAGGGCGGCATCGGCACGCTGTTCGCCTATGCCAGCATGGGCTCGCGCGAGCTGCCTTCGTCGAACGTGCTGCATGAAGGTCCGGCGATGGCGCTGGGCAAGCGCGGCGGCTTTGCGGGCACCCATATCCTGGTGCCGCGCGGCGGGCTGGCCGTGCACATCAACGCGTTCAATTTTCCGATCTGGGGCCTGCTCGAGAAATTCGCGCCCAGCTTCCTCGCGGCCATGCCCTGCATCGCCAAGCCGGCCACCGCCACCAGCTATCTCACGCATGCGGTGGTGAAGATGATGATGGAATCCGGCCTGCTGCCCGAGGGTTCGCTGCAGCTGGTGATCGGTTCCACCGGCGACCTGCTCGATCGCCTGAACGGCTTCGACGCCGTCACCTTCACCGGCTCGGCCGACACCGCCGCCAAGCTGCGCGGCAACGCCAACCTGATCCGCGAGTCCGTCCCGTTCACGGCCGAAGCCGACTCGCTCAACGCCGCGATCCTGGCGCCGGATGTGAGCCCTGGCGATGAAGAGTTCGACCTGTTCGTCAAGGAAGTCGCGCGCGAGATGACCGGCAAGGCCGGCCAGAAGTGCACGGCGATCCGCCGCGTCATCGTGCCCGAAAGCCAGGCCGAAGCGGTGGGCGAGCGCCTGCGCGCGCGGCTCTCGAAAATCGTGGTCGGCAACCCGAAGGAAGAGGGCGTGCGGATGGGCGCGCTGGCCTCGATGGACCAGCACCGCGACGTGTCGGAACGGGTCGAGATGCTTGCGCGCGGCAACGAAGTCCTGTTCAGCGCGCGCGACGGCTTCAAGCCGGTCGGCGAAGGTTGCGGCAACGGCGCCTTCTTCGCGCCGACCCTGCTCCTGTGCCGCAATGCGATGGTGAACGACGCCGTGCACGACATCGAAGCCTTCGGCCCGGTCAGCACGATCATGACCTACCGCGACATCGACGAGGCACTGGTTCTCGCCGCGCGCGGCAGGGGCAGCCTGGTGACTACGCTGGTGACCCGGGATCCGGCGACCGCCGCGCATGCGGTGCCGATCGCCGCCGCCTCGCATGGGCGCGTGCACATCCTCGACCGTGTCGCGGCGGTGGATTCGACCGGCCACGGCTCGCCGCTGCCGCAGCTCAAGCACGGCGGTCCGGGCCGCGCCGGCGGCGGCGAGGAGCTGGGCGGCATCCGCGCCGTCAAGCACTTCCTGCAGCGCGCCGCGGTGCAGGGGTCGCCGACCATGCTGACCGCCGTCACCGGAGAATACGTGCGCGGCGCCGAGGTCAAGGAATCCGAGATTCACCCGTTCCGCCGCTGGTTCGAGGACCTCGAGGTCGGCCACTCGCTGCTCACCCACCGGCGCACGGTGAGCGAGGCCGACATCGTGAATTTCGGCGGTGTATCGGGCGACTACTTCTACATGCACTTCGACGAGATCGCAGCCAGGGACACGCAGTTCGGCAAGAGGATTGCGCACGGCTATTTCGTGCTGTCGGCGGCGGCCGGGCTGTTCGTCTCGCCGGCGCCGGGTCCGGTGCTGGCCAACTATGGCCTGGACAACCTGCGTTTCGTCGCGCCGGTGGCGATCGGCGACACGATCCGCGCGCGCCTGACCTGCAAGCGCAAGGTCGACCGCAACCGCACCGACGAACAGGGCCGCGGCCAGGGCGTGGTGGCCTGGGATGTCCAGGTCACCAACCAGAACGACGAGCTGGTGGCAAGTTACGATATCCTGACGCTGGTGCAGAAGCGCGGCTAGCAGGCTCGGCCGCGCCATCCGACAACACACAACAAGGAGTTCTCCATGTCGCGGCTAGACCTGAGCAGTATCCCCGTGCTGACCGGTACCGGTTATCCCGATCCCTTTGCCGAAGCCGTCAACGGCCGCAGCCGGCAGGCGCTGGGCGAGGCCGGCGGCCTGACCCAGTTCGGGGTCAACATGGTCGAGCTCCAGCCCGGCGCCGCGTCCTCGCAGCGCCACTGGCACACGCACGAGGACGAGTTCGTGATGGTGGTGTCCGGTGAACTGACCCTGGTCACCGACGAGGGCGAGACCCTGATGCGCGCCGGCGATTGCGCGGCCTTTCCCGCCGGCCGGCCGAACGGCCATCACCTGGTCAACCGCGGCTGGGGCAATGCGCTGTTGCTGGCGGTCGGCTCGCGCATCCCCGACGATTCGGCCGCGTACCCGGACATCGACCTGAAGTACGACGGTAAGACCGACAGCTACCAGCACCGCGACGGTACGCCGTATCCGAAGCGGCCGGCAGGTGGCGGCGCGCCGCAGGTGCCCGTCGCAGAAGAGACCCTGGAGCCGCGCGTCTATCGCGCCGACCACGGCGAGCAGGACGGGCTCAAGCCGGAAGAACTTCGATAGAAAACAGCGCTTCGACCGTCACGCCCAGCACCTGGGCGGGTATGCTTCTCATGATGTCACCGATAGCTTACCTGGCAGTGTTGTCAGCTTGCGCGTGGGCGACGCGCAGCAGCCCGTCCGGCGTCCGCACGGCGCGCACATCCTGGTAGTCGAGCACGCCGAACACATCGGTTTCGAGCGCATGCGTGTGCGTCACCGTCACCACGATGCTGGCCATGCCGGCGGCCCTGGCTGCCTGCAGTCCCGCCTGCGTATCCTCGAACACCAGGCAGTCAGAGGGCGCGACGCCGAGCTTGTTTGCGCCGAGCAGGAAGGGATCGGGGGCCGGCTTGCCGCGTTCGACGTCCTCGGCGGCCACCAGCACGCCAGGGGTCGGCAGGCCGGCCGCGGCGATGCGCGCCTGGGCGAGCGCGCGCGGGGCCGAGGTGACGATCGCCCAGCGCTCGCGCGGCAGGCCGGCGATGAAGTCATGGGCGCCCTGGATGGCTTCGACGCCGGCCACGTCCTCGATTTCGGCGCGCGTGATGAAGGCCGCCTCGAGCACCGGATCGACGCCGGGCAGGTTCAGCGCGCGGATGGTTTCCTCGGTGCGCTTGCCGTGGATCGTGGGCAGGAAGGCGGCGACGTCCAGGCCGTGGCGCGCGGCCCACTGGCCCCAGACGCGCTCGGCGGCCTTGATCGAGGTGAGGAGGGTGCCGTCCATGTCGAACAGGAAGGCGGCGAAGGAACGGGCGGGCAGGGCGGCTTGGGTCACGGCAGGCTTTCGGGTGTGAGGAACCCGCAAGTGTAGCGTGTCCGCGCGCCTGGGGTAGGCGCCTAGAGCTTGCCCCACTTGATCTTGCGTGCGTAGCGGTCGTGCACGTGCTGGCTGATGAAGCTGGACAGGCCATGTCCGGCCTCGGCCAGCGCTTGCATCTGCGCGACGTTGGCGGCGCCGGCGCTGTCCTCGGTGTAGAGGTAGCGCTCGCCGTTGCGAAATTCGACGATGATCTGGCCGGCGTCGATGTCGTAGGCCACGACGCCGGACTCGCCGCTGCGGTTCTTGTAGCGCTGCACGTCCGTCCTCCGGAACACGATTTCCGGATTGTAGCCGTCCTGCGCGAGCGGACGGCGCGCGCTCAGTGTGCCTCCAGTGTGCCTCCAGTGCGCCTTCAGTGCGGTGCGGCGACGATGCGGTCCGCTGCCTCGACCAGGCGGCTTTTTTCGTCCAGCCGGAAGCGCGCCGTGTCCATGCTGTCGGCCAGGGTCGCCGCCATGCCCGGTTCGACATGCTCCTTGACCCAGGCTTGCAGCGTGTCGAGCGGGATGCTGTTCCAGAACATATCAGGCGCCGTCTTGGCCAGCACGTTCGGGCGGTTGCCGGGATTGGCCGCGGTCAGCCGGTCGAGCTGGCCGGTGAAGGTCGACCAGGCCAATTGCGGGTGCTGGGCCGACAGCATCAACACCAGGCTCAGTCGCAGCACGTCGGCTTGCGGCGGGATCTCGGGCGACAGCGCGATGCGCGCGGCCTGCTCGGCCAGCTGCGGATCGCGCACGCGCATCAGCACCGGATAGTAGCGCCGCACTTCGGTCTCGTTTTTCGCCTTGCGCGCGATCTCGTGCAATTGGTCGAAGGTGGCGGCGTCGGCGTTCTGGGCGACGATGGTGAGGATGGTCGCCTGCTCGTCCGGCGCCAGGCTGTCGCGGTCGGCCACGAAGGCGGCGAAGCGCCGGCGCGCCTCGGCCACCACGGCCGGGTCGCCCCAGGCGCCCAGATGGGCGATCAGGGTGCGGCGCAGGCGCTGCACGCCGGCCGTCTCGCCGGCCGCCGGACTCCAGCCCATGCGGTCGGCGACCGGCTTGACCAGCTGGCGCGCCCAGGCGACGAAGGCCTCGTGGCCGGGCGTGCCGCGCTCGGCGCGTTCGATGGTGTCGAGTGCGCCCAGCACCTGGTTCCAGGCGCGCTCGTTCACATGCGTGCCGAGCGCGCCTGCCAACGCCAGGTAGGACGCCAGCGGCTGGGCGCCGCTTTCCACCAGCGCCCACTGGTCGTCGAGCAGGGCGATGCGGTCGCGGTCCGGCAGGCTGGCGAACTGGCGCGTGGCCAGGTCGAGCAGGCCGGCGTCGTAGGCCACGCGGAAGAAGCCGTCGGCGTCGGCGTTGAGCGACAGCGGCTGGTCGCAGCGGCCGGCGGCGATGCGCTGGCCATCCTCGCTCAGCAGCACGGACTGCGGCGCGGCATCAAAGCCGATGCGCATCCGCAGCGGCACCGTCCAGCGCTGGTGCGCGCCGTCCTGTCCGTGCAGCAGGAAGCGCTGCTGGCTCAGCACCAGGGTGCGCGCGCCGGCCTCGCACTCGGCGCGCGCGCTCACCAGCGGAAAGCCGGGCTGCTCGGTCCAGGCGCGCGCCAGCGCACCGATGTCCTGGCCGCTTGCGCCGGCGAGCGCGTTCCACAGGTCGGCGCTGGTGGCATTCGAGTACTGGCGCGCCTTCATGTAGGCGCGGATGCCGTCGCGGAACTTGTCCGGCCCAACATAGGCTTCGAGCATGCGCAGCACCGCCTGACCCTTGTCGTAGATGATCAGCGGCTCGGCATTGTTCTGCGGCTGCAGTTCGTCCTCGACCGGGTAATGCACCGCGTGGGAGCCCAGGCGCGCATCGACCCGCATCGCGGCTTCCTTGCCGGCGTCTTCGGCCTCGCGCACGTGCCAGCCCGGGTTGCGGCGGTCGGTTTCCTTGGCCGCGCCCCAGGAGGCGAAGCTTTCGTTGAGCCAGATGTCGTCCCACCAGCCCATGGTGACCAGGTCGCCGAACCATTGGTGCGCCATCTCGTGCGCCTCGATGCTGAACACCAGCTGGCGGTTGTCGATGGTCGACGCCGGCGTGAGCAGCAGGGTCTGGTCGTTGTAGGTGATCGCGCCCCAGTTTTCCATCGCGCCCTGGAAGCCGCCCGGCACCGCGATCGCGTCCAGCTTGGGCAGCGGGAAGGGGAGGCCGAAGTACTCGTTGTAGTCCAGCAGGATCTGGCGCGCGTCGTCGAGCGCCACCTTGCCATTGTCTTCCTGGCCGCGCACGGCCCACAGCTTGATCGCCGTGTCGCCGGCGCGGGTCGAGATGCCGGCCATGTCGCCGCCGGTGAATTCGACCAGGTAGGCCGCCATCGCCGGCGAGCGCTGGAAGGTGGTGGTGGCGCGGTCGCCGTGCACCACGCGGCGTTCGACCGGCATGTTGGAGATCGCCGCCCACTTGGCCGGGATCGTGGCGCTGAGCTGGAAGCGCGCGCGGAAGGCCGGCTCGTCCCAGCACGGGAACATGCGGCGCGCGTCGGTCGCCTCGAACTGGGTGGAGAGCAGCACGTCGCGGCTGCCGTCCGGCTTCTGGAAGGGCTGGGCGAACAGGCCGCGCGGACCGGTTTCGATCTTCGCCTCGTAGGCCAGGCTGAGCACGTGCTCGCCCGGTCCGGCCGGCGCCGCCAGCGTCACGGTGACCAGTTGGCGCGCCTCGTCCATGGCGATGTGCTTGACCGGCTTGCCATCCAGGCGCACCCGGTAAAAGCGCATGCCGATCGCATTGAACTGGATCGTGGCGCTCGCTTCCTTGAACTGCAGCCTGACCGATTCGGCGCCCTGCAGGGTGCGCTTGGCAACGTCCGGCGTGATGGCCACCGTGTAGTCGAGCGGCACCACGTTCTTCGGCAGATGGCCGGGCGCCCGGGCGAACGAGAACGGGGCTTGCGAGGCGTCCGGCGCCGCCAGCGCGCAGGGGTTGAACAGCAGGGCGATCGCCGCGCACAGGGCGCCGCGCGCGATGGGGAAGCTGCGCATCGGAAGACACCTTTCTCGTCTGAATCAATCGAGAAAAATTAATCTTGCCCCTGGAACATGTCAACGGCAACGTGGCGGGCACGGCTTGTTTCGTGAATTTTTGGTGAACATGGAATCGGTTCCAAACAAGTATTTGACACATAAATCTTTTTGTCCGTAAATAAATTTAGAGCGATTTAATGACCCGCAAGAAACCGAAGGAGTCCTCATGCCGAGCAATCCAAAAGTCCTGCCACGCACCATCGCCCAGCTGGTGGCGGCCGGCGCCTTCTCCGCCAGTTGCGCCGCCGGCGCCCTGGCCCAGCAGCAGCCCAGCGATCCGCAAGCCGATGCGGTCCGTTCCGACGCGCCGATGCAGCGCGTCGAGGTGACCGGTTCCTACATCCGCCGCGCCGATGCGGAAACGCCCAGTCCGGTCCAGATGATCAGCGCCAAGGAAATGCAGAACTCGGGCTACACCTCGGTCTCCGAAGTGCTGCAGCACATCACCGCCAACGGCGCCGGCACCCTGAGCCAGAACTTCCAGGCCGGCTTCGCGGCCGGCGGCAGCGGCATCTCGCTGCGCGGCCTGAACGACAATTCGACGCTGGTGCTGATCGATGGCCATCGCATGGCCGCGTACCCGCTGGCGGACGACGGCTCGCGCTCTTTCGTCGACATCTCCAACATCCCCTTCGACGCGGTCGAGCGCATCGAGATCCTGAAGGACGGGGCATCGGCCGTATACGGATCGGACGCGATGGCCGGCGTGGTCAACGTGATCCTGAAGAAGAATTTCACCGGCACCGGCCTGTCGGCGGAAGGCGGCCATGCGACTGAAGGCGGGGGCAAGACCCAGCACGTCACGGTCAGCCACGGCAGGGGCGATCTCGAGAGCGACGGCTACAACGCCTACGTCAACTTCGAGTACCGCCACCAGGACCCGATCTACTACACGCAGCGCGCCGGCGCCGGGCTCTGGCAGCAGCTCGACATGTCGGCCTTCGGCGGCACCAACAAGACGCCTGGCGTGATCACGCGGCAGACCACGGCGCCGCAGACCACCTCGCCCTATCTGCTGAATCCGGCCGTGACGCGGGTGTCCGGCGCCGACAACAGCAAGGCCTTCGCCTTCCTGCCGGGCACCGCCTGCGCCAGCTATGCGCAACTGGCCGGCGGCGGCTGCGCCTATACCGATCCCTACAAGGAAATCCAGCCGCGCACCGAGAACATCAACCTGCTGGCCAGCTCGACCTTCAAGCTCGGCGCCGGCTGGCAGGCCAACCTGAAGGCCTCGATGTTCGAGAGCCGCGACACGCTGCCGCAAGGCCTGACCTATTTCCCCTCCTCCTACGGCGAGCAGCTGGAGATGCTGCCGGGCGTGGCGCCGCACTACCTGGCCGGCACCGCGATTCCGGCGATCCGCATCCCCGCGAACTATCCGGGCAATCCCTTCGGCGTGCCCGCGATCGTGCGCGGGGCCATGGCGGGCGCGCCCGAACACGACATCCTGACCGACGCCAAAGCCTATCGCCTGGTGGGCGACGTCAGCGGCAGCTGGGGCGCCTGGGATCTCGACCTGTCGCTCGGCTACACGCGCGACAACCTGGAACGCAAGGGCACCAACACCTTGAACGTGCCGGCCCTGAACGCCGCGCTGAACCGCAGCGTGAATCCGTATTCGATCCTGCATCCGGGCGCCGCCGACCTGGCGGCCGTGTTCACGACCACGCGCTCGTTCGACACCTCGGAGCTCGATTTCGCCGAGGTGCACGCTTCGCGTTCGCTGGCCAGGCTGGCGGGCGGCGACCTGCAGATGAGTGCCGGCGGCGAAATCTTTCA
>Ga0308169_10001703_pt1 | contig 24787 bp, 18 predicted proteins | sample PhyBR1_2_FD_202139 | JGI IMG/M metagenome (GOLD analysis project Ga0308169, IMG submission 202139) | Phyllosphere microbial communities from UC Gill Tract Community Farm, Albany, California, United States - DLSLSB.R1 | ecosystem: Host-associated > Plants > Phyllosphere > Unclassified | place...
ACAGCTCGTCCAATGCACCCTGCCAGTCGGGCGGCTGCGGATTAACTCAGTAGACACGGCTAAGCATGTAGTACCGACAGCGGAGTACTGGCGGACGGGGGTTCAAATCCCCCCGGCTCCACCAAATAAGCGTTATAAATCAGGCACTTAGCGAAATTCGCAAGTGCCTTTTTTGTGCCTACTGGGGCTGTTTTGGCTTGGTAATGCCAGCTTTATGACAGCTTTCGGCAGGTACCATTCTCATCAGCGGGTATGTGGTCAACGAGGGACGCTATGTCAGTCAGCAACAACCCCGCAGGGCGCATCAAAGACATTCTGACTCACTTAAGGAACGCCAATCAGAGGGGTCCAATACTGCACGCTTGGGCGGCAGCATTCGAATGCGACCCTGGCGACACCAGAGCCCTCATGGTAGGTCTATTGAATCTGGGCAAACTCAATGACCTGGCTCGAGAAGTGACGTTGAGATATGTTGATGACTGCCCTGGCTTTTACCTTGAGCCTTTTGCCTCAGTGGAAGCCCTCTGCAATCACTGGCATATGGAGACGCAACTAGTCTCGGTGCCAGGCAATCCCTCAGAAGCTACCATGACCGCACTAGCATTCGTCGACCACCATCTGGCTCGTCATTTTGCTGCGAATGCCTCAGGAACTTCAGATCAGATAGCGGCTTTGATCGCAACGCTCGATACCCTGCTTGAAGACTGTCTACGAGCAGAAATGGATACGGAGTTGAAGCTCCTGCTTATACGACAGGTGCAATCAATACGCGCCGCACTCGTAAATTTCCGTGTATCCGGCCCCGAGGGATTGGAAGCCGCTTTGGAGCAGGCCTATGGCTCCATGATAAGAAACAAAGATACAGTCAAAGCAGGGCAGGCCAGTGGAGATACCAGACTCGAACGGTTTTTCGACATCCTTGGAAAAACCAGCGACCTACAGTCCGGCTTTCAGCTCATTCAGCCTGCTCTAGCACCTGCTGCAACGCTTTTGCTGAGCGTATTCAACTGAATGCGAAGTGACTGCTTGTTGGGCGCGCCTACAGCTCCATTTCCCTCGCGATCTGAGTATGGTGAATGCCGACCGCTAGCGCCTTTTCAGCATCGCGCTTCATCAGCTGAAGCGCTTTTTACTCGAATGCGCAAGCCATCCGTTCGGCCTTACGAACAATGAGCACCGCTAGCTCCGGCGGGAAAGGTGGTTTTTTTATCGTCGTTAGCCGACTGTTGTCGCTAGCTGTCATATTTGAGCCTCCTACGGATTAGGGGGAGCATGCCGCGTAATAAAAAGGCCCCGACCGTTAATGGATTGAGGCCTTTTCGTTTTCTACCACCGCATCCATCAAGCCGGTATGCGCGCAGGATTTCGAGGTTTTATTCACAGGGTACTGCTCGAATAATCCCCGCCGGCAGCGCCCATTAGAGCCGGGCCGGCGCCATAGCCATGAAGTCGTTACTCACGAGTTTCAGTAGTGATATTACCTGCTTTTTTTGAAAAAAATCAGGTAATTCCACTGCGGTATCGGCTGAAACTACGCTTAAGAACTTGCGGGCTTCGGTGGTTGATACCGCGCAAAATTGACCTCAAGAGTGTTGCCAGTAGACCCATCCGTTAGCACCATCTTCTTGACCATTGGCATGTTTAACAGCCCATCACTGCTCATGATGCCCTCTGGCCAATACTCCCTTTTTTCCCAGCTCATCTCATAGAGAGGACCACCAATACCGCCACCCGCGCCCGTCTTGGGATCCGTCCAAACTCCGATCCCCGTACCGCCGCCGATGGCTCCCCGCTTCTCGATCGGTTTGAGAGAGGTACTCTTACGCTTCACCCCTGAATCTTATATCGCTTGCATATCAGACATCATGTCGGCATCGACTTGCCCTGTTCTTTCAGCTTCCATACGGGTTCCAATCGCTCGTCGACTGGTTTCCATCGCAACACCGCTAGCACGCCGATTTATTTCCATGGCAGCACCGCTTGCGCGCCGAGCTTCTTCGTTTGTCTTCAGCACTTCTCCTACAGACTTATGTGTTTTCGCATGACGCTACGAGACTTATCGATACTGGCTGCAGGAAACTGCACGGGGCGCACCGTCGGGTTCTTATCGAGCTTGTGGATCACCCGTACGCTGGCAGACATCCAGCAGGCTGTCTGGTGCGTTTGGCGGTATTAACCAAGGCTGGCCCGCAGGAATATCGAAAGCTGAACTATTCATGCTTCTTCCAATTGATCCAGGTATTCGTCGAGCATGGCCGGTAAGTTTTCGCCGAGGCCAGCCGCGATATTTCGAGCCCCTGCGATCTCGCGCTGCAAGGCTTCGATATGGTGGAGCTCGATGTCTGGGTACTTACGTTTCACCTTCTGGCCAACCGTGTCGAGGGTTGACCCTATCTGGGCGGCGATTCGGCTCAGCGCAAAAATCGCAAAGTCGACAGGCACGAGCCGGCGGTCCGCAATGTCGTTCTTCTTCTCCTGTCCGATCCGCTGCGCGGCGGTGAGGCCTCGCCGCTCCTCCATGAGCCTGTACTCAATCAAGGGATCAATGTCATCACCCTCGGGTATGCCCGTTTCCGCTTTTAGCTGGCCCGCGGCAAGGCCTCTAAGGTAGCGGATGTAAGCAACCCGACCGGCCTCGAGGTCAAGCCCGCCATTGCCCTTAGAGCCAGGCAGCACGCCATCCCTAAGTAGGTTGCGTACCTGCCGATCAGTGATATCCAGGTGCTCGGCTAGCTGTTTTTGATTCGCCATAGGCCACCAAAGCGGAAGCGGAAACGGCCTCTCGCTGAAAAAGTCATAAATACCGGAAAATCGGGGCTCGAATCACCCTCACCCCATGGGGTGGTGGGAAAGGACTTTTTTCGTTTTCGAGCATTGCCCGTCGATTTCGATGCGCACCATTCTAGTACGCACTGAATGAGTAGCCAGCTGGTTAGCCGCTGATCACGTCCTCTCGCGTGATGGGCTCGGCTTCACGTTCCTCGGCAGCTGCCCGCGCTGCATTGAGCCTAAAAGCTCAAGACGAAGCCCCGCCCAAATCTGCGCTGTTCAAGCATCTGTCCTGGCGAATTAGCCTGGTGCGCTCAAGCACTCCTGAGCTGAGGAAAGCCGATTACTGGGTGACCTTCGGTCAAATCGAGCTCGCGCTGCTCGCGGGGTTCCTTACAGCTGATCAAGCTGCAGCCAGTCATGCCGATCTGAACTCGGTCATGGACTCGACCAGCACGCGCTCCTTCAACATGGACGACAGCATCCGGCTAACTATGGATGCCCGACGCTATCAATACCTGCGCGCCAAGTCTGGAGAAGACTCCCTGCTTCTAATAGCGGTACCCAGCTTTCCCGGTGGTCCTGTACCGGTAAGCGGGGTAATGCTCGACACCCTTATCGACGCTGAGTTGGCAGAAGTTTCATCCAGTGAGGCGATGACCGATGAATAACCGCCCCTAAATCTCTACTGGTGCTCGAGAGTTGGCAGACCTAGGCCAGCGCTTGGTTCGATTCGGCTACGCGCTTCAGCAGGACCACACTACCGCCACCGAGCTCATAGAGCTGGCGGGCGCCTGCGGTATTCACTTCCAGCTTCGAACAGTAGCTGACCACCACGCATCCCGCATTGATCGCATCTCCAACCAGGAGGGTCTGGCATGCGCTTAAGCAAAGCTGGCGCCGAACGGCTATACGACCTCGCCAGGAATGCCGGGCGGTTCAGCCTTCGCAGTCAGTTCATCATTGCTCGCTGGATGGCAAGGGACGCTACAGCCGCTCGCCAACACTACGACCTTTATTTTGCCTGGGCCTTGCGCAGCGCCTACGATCTTGGGAAAGCAGCGGCGCTGGCCAGGCAGGCCAAGCAACTGCGAGAAGGCCAAAGCCGCCTGGCAGAAGATATTTGCGTTGCGCTTCGATTGCTGCATCGAGAAATGGCGAACTTGATGTCATTTGATGCGATCTGCGACCTAATTGGTGTGAATCCAGTTCACCGCGCTACAGCGCTTTAGAAGTTCGAAGTCGGCCATGGAGCTATCACCACAATTGCTTTCATTGCTGAGTTTGAGGACAGCGCGCGCACCCACTCCGGCCGCAAGATTCACAAGTTTGAAACAGGTCCTCTTTTCGCTGTTTTTCAGGCAGGTTTTCAGCATGAATTGAAGGCAAACCCCTGGTTCATGAACGGTCTGCAAACGGCGTCACAAATGACACAAGATCCCGCGTTTTACACGCATTTGGCTAACAGCTCGATTGTCGGCGGTGCGCAACAGGGACCCGCCTCCCTGTGCTTGTATAAAGCAATGTTCCCAGAGGATGAGGTAGCAGAGCCACGCCTTTGGCAGCCGACCAGGCACTGATATGACGCGTCATTTGTTTTCAAAAATCACGCATGACGCGTTAGGGATAAGGTAGGCAAATGCGCTACATGACCGTCAGGAAATTCGCCAGCGAGTCTGGCTATAGCGTGGACGCGATCCGCTCCAAGATCCGTGATGGCATCTGGCGGCTCGGTGAGATATGGAACAGAGCGCCGGATGGCCGGACACTTATCGATGTGGTGGGGTATGAAGCATGGGTAGAGGCGGGAGGGGAGTTCGGGCGGTCTCCGATAGCATCCAGATCACGTTCATGTATCGGGGCGTCAGGTGTCGCGAACGAATCACTTTAAAGCCCACCGCCACTAATCTGAAGAAGGCGGAGCAGCACAAGGCAGCGATCGAGCACGCTATCTCGATCGGAACCTTCGACTACTCGGTGACCTTCCCGGGCTCGCCCAGGGCAGCGAAGTTTGCGCCCGAGGCCAGCAGATAAACGGTCAATGGATTTCTAACCAGGTGGCTCGAGGCGAAGAAGAAACACATCGTGAGGAGTACCTTCGAAGGCTACAGGAAAATGGTGGAGCTTCGACTTGTGCCGGCCCTGGGCGATCACATGCTGGTCGACATGAAGCGCAAGATCGTGCGCGACTGGCTGGACACCTTGCTGGTGAGTAACAAGACATTGAGTAATATCCAGAGCTGCCTTCGTTCAGCGCTCAACGATGCCTGCGACGAAGAACTTATAGAGGTAAACCCATTGGCGGGCTGGACGTACTCAAGGAAAGAGGCACCGCCGCGAAAGGATGATGTTGATCCATTCAGTCCAGAGGAGCAGCAACCAGTGCTGGGCGCCCTCTCTGGCCAAGCCCGAAACATGATGCAGTTCGCGTTGTGGACTGGTATGCGCACCAGCGAACTAGTGGCACTCGACTGGGGTGATATCGACTGGTTGCGCGAAGAGGTACTGGTGACCCGCGCAATGACTCAAGCGGCCCGCGGTAAGGCTGAGACAACAAAGACCGCTGCAGGGCGACGCAGTGTAAAGCTGCTCCGGCCGGCCATGGAAGCGTTGAAAGCGCAGAAGGCACACGCATTTTTGGCGGATGCGGAGGTTTTCCAGAACCCGCGTACGCTGGAGCGCTGGGCAGGAGACGGGCCGATCAGGAAGACCATGTGGGCCCCAGCAATGAAGAAGGCTGGTGTGAGATATCGACGGCCTTATCAGACCCGGCACACTTATGCCTCAATGATGCTGTCTGCTGGCGAGCATCCTATGTGGGTAGCCAAGCAAATGGGGCATACCGATTGGACAATGATTGCCAGAGTGTATGGGCGTTGGATGCCCCACTCAGATAGAGATGCGGGACTAGGGCGGAAACCGTTTGGATTAAAGATTACGTCGGTATAGAAGCACTTGATCAGCAGGGTCAGATAGGGTGATAGTATATGATTTTGATCTGGCAGGAGCCTAAAGAATGGAATCCAACTCGCTTGCTATTGCTTCCTTCGTAAAAAGAAACTGGGACAAAATCAGTACGCTATATAAAAGTGCTGATGAATCATTGCAAATCACTATGCGCACCGCCTACTCAAACTATCTATCTAACTCTGCAGAAAGGCACTCTAAGGGCAAGTCATTTTTCATTCGTCAACCCACTTATATATATAACTATTATGTCCCTATCAGCATACGAATACACCACGACGAAATTCACAAGCCCGGCATTTTGAGCTGTACGGCCAATCACAACAGGATTGTTATTGCAGGAAGCGGCGGATCAGGAAAAAGTGTATTACTAAAACACTTGTTCATGGACTGCATAAACAGCGGAGCATTTGTACCAATATTAATCGAGTTACGAGACCTCAACCATCGAGACTCAGACCTCGAGAAGCTCATACTTGAAAACCTTGAGGTCTATGGCTTAAACATTGAAAGTAAATATTACGAAGCTTCGAAGAAAAGTGGTACATTTTGCTTTTTTCTAGATGGTTACGACGAAGTTTCACATAGCAAAAGAGCAAAGCTTACGAGAGACATCAAAAAGCTTTCTAATAAGAACCCTAAATGCCCAATAGTAATTTCTACCAGACCAGAAGAAACGATTTTAGGAATGGAAGACTTTGGCGTATTTTCGATTATGCCATTAACCCTCGATCTTGCACTGGAGCTCGTAGAAAAGCTAGACTTTGACAACGAAATCAAAAACAAGTTCTCTAGAGAACTGCAAAACTCACTATTTGAAACGCATGAGTCTTTTCTATCTAATCCTCTGCTACTCTCTATCATGCTGCTTACGTATAGAGAAAACGCCAAGATTCCCACTAAGCTAAGCGTATTTTACAACCAAGCCTTCGAGGCTTTATTCACTAGACATGATTCCTATAAAGGAGGTTATAGCCGAGACTTTCTGACTAAGCTAGACATCCTAGATTTCTCTAGAGCATTCTCATTATTTTGCTTGCAAACCTACGAGAAAAGAGAATTCAAAGCTAGCAGAACGGAATTTCTCAGTTATATTTCGAAAGCGCAAAAATCATCAGGCCTGACATTTGATCCAGAAAGCTTTCTGACAGACTGCCTCAATGCAGTATGTCTACTTATGGAGGACGGCCTTGAGGTTACCTTTTCGCATCGCTCATTTCAGGAATATTTTGTAGCTACTCATATATCACAGGCTGCGCCAGACGTCCAACATACATTGATAGAGCGATATCGTGTAAGGATGAGATCAGACTTAGTAATCGAACTCCTTCAAGAAATAAATCCCGAACTGGTGGAACGTGAATTGATTCTTCCGTGTCTCGAGCGGCTTTTTAACAGGGTAGGCATGAAAAAGAAAGCTGGCGTGACTCATGCTGCAAAGATGTTCAAAGAGTACTACGAAGAGTTAATAATTAGCCAAGATCATATAATGGGGACATTCAGCTCAACTGACGCAAATGAGATAGATGTGCTCCGCCTTGCAGTACGCGCCTACGGAAATTACTCTTTCATGGGGCACGAAGAGCATCAAAAACTAACCACCAGGCTTATAAACGAATATAGCCCTGAACCAGGTGCGCTAATCAAGTACAAAAACAAAGATTTCCACATAAGAAATGAATGCTTTAAGGAAATATTGCTGGGGAAAGGCGGATTTTCAGTGAGCTACTGTAATGCGGGTATGGAAATTTACAAATCGCTCAAATCAAAACACGATCGCCGTCTTGAGAGCCTAGATAACCTACTGCGTTAAAATGACAGCAAAATGACAGCTTCGTCGCTGTGTTGCCCGCATTTCATGGATGAGCCGGGGGTTCAAATCCCCCCCGGCTCCACCAAATGAAGCGTCACAAAAAAGGCACCTCGCGTTGATCGCAGGTGCCTTTTTTGTGGCTGTTCCCGCTGGGCTTTGCCGGCTTTGTGACAACCTGTCGCCCTATGAAGCCCATCCACGGATGTCGCCTTCATCTGAACGTTTTCCAACGCTTGTCCCGTGTGAAATCCCACCCCAAGAAATAGTTAGGGGTCTCAAAAACTGCCACAACGATAGTGATTTCCGAGTACATGCCTATCTGAGTGAACCGACAATATAGGTTATACCTCACTCCCCTGCGAAGTAGTCGCTGTCGAGCTGCTTCACCTCGTACACCTGCTTAACGCTCACCCCCAGGTTGTTCTCTACCATCAGACGCGCCAGCTCGACACCGTCGATCAGCACCACCTTGATATCCAGCCCCAGCGCTGCAGTACGGGCACCATCGGAAAAGTCCGAAGTGGTGATAAACACACCCTTTCGCGCTCGTTGGCGGGTTAAGGCTCCGATGAACTTGTCGATCTCCGGGCGATGCACCGTGTTGGTCCAGCGCTTGGCTTGCAGGTAGATTACGTCAAGACCAAGCTTGTCTTCTTTGATGATGCCGTCGATACCGCCATCATTGGTCGCTTGAGTCGCCTTGCCGGCTTCCTTGCGCGAACCGCCGTAGCCCATGGCGATCATCAGATCGACCACTAGCTGCTCAAAGAAGCTAGGTGTCGCTGCCCGCACTAGCGCCAGCAGCTCGTCTGCCAGTGACTGCACTAGTGCCTGATGTGCTTGTGCCAACTGCTCATCCGGCGTGGTCTCAGAAATCTCAATGTCCAGCGCAGCCGGTAAATCAGCTACTTGAGGCTTGGCGGTATGGAAGTTAGCGAACTCGGGGAACTGCTTTAACCAGCGCACCGTGATGCGCTCCGGCCCATCGGCCAGGACATCGAGTCCGCCCGGCGTGATCTGCACCATGCCCTTGACGGGAATGCACAGCAGCCCGGCCTTATTTAGGTAGGTGCGAGCCCAGCCCACACGATTGTTGATCACGGTTTGATTGCCGGAGGGCAAGAGTTCTTTGCGCTCATCCTCGCTTAGCTGAAACTGATCGGCCACCCGCTCACGCACCTCATTAAGCGGCAGCGGCGCACCGTTCTGTACGGTGGCAAGCACCGGCCGCATCACACTTTGAAAATCCGGAATTGCCATCGTCACTCCTTAACCTTGTAGGCCGCCGCGCAAGCCATTCTCATCGAGCCCCGCAGCCGTCTTCAGCATCTTCAAAATCACCAGCGCAAACGCCCGGCTCTTAGTTTCGTTATCCAGCACTTCCAGTGACAGCTTTTCGTGGTCGGTCATGGCATCTAGCACAGTGTCCAGTACGCGCTTGGGGAACAGGCCGTGCATGACTTGATCCACCGAGTGGTTGTTCACCTGGGCCATCACATCTTCCTGGCGGCTGATGCGCTTGGCGATGCCGGCGAGGAATTGCAGCTGATCGTCATCGCTTACCTCGGCACCGAAGATATCGTTCAGCGCTTCGATGATTTCCGATAGGCGCTTTTTCTCCGGGTCGTGGGGCTTACCGCTGCCCACATCGCTGCCGGGCTTGAGGGTGTACTCACCGTTTTCTTCGTTCAGCCGCAGCTGGTGCTCGGCGCGCTTGCTCAGGCGGTAGTGGCTAAGCTGCAGCTCGCCCACGTCCACATCGTCTTGCTGCAGGCGGTCCACGCGCAGCAGCGGGTGCAGGTGCTTGGCATACACGCACAACTGCTCAAGCTCACGGTCCTCATAAGGCACGATTTGCGAGAGGAACTCATACAGGCGCACAAAGCTCTGCAGGTTCTTGCGGAACAGGTCGAGCTGATCGACCTGCTCGCCAGCTTCTTTCAATGCGTGCTCGGCTTTTTTCACGCCGGCGCTATCCCCATTGGCTTCGGCGGTGCGCTTGTGATCCAGCGCCTGCTGACGGGATTCCAGCGAGAAAGCATAGCGCTTGGCAAAACGCTCTTTGGCCGGCGCGCAGTAATAACTGAGCTTGCTGGCTTGCGCCTTGGGATCGAAGAAGGCCAAGGCAAACGCTTCGACCTCTTGCCAGTGATAGATGCCCTCGGCATCCAGCTTTTTCTGCAGGTCATAGATGATCTGAGGGTCGGTCACGTCGCTCAGCTCGGCCTTGGTGTAGTACGGCAAGAAGGCGTCGAGGATGTCCTGCGGCTCATTAAAGAAGTCGAGGATGAAGGTTTGCTTGCTGTCGCCGAAGGTGCGGTTCAGCCGCGACAGGGTCTGCACGCAATCCACGCCCTGCAGTTTTTTGTCCACGTACATAGCGCACAACTTGGGCTGATCGAAGCCGGTTTGGTACTTGTTGGCGGCGATCATCACGTTGAAGTCCTGGGTGTCGAACGCCTGCGCCAGGTCGCGGCCATTCAGACCAGCGTTGAGCAGGCTGCTGCTTTCCGTCACCTCTTCGGGGATCACCCCATCCGGCAACACGCTGCCGGAGAAGGCCACCAGCGGGTGCACATCGTTGTAGCCCATCTGCTGCACATAGGCTTTCAATGCCAATTGGTAGCGCACCGCCTCCTGACGGCTGCTGGTCACCACCATGGCCTTGGCCTGGCCATTCAGCAGACCACGGATATTGGCGCGGAAGTGCTCGACGATCACCTCGACCTTCTGGCTGATGTTGTACGGGTGCAAACGCACCCAACGGGCTAGCTTGATGCGCGCTTTCTTGCTGTCCACCTCGTCGTCTTCGCCATCCGGGTGGGCGATCTTCCAGGCGGTGCTGTAAGTAGTGTAGTTACGCAGCACGTCGAGGATAAAACCCTCCTCGATGGCCTGACGCATGGAATACAGATGGAACGCCTCGGGCTTGTTGCTGGAGCTGGCTGGCAGCGTCGGGTCGGCCGGACGACCGAAAAGCTCCAGGGTCTTGGCCTTGGGCGTGGCGGTGAAAGCGTAGTAGCTGATGCGCTCATTCGGTTGGCGCGCCTGCACGGCGGCGTCCAGCAGTTCTTCAGCGCTGATATCTTCGCCATCCAATGCATCACTGCCGAGAATCTGCTTAAGCTTGCTGGCCGATGAGCCGGTTTGCGAGGAATGCGCTTCGTCGGCAATTACCGCATAGCGCCCGCTGGCCAGCTTGGGGTACTTGTCCAGGGCATCGAACAGCGCCGGGAAGGTCTGGATGGTGACAATGATGATGCGCGTCTGCTCAGCCAGCGCCTCGGCCAGTTGTTCTGATTTGCTTTGGTTGCCTACATCCCGGCTGATCGGTTTGACCACGCCTTGGGCATGCTCGAACTGGTAGATGGTGTTCTGCAGTTGGCTGTCGAGCACTGTGCGGTCGGTGACTACGATGACTGAGTTGAACAGCCGTTGCCCTTCCTCGTTATACATCGAGGCAAGTTGGTGTGCAGTCCAGGCGATGGAGTTGGACTTACCTGAGCCCGCGCTGTGCTGGATAAGGTAGCGCCTTCCGGGGCCTTCGGTATGGGTAGTTTCGATGAGTTTGTTGACTACTTCCCATTGGTGGTAACGCGGGAAAATCATCGTCTCTCTGGTAAGCGGTGTCCCATCAAAGCCTTCGCTGATTTTCTTGTCCAGGTGCAGAAAGCGCCCCAGCACCTTGAGCCAGGCACCAGGCTGCATCAGGCGTTGCCATAGGTAGCTGATGGCGTACTGGCCGTCATCCTCAGGCTGTGGATTGCCCGCGCCGCCTTCCGCGCTGCCCAGGTTAAACGGCAGGAAGAAGGTGTCTTTACCCGCCAGCTTAGTGGTCATCGCTACCTCGTTCTGACCCACGGCAAAGTGCACCAGCGCGCCACGTTTGAAAGTCAGCAGCGGTTCAGGCTTGCGGGTGAGAGGGTCTTTAACCGGGCGGTCGTAACGGTATTGGCGCTTGGCGTTTTCCACCGACTGCTTGAACTCGCTTTTCAGCTCCAGTGTGGCGGTGGGGATGCCGTTGACAAACAGCACTAGATCCAGCCGGGGATTGTAGCTCTGCCCACTACTGCCGGCCTCGCGCGCATGCGGCGAGTAGGATACCTCCGGCACCACGCGCAAACGGTTGCACTGGTAGCGCTTGAGGGTATCCGGGTTCATTCCGTGGTCGGGCTGGAAGCTGCACAGCTCGACCTTTACCGCTGGCAGCTTAAAGCCGTGGCGCAGCACATCTAGGGTGCCGCTTTGCTCCAACTCGCGCACCAGCTTTTGCACCAGCACATCGCCCGGGTTATTGGGGTTGGCCTTGGCGAACTTGTCCCAACGCTCCGGCCAGGCGTCCTTGAAGTAGCCCAGCACATCCTCGGTATACAGCGCAGTGCGCCGGTCGTAGCCGCTGGCGGTGCCGACCAGCCAGCCTTGGGCGGCCAGGGCGACGATAATGTCCTGCTGAAATTGCGCTTCCTTGCTGTCCGCCATTACACGGCCTCTTGTGCTAATTCGGGAGTTGGCGCGCTGGCCGGTGGCTGCCAGCCGCGTACGTCGATCTTGCCGGTCACGGCGGCAGAGATCAGGGCGGAGCGGCGCTCTTGGAGAAGTACCATCGAGTTTTCTGATTCAGCCGTGAGGTCATCAAAGATCGATGACTGCTCTTCGACGAACTCAGCAATTGTCGCTTGCTCACTCAAAGGCGGCTTAAACATCCAAAACTCTATCGCGTCAGCGATGTTGAACTGCTTCTGGGCCGCGCCATACTGAACAACTTCAACTTGCTGCCTAACCAAACGGCTATTCATTACAGCGCAAAGCCATCTCGAATCGAAACCTCCGCGCTTAACCAACATAACTGAAGCGCAGTTCCCACCTTCGCACTCAGGCGGTACGACAGCCGTCAAACCTGGATACCCAACTCGCATGGTGACAATGTCACCTGCCTCTAGCATAGTCTTTCGATTTCTCAAACTGTCTTGCAGCGAAATCTTTCGTGCCTTATCAACCTCAATAAGTCCTTCCTTCACCTCACCACCGTATATGAACGGCAGGCCTTCTTCTGCCACATAGTCACTGGGGTTAACAACTATTCCTACAGTAATAAACGGCGAAATATTTTTAATGCGCTTCCTTTCCCAATGCGCCGGCACCTCGCCTAGCCATTCCACGCCGGAGTCTTTCATCGGTACCGTGGGATCGAGCCCTCTGGTGACGACTTGGGAGATCACCGCCTGGCGCTTTTCCTTGAGCAGCTCGATCAGGCGCTGCTGCTCTTCGATCAACGCGTCGATGCGGGCGGTTTCGTGGTCAAGGAAGCGGGCGATTTGGGTTTGCTCAAATATCTCAGGTTTCGCGACCTTAAAGTTATTAATCACATCAGTGGGCACACGCTTTAGCCCGCCAGCACCAATCATGCAGGAAGTACAGAAGCTCATATAATTGTCTTCCTGCACTCGATAATATAGGTACTCAGCATTAAAAGCCTGACTGGGTCTAAGAACATTAATTTCGCTAGAACCGAACCCAATGCCATTGGTCAGGCCTTTGGCAATCGCAATATTCTTATTCTCGAAGCAGGGCGTGACCTTTGCCTGCAGTACGTCTCCATCTTCGAAGTAGGTATAGCTACCAATCACCTCTTCGATGAGGCGTTCTTCATCCAGTTGGACGATACCAGTTTTGAGCTTTTCCATGGGAACGAAGCTGCATAACTGCTCAGTACTGCCGTCGTAGCTTGACTTTCTTGGATTGAGTAAGGCGAGATGCTTTAATGGAGTCAATACCCAATGCTCCGGCACCTCGCCTAGCCATTCCACATCAGATTTTTTATACGCTGGATACGCCGGAAAACTCATGCCGAGAGCCCCTCGATCATCTGCTTGATACGGTCGGTGCAGGCCCTCAGGTCGCTATCGATCTCGGCCAACTGGCGTGGCGGCTGGAACACGTAGAAGTGACGGTTAAACGGAATCTCGAAGCCGACAACGCCGACCTTGCGGTCCAGCACGTCGGTCTTGCTTTCGTCGATCCAGGCATCCGGCACATGGGGGATGACTTCGCGCTGAAAGTAGTCGTACACCGACTCGCCCAGGGGCACATTCTCGTTGTCCCGCAGACCAGAGTCTGCTTCCGGTTGGCCCTTGGTGGTGCAGATATCCGCCTCGGGGTCGCGCTCACTTAAGGCATTAAGTAGGGCTTTTAGCTCCGGCGCGCTAAGGCTAATGTTGTATGCAGTGAGGTTTTTTTTCAGCAGTTTGCTGAACTGCTCGCGGTTGCGGTGCAGTTGGCTGGCATCGATGGATTGCAGGGCAGCCAGTAACTGTTGCTGGGCGGCGCTGTCGAGCTTCTGCAGGGCTTTTTCTTCCAGCACTTTAGCGATGCGCTTGGCGTTGGTTTGGAAGTTCAAGCGCAGTGGGCGCTCGACGGTGATGCGGCGGTAGCCGAAGGCGTCGATGGGGAAGATTTTGCTCTGCGCCGTTTGCTCAAAGCTGCCATACAGACGCACCAGTTCGCTGATTTGATCTTCGGTGATGTACTGGCGCTTGCTGCCCAGCGACTTGCGCATTTTGGCGTAGTTCTGGCTGCCGTCGATCAACTGCACCTTGCCCTGGCGCGCAGCGGCCTTGTGGTTGCTGAGTATCCATACATAGGTGGCGATGCCCGTGTTGTAAAACATGTCAGTCGGCAGCGCGATGATGGCTTCAACCAGATCGTTCTGCAGCAGGTAGCGGCGAATCTCCGACTCACCCGAGCCCGCGCCGCCGGTAAACAGCGGCGAGCCGTTGAGGATGATGCCGATGCGCGAGCCACCGTCGCGCGGGTCACGCATCTTGCTGACCAGGTGCAGGAGGAACAGCAGCGAGCCATCGGACACACGCGGCACGCCGGGGCCGAAGCGGCCGTCGAAGCCCTTAACTGTGTGCTCGTCGGTGATCTGCTTCTGCACCTTCTTCCACTCCACGCCGAACGGCGGGTTGCTGAGCATAAAGTCGAAGCGCTTGTCGGCGAGCTGGTCGCTAGACAGGGTGTTGCCGAGTTTGATGCTGGCCACGTCCTGGCCTTTGATAAGCATGTCCGCCTTGCAGATGGCGTAGGACTCAGGGTTGAGCTCCTGGCCGTGCAGCGACACACTGACCTTCTCGCTGATTGATTGGATGTACTCATCCCCCTCAGACAGAAAACCACCAGTGCCGGCGGTGGGGTCATAGATGGTGACGATGCTGTTGGGCGCGAGCTTGTGGTCCTGATCAGTGATCACTAGCGAGGTGGTAAGGTGCACGATATCGCGCGGTGTGAAGTGCTCCCCCGCGGTTTCGTTCGAACTTTCAGCAAACTTGCGGATCAGCTCTTCGAAGATGATGCCCATGCCGAAGTTGCTGATGAACTCGGGGCTCAGATCGGTGGCGGCGAAGCGCTGCGTAACCTGATAAAGCAGGTTGGCGGTTTCCAGTTGCTGGACGAAGTCTTCAAAATGGAAGTGCTCGAAGATCTCGCGGGCATCCTTGCTGAACGCTTGTACGTAGCTCATCAGGTCGGCGGCGGTCTGGGTGTCGGATAGCGTGCCGAGGGTCAACGAGGAAGAGTTGAAGAACTGCTGGCCAGCGGCGCGCAGCAAGTACATTTCACGTACGGTGTCCGGGCGGCCTTCCTGGGCGTAGGACTCGCGAATCACGACATCCTTGGTCGGCGCCAGCACACACTCCATACGCCGCAGTAGGGTGAATGGCAGGATTATGCGCCCGTACTGGGACTGCTTGAAATCACCACGCAGTAGGTCGGCAATCGACCAGAGGAAGGCGGCCGTCTGGGAATGATTTTCCGTGTTCACTCAATAATTCCTTGGAATACACAGGCAAAAGGGTGATTTTAACTTTTCGAGCCGACTGTATGTCACAGCCCGAGGGCTCATGGGCGCCCTAGATGCCGCGCACATTAAGCCTCAGAACGTCCAGTGCCAACACTGGACGTGCGAACAGGTAAATAATCTACTCAGTTACTACTGACGCACCCGCCCTAGCTCGCAGGTTCTTGCGGATTGGCACGCTCGGAGATGAGCGCACCTGTACCCATAATTGACATATCAATGCGTGTTCAGCACGGTTTCAAAATCAGAAGCCTGCAGCTCCGACGTTCCACTCAACATATCTTGCGCCAACGCTCGCCGCTTACTCAGCAGCTCGTCCAGCGTCGCTTCAAACGTCGGCATCGTCGCATCCCGAACCGTCGGGTAGTACACATACACATCCTTCTGCTGCCCAATCCGATAGGCTCGATCCGTCGCTTGGTCTTCCTTGGCCGGGTTCCAGCAACGCGTGAAATGAATGACGTGATTCGCGGCCTGCACGTTCACACCAAACCCGACGGCGATAGTGGACAGGATGATGACTGCAAAACCTGGCAACTCCTGGAATTGATCGATCAGCCTCTGTCGGCTGTTGGTACTCTGACTGCTGGTACTGGTATCGCCATTGATGACCGTCGCCCGAAACCCGAAATGCTGCTGAATCGCGTGCTGCAACTCCCGCTGAATATCTCGCAACTCGGTAAAGACGATAACCTTGTCGCCGTTCCCGGCCCGCTTGATCGACTCGAGCGTCTGCATCAGCCACTGAAGCTTCGGCGAGTTGTCGCGCAACCGCGTGTCTGGCTGAACGCTGTAAGGATGGGCACAAATCAGCTTGAGCTTGTGCAGCAAGCCCAGCATGCCGGAGGTTTTCTGATCGAGCTGCTCTTCGATCTGCTGCTTCTGACTGTATGCGGAAATTTCGGACAGATACAGGTTACGCTGCAGGGTATGCATGCCAAGTGAACGGCATGCTGCGTCTTCGATTTTGGCCGGCAGGTCCTTGGCGATGTCCTGCTTGGTCCGCCGCAAAGTCTGCGGTTCGATCAGCCCACGCAGGCGTTCCAACGCATCCGTATCACGCTCCAGTACGGCTTCGATGGGGCGCTGATAGTCGCGACCGAACTGGTTCAGGCCGCCCAGGAATCCTGGCTGAATGAAGTCGAACAGGCACCAGAGATCGATCAGGGTGTTCTCGACCGGCGTACCGGTACACGCCACTCGGAACCGTGCGGGAATGGCTTTGATCGCCTGAGTCACCAGTGCCGCCGGGTTCTTCAGCTTCTGAGCTTCGTCACACACGACGATAGACCATTGCTGGCGCGCCAGGGAAAACTCCTGATCACGCAGTGTCTCGTAAGTCGTCAGGACGATTCGGGCATCGCCCATCCAACCTGGGCGCAGCAGGTTCTTGATGCCTTTGGCTTTCAAGTCCGCTGGGATTTCTTCTTTCTTGAACTTCACTGCACTCAAGGCTGAGCCGTACAGCTTCAATACAGGCAGCGCGTCAGCAAAGAAGAAACGGTGAAGCTCTCGCTCCCAGTTATCGAGCAACGAAACCGGAGCGACGATCAGTGTTGGCTGATCGTTTGGGTACTGTTCCAGGTACCAGACCAGGAAGGTGAGCAACTGGATCGTTTTCCCAAGCCCCATGTCATCAGCGAGCAAGCAACCCGATACGTCCGTGGGGGACAAGCGGAACAAATGCTGCAACCACGCCACGCCTTGCAGTTGATGGTCGCGCAGGACGACTTCTGGCTTGAGCAGGCCAGGCAGCTCTGGCGTTGCGTCCAAAGCGGCGCGTAACGCTGCTTGACGCACCTGAACGTAAGTCGGCTCGTCAATGTTGTGGCCGATTTGCAGTACGGCGCGGCCAACTTTTTCCCGTTGCTCAACCTGGCCGGTCTCGACAGGCGCAATCTTCTTCGACCAAGCATCAAACAGTTGCTCGGCAGCAGCAATCGAGAGGGGTGTTTCAGACTCTGGCAAACACACCGTGTCATCGCCGGCAGCGCGCGCTTCATCCAATCGCTGCCCAAGCGCTTCAAATTGAGCGCGATCGGAAGGGTCCCATCGACCGAGGCCCTCTGCATCGATGCCCAGCGCTGCTACATCCTTCGGCAACCAGTTCTCGGTCGCCTCTTTGACCAGGAAAGGCGAAGTAATTCTTTCCGCTGCACCAATGCCCGTCACACGGTCGCCGTAGAGGGAAAGATCCAGGACCGAGTCAAACTCGATACCGGCCGCCTCATTTTGCCACCGTTTAAGCAGGTCATTGATGCCTGCCAACTGGCGCAAATCAAAATCGCTGAGCTCCAGCTCATAGCCCTGCCAGAAGCCCGCAGGCATGCCAGCGGCCAACTTCAGCTGCAGTTCATGCACAAGCGGCGCGAACTCATGGGCGGCTTTGAACTCAATTTCGATAGGCGCTTGCAGGGTTGGAGAAATCGGTTCGAGCGTCAGTATTACCTGCCCGATATGCTGGCCCGCTTCATCCAGTTTGGGTTCCAGATGGAAACGATGAAAGAAAATGCCCGCCTCGGCAAGCTCGTCTTCATAGTCCTCCGCATCCAGCACTTGCGCGGCACTTTCGCCGAGTGTGCTGTAAGGGTTACGGACGAATGAAAGGGCATCGTCACCAGCAACCCGACGTCCGGGCAGTGAGCGCACGTAGTCCAATACCGATTTGACTTCAGGCTCAATCAGAACATGAGTCAACGAGCCATCGTCACCCGTTACCCGGTATCGATCCTGAACCAGCTTGGCACCGTCAAAACTCTCAAGCCAGTTGGCCGGCTGGCCTTCGAAGCTCGGTTGCAACTCGATAACCGGTGTATCGCCAAGCGTCGATTTTCGTGGGTTAAGTCGCAGCTTCTCGGGTTTGATAACGACAGTCTTGTCCAAGAAGCCATCCATGCCAGCGCCAGCCTTGCGCGCCAGTTTTCTGATGCTGGCCCAGCCGATCTGGTTGGTCACTTCACCGGGCTCATTTTGTTGTGCCAGATAAAGCTGTCGTACCGCACCGGTCAGTTTCCAGGATGCCTCTGGCAGCATTTCTGTAGCGCCCTGATGCTGAACAATGGCCCCCGTTCGCTGCACCTGCACGTTGGCATTGGACTGCGGATCACGCCAGCCACTGACGGAGACCTTGAACTCGTCGGAGGCAAGGCTGCCCTGGCTGCTCAATTGAGGGATGAGAGCTGTCTGCGGCGGCAACCCCAATAGTGGCAGGCTTGTTTCGTGCTCTGGCTCATCCAGCAGCCGGTAGAGCTCATCCCAGGTCAAAAGCCAGCGATCGCTCAACTGGGAGACGAACTCCTCTTCTTCCAGCTGATCAAGATAACTCGCCAGCGACCAAGACTCCGTGCTCTCCGCCAAGCTCAGGGGATAGCAGATGCCCTGCTCTTCAATGGAAAAAACCGGCTCAGTTTTTTCTGCTGCCGAGTTCGGCTGCAGGCCAATGCCTTTTAGGAAACGCTTGAGCATTACTGTCTCCAGAACCGGAGTGGCTGGTTATTGACGGGCCTGAAGCCCAGGCGTTGCAATGCAGTTACTGCGGCCGGGTCATGATCATCAAGCTGGACCTGAAATGCACCACCGCGCTCGCGCTGATCATAGACCTTATGTTTGACCGACTTTAGAGTGTCGCGGACCTGGTCTTCAAAAGGCAACGGCTTGGCTGAACCTGCCGCTGCGGCCTGACTCTGTAAACTAATACCCCATTGCTCGAGGGCATAATCGAATTTGCTGAGCCAACCCTCTATGCGGTCCGGGCGGCTGGGTGCAGGTGAATGCCGCATTCGATCCAGTGCACGATTAGGCTGCTTCAGCTCGCTCGCCAATTCGAGCTGCAACTTGTCTGGATTGAATGGTGACTTGTCTGCTTGATACACATAGCAGGCATTACCCGTACCGGAGAACTCCACAAAAAAGTAGTTCCCGATCTGCATGATGACGGCGTTGTTATGACCGGGGCCACCTACCAGTCGGCTGAGGCGCCCTTTGTTCTTCTCTCGGAAGTGGACGAAGTCTCGTCCGCTGTCATGCCAGGCATCCGAACCCATGACAATCCGGGTGTAACTCATCTGGTTGGCAAAACGCAGCCAATAATGCAGCCGAGATTGATCGACTTCTGCCTCCCCTTTAAGCAAGTTGAAGAAGTGCTCCAGATCCTCCTTCGCAAACCACGCCACAACCATCGCACAGACATCTTTATCGACATACTGCAGCCAGCTGTTTTGTCTGGAGCGGATCTGCGGACTACCCCAATTGTCGAGCGCGAGCTGTTTGAGCAGCGACGATGGCTTCTCCCGATAAGCTGCTAAGTGGTAGCGCGACAGGCATGCACTCAGAATGTCGTTCATGTACCGCGGGTGCTGCCGGCCGATGTCGACCAGGTCGGCCAAGCGCTGAGAAAACTCGGCGTCATCCAGCATGAAAATGCGAGAAATCAGCACGGTAAAAATCCTGCGCCACAGCCAGCTGTTATCCGGGATCTGCGCAATCGTCTGCAGGGCAGAAAGGTCGCTGATCTCGCCCTTGAACATCTGGTCACCCAGCGTGGCGCCTGCCTGCTCGGAAAAAAGCTCCTGATGTTGCTGAACGATCTGTACCCATTCCTTCACACGCTTCTGCTGGTCTCTGACGCATTCGAAACCGAGCTGAACGTCTTCGCGCAGCAGGCACCAATTGGCGTTCTGCGCCGGCGTAGCGGCGTCGTAGCCAAAGTAGCTGAAGCATAGCGCCAACCAATCCCGGCGGCTCAGGCTTCGCTTTTCGATACGCTGATGCACTTCTTCGTGCACCCGGGCATAAAGCTGGTCATCGTCCAGTATCGGCCCGACGCGCTCACTCTTGTCGGAAAGGCCGGCGAATACCAAGCGCCATTCCGAGGCGTTGAGTGGTAGTACATTGCGAAACTTGCTTATCGCAGCACGGCGCTTTTCTTCGGGTAGCGGCAAGGCCTTTTCAGCGCGCTCGAATCGCTCGTAAAGATCGACTCCCGCAGCAGCCAGACGGGGAAATCGCTCCAACGGTTCTGGGACCTGCACCGTGCGATGAGCTGACAGGCTTTGGCTAATGGCGGCGGAAAGCCTCGCGATCGAGCTGGTCATCGGTTCATCGCCAACTGACATTTTTCCACGTCAGTGTTAGTGAACACCGGCACATCAGTCTTAAGACTGCTCTCCTTCTCCTTCAAGCCAAAGAACTGCATGCGCAACTCCACTCGCCGGCTTTCTTCCTTGGTGTCCTTTGCATTGTTGAACGACACACCACCCGCCAGAAACATCGATCTAATCTGCTGTTGATACTCCGGCGACAATCCGACCTGGAGCGGGCTACGACTATCGAGCAGGCTGCACATCACCCACTCCGAACGCTGCAGTGACAGGTGCAGGTTATAAAGGTACGAACCGTCGGTATCGGTAGACCCCTCGATCACAACCTGCTTGAACCACTTGCGCCCCTCTTCACTGTTGGCTGCGTCTAGAATCATCGGCACGACCTCCTGAAGTGCCGATTGGCCATCGTTGCTGAGTGCGTACTGGTTATGCCCAAAACGGCCAGCATCGCCGAAGCTGATTCGGTTGTCCTTGCAGTCTACGACGATGGTCTTGCTGGCAGTCTTAGCCCTAAGGCTCAGGTGCTCACAAATCTGACTGATGTCCTTGCTACGCTGCTTCTCTCCCTGTTCTGCCTGGTTGATCCGCTGCGTCACAGAACTCAAAGCCGCCACCATTACCACGAGAAACAGAATCATCATCGCGGTCATCAAATCAGCGAAGGAAATCCAAAAAGGCTTCTCTCCCTCGTCCTTTGAACGGGCAGCCGAAGGCATTTGCTTACCAAACATCGACTAGCCTCCGTTACCGCCTGATACGTTCCATGATGTCACCGAAATCTTCGAGACTTTCCTTGACCCCTTCCACACCGCCAGCGAGGCTCTTGACTGCTTTATCGAGCTCGGTGTCGAGGCTGCCCAGAGTTTGTCTCAACGCCCGGTCCATGCCCTCACCGAATTCCTTGAAGCCGTTACCCAGCACACCACTGATGTTTTCGAGGTATTCATACACTTCGCGGTTAAGCGCCTGCATCCGCTCGCTCTGAACCTTCAGGTCCTGAAGATACTGGCTGCGACCGCTGGCTTCCCCGTGCGCACTGGCGACGACCCCTTCGATGACCGCGAGCGTTTTCCCTAATGCTTCTCGATTGTTCCGGTAGTCGGCGACAACGGTGTTCAGCTCACGCGACGCCTGTGCAAGCTCAACCCCTGCGCCCTGAACTGTACCCATCAATCCCGCAGTCGACTCACTGGCTCGTGCAACGCTTTGTCCAGCGGTTTCAAACCGCTCAGCCGCGGCCCGCATCTTGTCCGCACCTAGCTGCATACTGTGCAGATGCTGCTCTGTCTGGGCGCTCAATGCATTGACGGTGTCTTGGGCAGATTTCTGTTGCTCGGAAACCGTCTGCAGCAATGCCCTGACCTGCTCGTCGAGGCCGCCTACCAGATCGCGGGTGCCTTGGTGCAGATCAGCCTGCGCAGCACGGGTGGATTGATCCATCTGCTGCTGACCCTGTTCCAGTTGCTTGAAGACTGCCGAGAGCTGTTCACCCAGCACCTCGACAGAGCCTGCAATCTTGGTCATGGTTTCCTGCTGGCCTTGGCCGATGCTCTGCTTGATCGACTCGACAAAAGCCTGGAGATTCTCAGCCATTACCTGTTGGCGAGCCTCGCTTTGAGCAAACAGCTTCTCCATTTGCTCGGCCATTCGAGCGCCAGCCCCCTCCCCTTCGTTGCCGATACGGGCAACCGATGCCTGAAGATTGGCGAGCATCTCGTTCATCCCCGCTTGCATGGCGTTTTGTCCGGCCTGCATATCGGCCAGTAGCTGGGCAATCATGGTCGAACTGTTTTGATTCGAGGACTCGCTAGCCGAACGCATATCCTGGATCAGCGTCGAGAAGCCCTGCTGCATCGACTGCATGGCGGCAACCGACTGGCCCATCAACTCGTGCAAGCCATTGAACTGCTGGCCGAATGTACCTTCCAGCTTGTTCATGAACGCCACCAGAACATCCTGAAGCAGGTTCTGTACCTGCCCTGACTGATCGCCACTGGCGGCCTGCACGGCCCCCGCGATGGCTTCAAGCGGCGACTTGAGGCTATTTTCAATTGCGCCGCTCACCTGGTCGGCCAGCAGCTGCCCCGAGTCACGGTAGGTCATCGACAAAGTATCTGCCAATTTGAGGCTTTCACGGACCTGAGTATCAACGAGGTTCTGTAACATTTCTCGCAAATCGGTTACCAGGCTATCCTTCAACTGACGGGTTTGCACCGAGCTTTCAGCACTTGATCGCACCAGCTCGGCCAGGTATTCCTCGCCGACACCGCTGTCAAAAAGCCCGTCGATGGTTTCATTGAGTGCCTCAAGCAGCTTGTAGCAGTGTCCCAAGCGCCACTTTTCAGTAAGCGTGACGGCGATAGAGGCCATGATTGAAATGAAGGAGCCGATGAAAGCGAACAGTACGTCTTTCAATAGCTTATCGACGCTGGCGTTAACCTGTTCAGGCGTGCTCGGGTCAAAGTGCTGAAGACCTAGCATCAGGCCGAAGAAGGTTCCGACGATCCCGATACCGGTCAAGATACCCGGTAGGTGCTTATAGAACTCGGTCCCCAGCGGGGTATCAACCACACTTTGCGGTGAGAAGAAGTGTGCAGCACCGGCAGTGGCTCGCGATCGGACAAGAACCTGTTCGCCCTCCTTGAGCTCGAACTGATCGTGCAGCGTTTCAGCATACTCACGCCAGGAATGCCCCAATCTGCCGCCACTGAACAGACGTTCAAGCTCAGAGCGCCGAAGAGGTGGAGCGAGAGTTTTGACGTTCTGCAAGCTAACAGTCAAACGTTTCAGCTGGGCGCTAAGCTTGAATGACCTACAGAAGTAACGGACGAAGTACCAAGCGCACAGAATGAAAACGAGACCAACAACCATTTTGGGTGCGATCAGCTGCTCAGAGCTTGCTGCACTCCATAGGTGCAACAACGTCGAAAAATCCATACCTTCCGCCTTCAATTAAGCATTCTTGATGTTCAGCATGACCGCATTGCCGACACTGATGCGTCAAAGATCAATTCAGTTGGATCAATGACAGCACCTTGCCAGGCACGCGCTTCGGGATGCCACAAACTCGGAATGGGCGGGCGCACCACGTGCACCCTAGAACCTTCCGTGGACAAATGTTTGGAGATAATGTCCTTATGCCAGCACCTTAGCTTGAGCCGTAACTGTCGTAAAGCTGAAAGCTCAACCCCTATATCCGGCATCCTGAAGCGAAGCGATTTCCCATCTACCCGCTTAGCTTGAGAGCAGCCCTCTAGGTACGTCTGATCGGGGTGGAAAACCTCAGGCAAGTGCAGTGCAGGCAGATGTCGGGCTATGCTTCAGTTCGATGCGCCGCGTCGGTGTCGAGCCGGGCCGACGATCGGATCTGGAGCTCGCGCAGGTCAGTCGAAACAGGCTGACGCTTCGACCAGGTCGACCGCGATTTGGGCGCAGGTCGACTTGCAGTAGTCACAGTTGTTTGTTGGCAGGCTAGGAATAGGTATCTCAGTATTCCAGTTAGCATTCTAGGCTTAAATGCAAACCGAAATTAAGCCTATTAATCAGTCGATTCAACTTACCCCGCCCCAAGCGAGCCTTACAAACCTAACACTTCGCGTAGCTCGCAAATGCTTTTTCTGTGCCCGAACCGATAGCGTTGGCTCAATCGCACTGGTGCCATAGCATCTCCTTAGCCCTCCCCCTTGCAGAACCTCCCTCACAAGCCGAAACTGCACCAAACGACGAGGTACACCATGGCACTCGACTACCCGCCCAGCCTCCTGTCCCAGGAAGAACGCTCAGCGATTGCTGAAATCGAAGCCACCACCAACATCCTGCGGTTGGTGACCCGGCTCACCAACATGCGCTTTGCCGCGATCACCAAGTTCGGTGACGCCGAACTGGTGATCTGCTCTGTACACGATTCTGCGGACTTAGGGATTGGCCCAGGTGAGGCCTTCCCACTGGAAGACACGATCTGCAGCGAGTTTCAGCGGGACCCTGCGCCGCTGCTGATCCCGAAAGTCAGCCATGATCAAAGCTTCGCCTCACGACTAATCGTCAAGACCTATGATCTGGACAGTTACGTAGGCGTGCCCATCTTCCTGCCTGACGGCCGGCTGTACGGGGCGCTTTGTGCGATCGATTCGCGGCCTGTGCTGTTCGAAGATCCTGATGTGTGCGAAACGCTCGAGATTTTTGCCCGGTTGATCGGGTGTATTTTCTTTGCGAGCTTGGTGGTGAAAGTCGAGAGTGCCGCGATTGAGTTGGAGTGATTTTTGGAAGGTGACGCTAGGGTCA
>Ga0308169_10001704_pt1 | contig 24786 bp, 30 predicted proteins | sample PhyBR1_2_FD_202139 | JGI IMG/M metagenome (GOLD analysis project Ga0308169, IMG submission 202139) | Phyllosphere microbial communities from UC Gill Tract Community Farm, Albany, California, United States - DLSLSB.R1 | ecosystem: Host-associated > Plants > Phyllosphere > Unclassified | place...
GCGCAGTTGCCAAGCCACGGCGGCGGTGCTCGGAAAGAACTCCGTAGCCGATGTGCCCGCCATTTTGAAGCAGGAAATCGTTAAGCTCGTATCTCACCGAGACACGCCCTACCAGTTCGCCGTCATCAAAAGCGCCAAAGAGCGCCGAGCGCACCCAGCCCTGAGGGATATGCTCGCCGCGGCGTCCTGCGCTCATCCGGTAGGTGTAGTCCTCCCACAGCTCATCGGCAGACCACGTCGGCAAGAATTCGAAATCGTCGGCGAGCATGGCCCGATGGGCGTCGATGGCCTGCTGCTCGTCTTGACTAGCTAGTTCGCGGAATTCCAGTGCGGCTGAAAGGGTCATGAAGCCATTATGCCAGTGCACAATTCCTTGCCAGCCCAGCCTCCGGCTAGTAGGCGATATCCTGCCCCTCGATTTCTGCGAACCACTGCACTGTCCCGCCATCCAGGCTGTAAACCGTGCTGGTTCCCGCCTGTTGCCGCGACATATGGCTGGCGGCCTTTCGGGAGCGGACACCGCTCTTGCAAACCATCACGATGATGCCGGCTTCGCGTGGTATTTGCGCATGCTCTCCGGCCAGCAATCGGTCCAGTGGCACATGAATGCTGTGGGGAATAGCGGCGATGCCACGCTCCCACGACTCGCGCACATCAACGACGAGCACCTCGTTATCCCGTTGCATTGCAGCCAGCTCATGCACGCCCAGGCTGGCGAAAGGTTCTTCAACGGCGCAAGCCACCGGCTGGTACTGGCCCAGCTGGACGACCCGCTCGCGCTGCGGATCGGCGACAAATTCCAAGGACCGGACGCTGGCAGCCAAGGCATCGTAGAGCCAGAGCTTGCCGCTGAGCGTGAGGCCAATACCTGTAATCAGCTTGAGCGCTTCGGTGCTCATTACCGAACCCACGACTCCGCACAGTGCTCCGAAGACACCGCCTTCGGCGCAGCTCGGAACCGAATCAGCATCCGGGATTTCCGGGAAGATATCCCGCAGCATCGGGCCGGTTCGCGGGTCAAAAACCGATACCTGGCCCGAAAACTGGAAGAGCGTGCCCCACACCAGCGGGGTCCCGGTGATTTCGGCAGCGTCGGAGGCGAGGTATCTCGTGGCGAAGTTGTCGCTGCCATCAATGACAAGGTCGTAGGCGGCGAAAAGCTCCAGGGCGTTGTCTTCGCTGAGCCGCTGGTTGAGCGGATCAATGACGACAGTGCTGTTGTGTTCGGCGGCCAGCCTCTGCACGGAATCGACTTTTGGCCGGCCGACATCGGATTCGCGATGCATGATCTGGCGCTGCAAGTTCGACAGCTCTACCGAGTCATCATCGAGTACGCCGATCCGGCCTACTCCGGCGGCAATCAGATAACTGGCGATGGGACTGCCCAGTCCCCCGGCGCCAATGATCAGGACCTTGGCGTTGATGATGCGCCGTTGGCCCTCTTCGCCTACCCCGGGCAGGGTCAGATGCCGTGAATAGCGGGCCAGCTGGCCCGGATCGATCCCTGCGGCAGGTTCGCAGAGCGGTTGGCGCAGCATTAGAATTCCCCGACCAAGGTTTGCATCATTCCCTCCGCAGGCGAGGATGCAAGTGCGGTATCGCGTCGTGGAATCCTGCCGGCCAAACGGGCTGCGCGGCCAGCTCGCACAGCGTCCCTCATGGCCGCGGCCATCAGCGGAGCGTTATGCGCGCGAGTCACTGCGCTGGCCAGCAGCACGGCATCGCAGCCTAGTTCCATGGCCAGCGCCGCGTCGGAGGCTGTTCCCACCCCGGCATCCAGGATCACCGGAACATTGGCACGGGAAACAATGGTGGAAATATTGTGCGGGTTCAAAATTCCCAGACCTGAACCGATCGGAGCGCCAGCAGGCATGATAGCTGCCACGCCGGCATCCTGGAGCCGCTGCGCCAGTGCAGGGTCATCATTGGTGTAGGCGAAGACCTGGAATCCATCGGCCACAAGCTGCTCGGTTGCCGAGTACAGTTCCAGCGGATCTGGCAGCAAGGTGTGCTCGTCGGCAATCACTTCAAGTTTGATCCAGTCCGTTTCCAGCGCTTCACGGGCCAGCTGCGCGGTGAGTACCGCATCACGGGCGGTGAAACACCCTGCGGTATTAGGCAAAGGAATGACGTTGTTGCGCTGGAGCAGCTCATAGACATTGCCTGCCCCGGCAGCAGAGAAATGGCGGATGGCAACGGTTGTCAATTCCGTGCCAGAAATGGTGAGCGCGCTATCCAGTGTGGTTAATGAGGTGGCCCCTCCGGTGCCCAGGATAAGCCGCGAGGATAGGGTGCGCCCGGCGACGACAAAAGGATCGTTGTTGAGATCCAGCTCGGTGAATTCTTGCGATTCCATGCTTAGCCTCCCTGGGCTGCCGTAACGAGTTCTATGCTGTGCCCGTCTTCAAGAGCTTTGCTGTTCCAGCTGCTGCGGGGAACGACTGCGCCGTTCACGGCCGCGGCCACCCCCAGCTTGCTGCCGTCGACTGCTTTTGAATCTGCGTCGAGTTCCTTGCCGATTTGCGCGCTGATGAATTCGCGCAGGCTGGTACCGGCCTCCAGCTGAACTTGCTGGGAATTAAAAATGATGTTGATCGATGTCATCCGAGTGCCTCCAGTGCGGCGGTTGCGGAAAGTGTTGGAAAACGTTGCGGATCAACGTCATTCAACAGTGGATTTCTTTTGTTGTTTTCAGCGAGATCCGCAGTCAGTTCGGATCCCAAGGGGCTGAGCAGCACCCCATGGCGCGAATAGCCAGTGGAGAGCACCAGCCCCGGGTCAATGCGCCCGATCAGCGGGCGGTCATCGGCGGTTGCCGGCCTTGGCCTTGCGATGACTTCGTTCAGCGAGCAGTCGATAATTCCCGGGACAAGCCTGCGGGCGTTGTCGAGCAAGTTGTACATGGCGCCCACATTGACTTCCGGGTTCTGGTCTTCCCGAACGCTGGCGCCGAGCACGAGGCTGCCGTCCTTGCGCGGAACCAGATACACGTTCTGCCGGTGGACGATGCCTCGAATAATCCTGGTCAGCAAGGCGGGGCCCGGCGGGCTTTGAATCCGCAGGATGTCGCCGTGCACCGGGCGCAATGGCAGCTTGCCCAGTCCTTTCACCGTGCCCAGCGCGGTGGCGATAATGGTTTGATCGGCTGCGAAAACTTTTCCTGAAGCCGTGCGAACGGCGCAGGTGCCTGATCCTTCGGTGATCAGTTCTTCGGCCTGCTCATGGACCAGGTCGTTGTGGAAGTGCTGGAGCAGGATGCGCACGACGGAACGGGGATCGATCTGGTGGTCTTCAGCGCAGAGCACCGCCCCGGAAATATTGCTGGCCAAGGCTGGTTCCAAGGACCTGGCTTGGCTCGGCAGCAGTTTTTCGGCGGACAATCCCAATGAGCTCTGCAGCTCCACGAGATCGTGGAGCGCTTCGCGGTCGGCAGGTTCTGCCGCGACGACCAGGGTTGAGCTTTGCAGGTAGTCGGGACGCACGCCCGTGGCCGCTTCCAGGCGATCAACGAACTGGGGGTAGCGGGCGCTGGATGCGGACAGCAACTGGTGCAGGGGGCCTTGGCCCCAGACGGTTTCGGCAGCTGGGGCCAGCATCCCGGCCGCTGCGTAGCTGGCGCCCTGGCCAGGTGCCGGGTCGATGATGGTGATGGTGTGGCCGCGTGAACTGAGCTCGAATGCGGTGGCTAGGCCGATGATTCCGGAGCCAACAATGTTGACATGCACAGTGGCACGCTTCCTTCCTACGGCGGCATGACCCGCATCAGGTGTAGCGGTCGGCTCAGTGCCCTCTCAGCCTGGTCGGTTTCAGGCTCCCGCGGAGTATTTGCGATTATAAGCATGAGGCAGCCCTGAAAAGCGAACTGCAGTTGACTTAGTTCCGTCATCTTTTGTGATGTACTTACCGGCATGGCGCAACAGGAATATCCCTCAGAATTGCCCGTCAATTCTCAACTATTCAGAGCCGTTGCAGGTCTGGAACAGCAGCTTCTCAGTGCCTCGCTGCGTGGCAACCGAAAATTGCTTGGCGAAATCCTGCATGAGAACTTCTTCGAAATCGGCGCAAGCGGAAGAACGTACGACAGGGATCAAGTCATGGAATTGCTGGCCACTGAAGATCCTTCCGCTGAGCGGTTGCGCGTTAGCGAGCCCTTGGCCATCCGACTATCAGAAAACCTCATCCAATTGCGCTGGAAGGCCAGCGGCCATCGCCCGGCACTTCGCAGCTCATTATGGTTCCGCGAGCAAGGCAAGTGGCAGATGCTGTTTCACCAAGGCACGCTCACAGGCCACGGCGCAAGCAAGCCTGCAAGGCCTGGCAGCGTCCGGGCAACAGGCGTTGCCGAAGAATTCAGCGTGAGGCAGCTCAGCGCGTTGGACGCCGGCTCCGTATACGAGGCGTTCATTTCCCATCCGGATATGCGGCGCCAAGGCGATGCCGATACGCCGGCAAAAGCACGGGCCTACGTAGATGCCCTGTTGAACGGCGAACAAAGCCAATTCCCGTTGGCGATCACTGCCAATGACCGGTTGATCGGGCTTGTTTGCGGGACGCTGGATCATTCACATGCCAATGCTTGGATTTGGTACTGGATGCATCAGGAGTATCGCGGTCGTTCGCTCACTACGAGGGCAGTTGCCACACTGGCGAATTGTCTTTTTTATGATCTTGATTTCTACCGCTTGGAGCTTGGCCTGCGGGCCAATAATCCCGGTTCACGCAGCGTGGCCGAGAACAATGGTTTTCTGCGTGAAGGAACCGAGCGGGGCAAATTCCTCGTCGATGGTGAACGCATCGACGTCTACACCTACGCCCGGCTAAGAACTGATTTGCCCGGCGCTGTAGCTCCGCTGCCACTTCGCCTGCCCTAGGGCTGGGCCCAGACACAGAAACGCCGCGGAATCCTCGGTGGATTCCGCGACGCTCCTGACGTCCCCTTAGGTTCTGTTCGGGATGTTTATATGCCTGGCGACGCCGGCGGTGCCGGTGGTGCCGAATCCGGGCCGTTGGAGCTCAGCTTGTCGGTATCGATCTTGTTCAGGGTGCGAGCTGCTGCTTCGCGGCCGCCAAGCCCGAAGGCCAGGGCCGCTGCCAGGGCTGCGCCGATGACAATTGCGCCGAAGGCCATGTTGATGATCGAGTCCGCAATGCCCATGTATTTCAGGCCCATTGCAACGAACAGCGCAATGGCCGTGTAGCGGATAATCTTCGACGCAGTGGTGTCGCCCATGAACTTGCCGATCACGTTAGCGACGACGAAGCCTGCGGCAACGATTGCTGCACCGAAGAGGATCTTGCCACCCAGTTCCAGAATCTCATTGAGGATATTGGTGATAGCCGGGAAGTTCAGCATCTGTGCTGCCATCACGCCGAAGAACAGCACGATAGCAATCTTCACGATGCCGGCAATGATGCCCGATGCGCTCTTGCCTTCTGGAACAACGCCCCAGCCGGCAACGACGCGATCAGTGCCTACACCGTGGAGGGTAGACTCCAGCAGCTGTCCAACAAACTTTGCAATCAGGAAGCCAACTGCCAACAGCACCAGTGCCATGATGACCTGTGGGATGGCGGTGAAGACCAGCTGAAGCATTTGCTCAGCAGGCTGCGAAATGGCCGCGATTCCCAGGACCTGCAGTGCAGATATGGCAACAACCAGAAGGATCAGGGCGAAGACGATATTCGCGATGATATCGACGATCTTTGCTTGGGCCTCGCGAGACTGGACTTCATCTACCGGCTCATCGCCTGGAGTCAGCTTGCGGACTAGTCCGCTGAAGTCGACAGTTCCCAGGCCAGTGGTCAATAGCTGACGAACAATGTTTGCGATGACGTAGCCAATGAAGAAGATAAAGCCGGCGCCGATGAGGTTCGGGATGAATGCCATGACTCCGCCGAGCAGGCCCTGAACTGGCGTAAGAACTTCAGAAAGTGCAAAGACCTGAAGGATTGCCACGAGGCCAAAAAGCCAAACAATCAGTCCAGCGACCTTGCCAAGAGATTGGCCTATTTGAGCTCCGTCGTTTCCCTGCTTCTGCAGGAATTTCACCCTGGTCACTAGCTTGGCTGCAGCCCAGCGAACTATTCGCGCCACAAGCCACGTAATGATGAGAATGACTAGCGCAATGGCTACCTTTTGTAGCATTGACGCCCAGTCGATGTTGCCTAAGACGTTCTCAGTTTGCATGTCTGCTCCTTCAACGTAGGGACACCTCGACCCTACGATGAAGGAACAGCTCTGACTAGGGTAAAGAGTTGATTTTATAGCCTGATTCATTGGAGTTACACAGCTCCAACTGCGAAAACCGCATCTTCCAGACAAGGATTCAACTAAAACCGCAGAAAGTGATTTCAAACACTACTGAAATGCAAAAAATTCGAAAGTTCCCAAATCGTCTATTCCGTGAATTTCCTTGGAGTGACTTGTAGTTTCTACGTTCCAGCGCTAGCTCACGAGTAGAAAAGTTGAGCTTTAACTATTTATTCAACTACTTCGCTGACGACCGAAGCCCCGAGTTCGACCGTGCGTGAGACAGTGCAGTATTTATCGTGCGACAACTTCACGATTCGCTCGACCATGCTGGCTGCTTTGCGTCCCTCTTCAGTATCAGGGAATTTCAAATCGAACCCGAGATGAATGTCATCCATGCGGCTGGCACCGTCTTCGGAAATCTTGTAGCCGCTGGCGCGCACATCAAATTTCTCTGGTTCGCTGCGACGAGTCGTCGCTACGTCAACATCGATTGACGAGCAGCCGGCAATAGCTGCGAGCATCAGCTCCACCGGTGTCAGCAGTCCATCACCCTGGCCAAATTCAACGCTTGCCCCTGTTGCAAGGCTGGTGGCTGTGTACTTGCTCGATTCGGTGCGCTGAACAATAACTTCACGAATTTCTCGGCTGTTTTCACTCATGAAACTATCGTGCCACGTTATCCACTCGTGAGAAGTCATACCGCCATAAAAGCCGCGGTGAAGACTCTTGAACGGCAATTGGCACCTGCCGGAACCCGCAGTTTTGGAAAAATTCAATGGCAAGTGTCCGTTGCGCGTCCAAATGAACGCCAGCTTCCGGGCTGTGTTCGATGATGTGGCTCAGGAGCAATCTGCCCACTCCATGGTGGCGATCAGCATGCCTCACCCAAAGAATTTCAATTTCCGAATCATTCCAAGCGGCGAAACCCAGAATCTGATCGCCTTGTTGGGCAATTCGCACGTGCAAAGTTTGCGAATATATGGATTCCAGAGCCGTGGCTACGGCATCGAGGTCATGTGCCGAGAGGAAATCAAGGCGGCATTCAACAGAGCTTTTCCAGACATCTAACAAGTCCGGAACTTCATCGATGCTCGTCCATTCGCGAAGGACAATCGAGTCTTCCATGAGCTGATTCCTGCTTTCGAACAACTAACCACCATGCTTGAAGGAAATCTAATCCCAGATCAGACTTTACTCAACAACTATTTTCAAGAATCAATCGGATTAGTAGTGGTAGACAGAGATAATCCAGGCTGCTACTTCGACAAAGGCAAACGCTGGACTCGTTCTGCCCAAGCCCGAATTTCGTGCGCCACTAGCGCCGGTTGCTCAATATGCACGTTGTGCCCAGCCGATTCAATAATCCTTAAATGCAAATCCGGGTAGCGCAATGTTAATCGTTGAGGATCTTCGAATCCGGTGACATGATCATCCCTGCCGCAGACGATTGAGACTGGAATGGAGAGTTGATTCTCCCGATGAAGCGGCAGCGGTTCAAGGAAATAGCGCTTGGCAAGTTTGGCCATGGCCCTCAGATTAGCCGACAAAATTCCGGGCAGAACCCATTTCGAGAATTCTTCCCATGCATCCCGAGTTTGGATGACGGCAACATCGGCGAATAGCTCAGCGTCTCTCTTGCTCAGGGACAGAAACAATTCCTGATCGTGGATTGCGACAGCACGTTCTGGAAGCGTCCGCTGCTCGCTATCCGGGTACACCGCCGGAGCAATGAGGAATATCCCTTGCACAGCATCCTCAAATCTGTCAGCGATCTCTTGGCATAGGAGCCCGCCCATTGAATTGCCCAGTACAGCGAACGGCCCATCGCCGATGATGGAATGAATTTCGCTCTCCAGCCAATCCGCGAGCTCAGGAAGTCCTCCAGCATTGGAAAGTGGATCGCTTTCCCCGAAGCCAGGCAAGTCGATGTAGTGGCGTTCGAAGATCCCGCTTTCGGCGAGCGCCCCGTCCAGCGGCAACAGGATCCGGTGATCGACACCATTACCGTGAATCATGAAAAGCGGTAAACCACTGCCGTGGATCTCGCGCATCGGGTGTCGCTCATTTCCTTCGTCGGTGCTGGTCCAGGCTTGCTGGGACAGGACCGTGGCCAAGCATTCAATTGGTGGTCCTGGCCCTTCCAATACGCGTGGTTCTCAACCTCTCGCTACTCTTGCCCGGCAGCGACATGGATTTTTGGCAATCTGCTATGGCTGGCTGTTGGCGGCAGGGGCAGGCAAGATGCAGAATTCGTTTCCCGACGGATCCAAAAATACTCGCCAGGGAACCTCGCCCCATTTGTGATCGAGTTCAGTTCCACCCTGTTCTTGAACCATTTCCACAATCTGATTGGGGTCATCTCCCGGCTCCAGCCGCAGATCGAGATGGACCGAAGACTTGGCTGCGGTTTTAGGCTGCATTTCGGGAACTAGCCTGATTAGCGCTCCGGTACCACTAGGGTGCACCAGAACGGTCGGGTCCTGGGAATCGGTGCGGAAACCGGTGAGATTTGCCCAAAACTGCGCGTCGCGTTCTGGATTGGCGCTGCGCAATTCCACGGCGAATAAATTCAGCGGACGCGCTCTTTCGGCAGAGCCATTCAGGACGAAGTACTGCCGGCCTGCGATGTCATTGCGCTCTTCGCGAGGCGGATTCTTCTTGCCAGCATCCGATGATGCGATACGGCTGCTGGAAGCTAATACCGGAAAGACACGTTGTGAAGCGGGTTCGGGATCGCTGACCGTGGGAAAACATAAATCCAGATATCGTCCGCCGGAGAATTGAAGCCGGGTTTCCAGCCCTCCTTCGTTGTCCGTAAAGGTTTCGGTATCCAGCAGTTCTTCCCAATACTTGCCCTGCTCGTGTGGCATCGCAGCATCAAAAACCAGGTTCTCCCAGTACATCTAGCCTCACTCATTCTTGTGCCGGCAGCTAGCACCTTTCCAGCGGCCTATTGGCCCGCCGCACCCAACTTCATTGCGGCGGGACCAAATCCAGCGGTGACTATTCTCTAGCTCGGGCGCCACGCGCTGAGCTGCTGGGAAGAAACTTCGGCCAGCCATTTTTGCCATAGCGGCCCGAAACTCACACGCCGCACGCCAAGTTTGCGCAAAGCCGAAAGGTCCCCGGCGGCGTGTGCTGTGACCGGGTGAGCCGTGACATTCACCGGAATCGAGACAGCTTGCACTGCTTGTTCCACCTGATCTGCTGTTGAGAGGGCCACCGGGTAAACGCTGCGGGCACCGGCTTGTTCAAGCAGCTTGATTCGCTCTATAGCTTCAGCCAATGGGTCAGCGAAGTGCTCGGTGAGTTTCACTGCGTCGGTGCGCCCATTGACCACAAAATCCACACCGGCTGCATCCGCGGCTGCTCGAACGCCATGGATGTAGTCTGCATGTTCTTGGCGGGCACGCACGCGTTTGCCCTCCCTGTGCACGACATCTTCAATATTGACCCCCACCGCACCTGCCGCGAATACACGCTCGAACAATTCTTGCGGGCTCAGGCCATATCCGGATTCCACGTCTGCGCTCACGGGCACGTCCACGGCCGAGGTGATGCGCTGGACTACAGCAAGGTAGTCGGCAAAATCCATCTTTTCCCCATCAGCACTCCCGATGGAATCTGCGACCGGATGGCTGCCAATCGTCAAGCTGGCAAACCCGGCATCGGCGGCCAATGCGGCACTGAAGGTATCCCACACTGTGGGCATGACGAGAAGATCACCAGATTCGTGCTGGTTCGCCAGTGTCCGGGCACGTTCTTTAAAATCCGACAAAGCTGCCTCCTGAAGAAAGTGGTTCGAGCCCAGTCTACGGAGCCTGAACCACTTGCCAACAGGTCAACAGCAATTTTTCAGCCTCAGGCTGATGCATACACTTGGGCTAGCGGCTTGACCATAATCAAACACGGGGTCCCAGATCCCCAAAGCTCCGTTTCTTCCAGTGAGAGGAACCCCAGCTTTTCGTAGAATCTTCTCGTCTTGGCATAGCCGGCATCAGGATGCGAAGCACCTAGCGTCTTGACCTGCAACAGCCGCACGTTCCCGGCGAGAGCGTCGCGCTCAATCGCCGCAACAAGTTCGCTGCCGATTCCTAGTCCATGGTGCGCCCGATCCACCACGATCAGGCGAATCTCGATGGCTTGTGGAAAGTGGCGATCTACCAGGGCCACTGCGAGAACCTGCTGCTGGGTGTCGCGAACTGTCCAGGTTTCCTTGGAACTCGCTGCCCGGATGTATTGCGCGTTGGATTCTGGCTGGGCAAACCATTCGGGAACACTGGCTAGCAGGCGTGCAACGTCCTCCGGCACGGGTTCATCACGCTTCGCAATAACGTCGTTGGGAATCACTGATCCATTGCCCCTTCACCGGAAACAGGCGCATTCAAGGCATAAACCAGTGACTCTTTCCTTCCTCCAACGGTCGGTTCAGTGGCCACCCGGCGCTGGACGAATCTAAATCCAGATTTTTCCAAGACGCGAATGGAGGCAGCATTCCCGGGGTCGCAGGTGGCTTCAACCCTGGTGAGACCCAATTTTTCGAACCCCAGCTTGAGCAGCAAATTTGCAACTTCAGTAGCAAAACCTTGACCCCAATATTCCTGGTTCAAGGTATAGCCCATCGCCCCTGCCCCTTGCGTTTCGCCGGTTCGCCAAATGGCGGCGGAACCTATGACCTTCCCCGCCACCATCACTGCCGCCATGATGCGTCCGGGTTGCCGTTCCATCGCGTCGGCGAGGAACTCCTCGGTTTCAGCGAGAGTGTTTGGCCCCCAGGTGCTATAGCGGCAGACCTCGGGATTTGATGTGTAGGCGTGAACAGCCGCAAGATCGCTCCTGAGGAATTCTGCGAGCTCGACTCTTCGGCCAATGGCCACAACTTGCCGGGATCCGGCTGGAGCCGATGCCGGTCTTTGCTTGTATTGGCCTTCAGATCCAGATTTGATGACTCATTCCTTAGGTTTGTCGGGGCGTTTGCCGATGAAGCGCCGCAGCCTGGTGCCAGCTTCGGGGCCGGACCCTATCTGATTCCACAGCTTACCTGTGAGGATATTTCGCAGCTGTTAAGCGCGTTTGAGATTCTGGGTTGTTTTTGGAATCGTGGCACCCACATGCCCTGACCTTGGTATGTCCGCAACCGGAAGGAGAGCCACCGTGCTCGCACTGACCGATCAAGCAGCATCCATCGTGACCGCTATCGTCACCAACCAGTCCGAGGCCGAAAAGGCTGGCCTGCGCATCCATCAGGCAGAAAAGACCAGCACGCCTGAGGAAGCAGCATTTGCCATTCAGATCGTTCCCGAGCCGGAGGAAACCGATACGGTTATTTCCGGCGAAGGCAGCCCGGTCTACCTTGATGAACTAGTGGCCGACGAGCTAGACGACAAGGTACTGGACGCCGCCGTTGATGAACAGGGAAGCGTCAGCTTCCAAATCCTCGTACAGAACTGACCCACTCTGGCTGGGAACCCCAAATGCTTCCAATGGGAGCCGCCTGTTCTGGCGGCTCCCATTGATTTTGAGGTTCATGTTCTGTTGATTCGCGCATTGCCGGGTTCCGGTAAAGAATGGCCTCATGCCATTTGCCGATCAACTCATTGGCGTTCCTGTCGCCGAGCAACTTATCCGCGAGCTGCAGGACGCTGCCCCTGGGCATGCCTTGAGCTCCCTGAACGCTGCAACAAAAAGCCTGCCTGGTTTGAGTTTGCGGGAACGCTCAGATGCACTGCGCGACGGGCTGCTGGCGGACTTCCCTGAGAGCTACTCCCAGCTCGCCGACGTCATCAAGACAGCAGCACATGAATCGCCGTCCTTCACCGGTTGGATGATCTGGCCTGTCACCTCGGCCCTGGCCACTCGTGCAGCGCGTGAAAATACGCAGTCCGCGTTCGAGGATGCAATGGACATGATGGCCTTGCTCACCCCTCGCTTGAGCTCAGAATTCGCAATCCGGGTCCTGCTTAAACACGATCTTGCGGCAGCCCTGCGTTTTGCACAGCAATGGACTGCCTCGCCCGATGAGCATGTGAGGCGGCTGGCCAGTGAAGGCACCCGCCCGTATTTGCCATGGGCTGCTCGTGTCCCGCAAATCATCAAGAATCCCACGCTCACCATTCCAGTCTTGGACGCCCTGTACCGAGATCCAAGCGAGTACGTTCGACGTTCGGTCGCAAATCATCTCAATGATCTGAGCCGCCACGATCCCGAGCTGGTCCTGCACACCGCACAGCGTTGGTTGCGGGCTGCAGATTCGACCACTTTGGCCGTGGTGAAACACGGACTTCGGACCCTGGTCAAGCGCGGTAATCCTGAAGCCTTGGCATTGCTCGGCTTTGGCACCCCGACCGTGGAGACCGACGGTCCGCACATTGCCCAACCGCAGGTGCCGTGGGGCGCAGAGGTCACTTTCACCGCGACCGTGCGCAACACCGGCACTGAGCCAATGCCCCTTGCCATCGACTACGTGCTGCACCACCGCAAGGCCAACGGATCAACAACTGCCAAGGTTTTCAAGCTCACCACACGCACCCTGTCCCCCGGCGAAGAATTGGAGATCAATCGGTCCCATTCGTTCAGGGCGATTACCACCCGGCGCTATTACCCCGGCACCCACTCGGTGGCCCTTCAAGTCAATGGGTTGCCTACCGGAAAAACAGAGTTTGAGCTGATGGCTGCTTTAACCGACTAGCGGCATTGTCGAGCCATCCGCGCATGGAGGGCAACTGGCGGTGACGAGCAGGTTTTTGTCGAGCGCTTCTCTTGTATTTTTGCCTCCAGTAGACGATCGTTCATGTTAGGAGCAAAGGAGCGCACCGTGGCCATGGAAGCAGCAAGTCGCAACGATTGGGCCACTGTCCCGAACGCGATCACGCTGCTTCGCTTCTTCCTTGTCATCCCAATCTGCATTTTTTTGATCTCTGATACACGTCCGACATTAACTGCAGTACTATTGCTGGCCTTTGGGCTCAGCGATTGGGTGGACGGGTTTATTGCTCGCAAATTTTCCCAAGTCTCGCGCCTGGGCATATTGCTTGATCCCATAGCTGATCGCCTGGGCATTGTCGCTATCGCTGTGGCCCTCGTTGCCGGTGGATTCATCCCAGTGTGGATCGGTGTGGTGATTTTCTTTACCGACTTGGTCTTGCTCTGCGCCTACTTTTTCCTGCGGTTGAGCGAACCGCCAAGTTCAACTCTCCTCGGCAAGTTCCGGACAGCATTGATCATGCTGGGACTGGCCTTCGTCGCGGCCGGACGAATTGACCAACTCTCCATCTTCTATGTTCCAGGCATCTATATCCTCTATGCCGGGGCACTGCTGCACATCGTGGTGGGATTCGGCTACCTCCGGTACATGCGAAGTGAAGCCAGAACCGCCAACCGCCCCGGCGAAGAGACCAAGCCCTAGGGGTCTATGCGGTGCCCATGCCCCGGCAGGAAATGTGGAACGAGAATAGGCACTTCAGCGTCCGCCGCTCGGATCTTGAACTCGCGCTTGCACCGCCACAGGACATCGATGCGAAATGATCCGATCCTGTTGCTGGATTATTCTCCGGCCAACAGGGTCAATTGCTGGATTTTGGGTTTCCACAACCCCGCCCGTTTTGCAGTGAACTCCAGCTGATGCTCGCTCCCCAGCTCATCTAGCGCCCTGACGTAATCCGGGACTATTTCTCTCGGAATCCGCAGTCCCATGGTGAGGTGCGGTATCCACCGTGGACCGCGCCCATGGATATTCAGCGCGCTGATTTCCCTGGCTGCGATTTCAAGGTCATCGGTGGTTTCCATGAGCCACGCAACGGTCTGCTTGCGCTTGGTTCCAAAAACCACTGTGCCAACGCGTCGAAGACTAGCCGGAACGGCCGCTGGAAGCAGTTGAGCTGCACGCCGCGCGACTTCATCAGATAATTCCGGTGCAAAGGTGATACTGATGTGCGGAGTTTGATTTTGCCTAGGAAATCCACGCGATTCCAGGTCAGCAAAGATTCCCCGAAGTTGCGCTTCTTCCTGTGCTTCCAGGTACAACAGAATGTTCTCAGGTGATCTGCTCATCGTCCTCCATCCGGCTACGCATTGCAGCGGTAGCGTCCTTCGGCCATCTGACGAGCTCCTTCATCCGTGGGACCGTTATTTGCAATCTTTTCATTCCACGCCGCAAGTTCTTGAACAAAACTACGCCCAGCGTTCACGGAAAGCTGTCGGCGCATTTGCTGCCGAGAACATGGCTGCTGGCTCATGGTTCCCCTGCTGTGATGATAGCAAGCACCCGGAGAGCGGAAAGTGCAAGGAATGCCGCGGCCCGCTGGTTGACGGAGCGGCCGATCAGGGACAGGATGAGCCTCGGAAGCACCGCTTCCAAAGACATCGGACGACCCCAGGCAGCCGCAGATTCGCAATCATCCAATGAGGTGCTCCAGACATGGCAACATATGCAATCAATGGTGTTCAACTAGGCGCGGAAAGCTTTGGCGACCCCGCCGATCCCCTCGTGCTATGCGTTGGCGGGACGACCATGCTCTCGTGGCCTGATCCGCTGTGCGAAGCGCTGTCCTCTTCCGGCCGGCACGTGGTCCGCTACGACCTGCGAGATAGTGGCCAATCGACAACGCTGGACCCGATGAATCCCTCATATACCTTGCGCGATCTGGCCAACGATGCTGCATCGCTTGCCCAGGCCTTGGACCAGCGGCGGGCACACCTGGCCGGCATCGGTGTAGGTGGCATGGTTGCGCAAGTTGCCGCCTTGGAGCATCCCGAAGCGTTCTCGGCGCTCACCCTGTATGGGACACGGCCTGTCGCACCAGGCCCGGTAGATGACGATCTTCCGGATCATGACCAAGCCACCATAGGCCAATTGTTTTCTCGCCCGATGCCGGATTGGGCCGATCGCGAGGCAGTGGCCGAGCATGCTGCGCAGGCCGCCAGCATCTTGGGCAATGATCCACACGAGGCCCGGCGCCTGTCAGCGCGCATTTGGGACCGCACGCCAGATCCTTCCGCGTCCATCCACATGGCCAACCAGCTTGGCATGGTCTTTTCACGGCTCGACTGCACTCCGCGTTGGCGCGAACGCCTCGGCGAGATCACGCAATCAACGCTGGTAGTCCACGGAGCCAAGGACCCGTTCTTTCCAGCCGGCAACGGGCAGGCCTTGGCACGCGAGATTCCCCAGGCCAGATTGCTTGTGCTGGAGCAGGCATCTACTGCGCTTCCTGGGCCAGCGGTTTCCCAGGTCGCCCAGGCAATGCTTGAGCTGACCGCCCTGCCCTAGACAATGGCCACGCTCTTGGGCATTGTTGTTCAAGCAACCACCAATGACTTGAGCATTTTCTGGAGGAACCTCATGGCCGAGGCTTACATCATCGATGCATTGCGCACTCCAGTAGGACGGCGCGGAAAGTCGCTCGCGGATCTGCATTCATTGGATCTCGCTGCGGCTCCGCTCGCCGAACTTGTCCAGCGCAATAACGTTGATTCCAAGGAATATGACGAGATCATTCTCGGCTGCATCGACCAAGTTGGCCCGCAAGCCATGGACATCGCTCGCAACGCATGGCTCGCTGCCGGGCTGTCCGAAGAAGTCCCGGGAACCACTGTGGAACGCCAATGCGGCTCCGGCCAACAGGCAGTCTCCAATGCGGCCCAAGCGGTGATGAGCGGCAGCAGCGATCTTGTGGTGGCTGGCGGTGTCCAATCGATGTCCAGCATCCCGCTTTCCTATTCCAACTCCGCAGCTGCAGATTTCGGATTCCCGGACCCTTATCGCGGTTCCAAGCTCTGGGCCACCCGCTACGGCGATCAGGAGATCTCGCAGTTTCGTGGTGCGGAAATGATGACCAAGCATTGGGGATTATCGCGCGAACAGCTCGAGGACTTCGCTGTCGGCTCCCACGAACGGGCGCTCAAAGCCCAGGCGCTTGGATACTTTGACCGTGAGATCCTGGCTCTGGGCCAGTTGCAGGCGGATGAAGGCCCCAGGGCTGTGGATCGCGGCAAGATGGCCGGCTTGTCCCCCATAGTCGAAGGCGGACTGCATACAGCTGCCACTGCTTCGCAAATGTCTGATGGCGCGGCCATGCTCCTGATTGCCTCGGAAGCCGCGGTCAAGCGATACGGCTTGAAGCCACGAGCGCGCATCCACCATGTTTCCGCGCGGGGCGATGATCCAATCATGATGCTCTCAGCACCAATTCGCGCCACCAAATATGCGCTGGAACGCACGGGCATGTCTTTAAAGGACATGGACCGCATTGAAATCAATGAAGCGTTCGCAGCGGTCGTCCTGGCATGGCAGAAGGAAACAGGCGCGGACATGTCCAAGGTCAATGTCAACGGCGGTGCCATCGCCCTAGGCCATCCCATCGGCGCCACCGGGGCCCGCTTGATGACCTCGTTGCTGCATGAGCTGGAACGCAGCGGCACCAAGTGGGGCCTGCAAACGATGTGCGAAGGTGGCGGGCAGGCAAACGTCACCATCATTGAACGGCTATAGCGTTGCGCCGGAGCGGAATCATCTGCGGGCCATATGCGCCGCGGGGAAAGGGCAGAAATCGTGACCACTGATCCTTGGAAAACCTACGACCTGAGCCAGCCGCTGGACACCGACTATCTATCGGCCTTCGCAGGAATCACCCCGGCGGACCGGGGCCATTGGCAGCGAGCCCGGCTATTTGCCCAGGAAGCCATCCCGGTCATCAATGGGCACTGGGAAGCAGCGCACTATCCAACGGAATTGGTCCGGCGGATGGGCGAGTTGGATCTGCTGACCGATGGCCTGGAGATTCCCGGTCATGCGGTGTTCTCCCCGCTTGCCGCAGGCCTGGTGGCCATGGAGATTTCCCGGGCGGACGGATCGATGGCCGCCGCCGCCGGAGTGCAGGGTGGACTGGTTCTGCGCAGCTTGAAGCTCTTCGGCACCGCGGAACAACAAGAGCGCTATCTCGAACCGGTCGCCACCGGAACACTCCTGGGCGGATTTGCGCTCACCGAGCCACACCATGGTTCTGACTCCGTGAGCTTGGAAACCAGCGCTCGCTTGCAAGGCGACCAGTGGATTCTCAACGGCCACAAGAAATGGATTGGCAATGGAGCAGCGGGCGGCATCACCATTGTGTGGGCCCGGGACCAAGCCGACGGGCAAATCAAGGGATTCATCGTTGAGCAGCAAGCTCCGGGATATGAGGCCGCCCCCGTTCGCGGCAAGGGCGTGCTCAGGGCTATCGAGCAAGCGGAGATCAGGCTCCACGAGGTGCGCGTGCCGCGTTCTGCCCTGCTGGCCAACGCGGTTTCATTCAAGGATGTATCGAAGGCGCTGGTTGATACCCGGGTCAACGTGGGCTGGTCGGCGCTGGGCCACGCATTGTTCGTATTTGAAGCCGCGCTTCAATATGCCAAGCAGCGCGAACAGTTCGGCAAGGCGCTGGGCGCCCATCAAATGGTGCAAGAACGCCTGGCACAAATGCTCGCAGAGCTGACCAACATGCAGCTGCAGTGCGCCGCGGTGGCGGCCGAACAAGCCGCAGACAGGCTTCGGCCGGCACAGGCCTCATTGCTCAAGTACCACAACACCCGTGCCGCCCGGCGCGTCGCGGCGACGGCGAGGGACATGCTCGGCGGCAACGGGATACTGCTGGAAAACCATGTGATCCGCCATGTGGGGGACATCGAAGCGCTGCATACCTATGAAGGCACCGAATCGGTGCAGGCGCTGATCTTGGGCCGCGATCTGACCGGGATGAGCGCGTTCGGCTGAAACCGCCAGCCTTGATCGCCTACGATGAGCTGTACCGTCGAAGTTCTAGTGCAAAGGATTGAATATGGCGTATCTGGTCGATTTCAAGGATGTCTCCACCGAGGGATTCGAATCCTCCCCCGTGGCCCAGGCCCTTGCCGGATTGCGGGCAAATGAGGCCCGCTACCTGAAGAACAAATTCGATCACGACCTGGTGCTTGAAAACGCCTCGGATGCCGAAGGCGTCATCGCATGGGTCCACAACATCTTGGCCGAGGAACGCGATCTCCACATCGCTTCCCGCCCCTTGCAGGCCTGCGTTTTTGAAGCCGACGGAGCCAAGCGCGCCTACGTCTTCTACGAGTCGGGGCTGTCCATCAACGTGCTCTACGGACTTGCCGACGGGGAAAAGCGTGCCGTGGGGTTCAAGCTGTCTGATGGCATGGAGGTTCCCGAGGAGCTCGCCGACAAATTCAAGTTCGCGCGCCAGAAGTCCAAACTGGCCGGCACCATCCGCGGATCCTACTTCGTCATCAAGAACGAATACTAGTCCCCCAGCTGGGCGTACACGTCTTGGACCGCTTCGCGCAGGAATTGAGCTGGCCAGATTTGCAGCAAGCCCGCAGAAAATCGGATCTTCCCGGCCGGGATCTCTTGCGCGTGGGCGGCGCTCAATTCATCGGCGAGCAGTTCAAGCTGCTGCTGTTGCCGAACAACAAAAGCGCGATCCACCGGCGTGCCATGCCCAGGAATAATGGCATCGGACTTGCCGATCCGCTCCAACAGGGATTCGAGGACCAGTGGCCATCCCAGCGGATGCGCGCCGGATCCGAACATCGGCGGTCCTGATTCCTCAATGATGTCGCCGAGGAACCAGCTCCCCGCATCCGGGATGCGCACCGCAAGATCCGTATCGGTATGGCCCGGCGCCAGCGGCAACAACTCGATATCCCGGCCTCCCGGGCCAATGGTGGTTGGCGCTTGAACCGGGACTGTGGGCGGGGTGAGAACCACCTCCTGCCACGACTTGTCAGGCTCCGTGCCGGGATGGTTCTTGACCTTGTCCAGATGGGGTTTCTCGTAGTTCGCATAGTGCCGGGCAATCAAATGGTGCCCATAGATGGGGATGCCTTCGGCCTTGAAAACCTGGTTGCCGAAACTATGGTCGTAGTGGGCGTGGGTATTGATGGCGGCCATGATGGGCAGGGAGAAGCCTTCGGCCACATCCTCGATGATCGCCAATGCCTCCGCGGGATTATTGCGAGTATCAATCACCACGGCTCCGGCGGGTCCCAAAACCAGTCCGATGGAAACATCCAGCGGGTCATAGCGCCGCTGGAATACGCCATTGCCTACTTCAACCCACTGGCCATTGCCCATGTCCGCTCCCCTGATGTGGCCTACTGCCCACCACGCCGCGCAGCCTGGTGAACCAGATCCGATACTAGCGCGGTTTCCGCCACCTGTCCTTGCGGGCTCATGCTGATTCGCCCGCAGGAGGACAGTGCTCCTGGGCCGCTGCGAGGCGGTCTCGACATGGGGTGCGCTTCTTCGCAACAGGGCGGAATACCGCCAAATTCTCGCATGGCTTCCGCCAGATGGCTAGGCTGGGATCATGGCCACAGTAATTCTTGTGCGGCACGGCCGCACTACCGCCAACGCCTCTGGCGTTCTGGCCGGACGAGCCCCTGGAATAAGCCTCGACGAAACCGGCAAAACGCAGGCCGCAAGAACTGCGCTGCGGCTGGCCGATGTGCCTTTGGCAGGTATCGTTTCAAGCCCGCTGGAACGGTGCCAGCAAACAGCCCGGCACATTATCCAAGCGCAAAGGAACGCTCCAGAACTGCTGCTTGCACCAGAACTCACCGAGTGCGATTATGGCACCTGGCAAGGCAGCGCCCTGGCCGAGCTTTCCACCCAGGCTTTGTGGTCCCAGGTGCAGGCCAACCCCTCTGCAGTCACTTTCCCGCAGGGCGAGTCGATGGCGGGCATGCAAGCACGGGCCGTTGCCGAGATACGGCGCCTTGACGCCGGATTCGAGGCGGAACATGGAACTGGGGCGGTGTGGGTTGCCGTGAGCCATGGCGATATCATCAAGTCGGTACTGGCTGATGCGTTGGGCATGCACTTGGACCTGTTCCAGCGCATCAACGTCGGCCCGGCATCTGCATCGATTGTCCACTACGGTTCGGGTTCGCCTCGTGTGCACTCGGTTAATACTGACGGCGGGGACCTGTCTTGGCTGGCCCCGGGATTGCAAGCAGCTGACGCCCCTGTGGGTGGCGGAGCAGGAAACTAAGGAAGCAGACATGGCGAGCGAAGTCCACGAATTCAACTGGCCGGATCGAGTAGTCATTGGCACCATCGGCGAGCCCGGTTCCCGCACCTTTTATCTGCAAGCGCGCACCGGATCAGACATGACCAGCATTGCCCTGGAAAAGCAGCAGGCAGCTGTCGTCGCAGAAATGATCGATGAGATTCTCGACCAGGTCGCGACCGTTGCGGGGAATTCTTTCAGCGTTCCGACCCATACTCCGGTGGAGCTGGTGGATAACGATCCGCTGGAAGAGGTCGACGAAGCCTTCAGGGTCGGGTCTATGAACCTGGGATGGGATGCCACCGTGGCCCAGGTGGTGCTGGAAGCATTTTCCCTTGACGAAGCGCATCCCGACGACGAGCCCGAGGCCGTCATGCAGGTGCGCATGCCAGTGGGCACGGCGCGGGCCTTTGCCATGCGCACCCACGAAGTTGTTGCCGCAGGCCGTCCGGTCTGCTCGTCGTGCGGCTATCCAATTGATCCAGAGGGACATACTTGCCAGGACTCTGAGCTTTCATGACCCAGCCGGATCTGCTCGCCGGTGAACTCGAACTCACCGGCCGTATCACCACGGCATCCAATGCCACCTTTTTGGGCACCATCGGTGGGTTGAGCGTGGTCTACAAGCCCATTGCCGGTGAAAAGCCGCTCTGGGATTTCCCGCAGCACACCCTGGCCAACCGCGAAGTTGCCGCCTACCTCGTCTCCGAGGCGCTGGGCTGGAACCTTGTTCCGCAGACCTGGCTGCGCGATGGCCCCTTTGGCGAAGGCATGGTGCAGCTTTGGCAAGAAGTGGACTCCGAGCAGCATGCGGTGGATCTCGTGGCCACCGGCAATCTCCCCGCCAAAGGCTGGAAAACGGTCTTGCACGGGCAAGACGACATGGGGCGCCAGGTGAGCCTGCTTCATGAGGACACCACTGCGCTGCGCCGGATGGCGGTCTTCGACATCGTGGCCAATAACGCGGACCGCAAGGGCGACCACGTGCTGGCGATGCCTGACGGCCACCGTTATGGAGTAGACCACGGGCTGAGCTTCCATGATGAGCACAAGCTTCGCACGGTGCTTTGGGGGTGGATTGGCCAGCCGCTGGATGACGAAGAACTCTCCGGCATTGACCGGGTCAATACCGCATTGGGCTCAACGCTGGGCGAGAAATTGGGCAAGCTGCTCAGCGATGTGGAGCTCGAAGCTTTGCAGCAACGGTGCCTCAAGCTTCGCCAGGATGCCCGCTTCCCCGGCCCGAGCGGTGATATGCCCGCGGTTCCCTGGCCGCTGTTCTAATTAGGCCCGGCTGATGCCTCTGCGCCGCAGCCAAGCTTTCGGCGCCAGATCCGCGAGGCGGATTCCACGGTCCCCTGTCGATGCGCTGCCACCTGGCTCGTGGGCTGGTAGCCCATCTTCTTCCAGAATGGTTCAGCCACGTCCGCATTTGCATCCACGATGGCCAGCCGAAGGCAGCCGAGGCCTTCGGCTCCGCGCAACTCCGTGACGATGGCTTCATGCAGCCTTCGTCCAAGCCCCTCGCCAACCCGCTCGGAGTCGGCCATGAGCAACCCGATATGCGCGGTCCCCGGCTCGGGCCAGCCAATGATGACATCTGCGAAGGCCAGCAATCGGTTGCCTTCCCACAATCCATAACCACGCTTCTGGGCGGCAACAGCGTTGGGTGGCAGCGCCGTGAGCGCTTCCTGCGCTGCTCCGGGCTCAACGCCATGGCCCTGGATGCGCACTGCATAGCCTGCGTTGGATTCCATGAGCCGTTGCAAAGCGCGCGCATCCTGAAGTCCGACGAGCCCGAACACGCTCATGCTGCCCTCGCTTCAAAAATCATGACCGCTTGGCTTCCGTCAAATGGTGTCCGGTTCCAGTCACCCCGGATTGCATCAACCTTGAATCCAGCCGCCTGCAGCTGGACATCCAGTTGTGCGACGGTGCGGAAAGCCAGCACCAGATCTTCATGCACTGTTGCTCCCGTGGTCGCGAATTTCGAGAATGATTCGAGGCGTATCTTCCCTTCGCTGAGTTCTTGAACCTTGCACCATTCAGTCACCGGTCCAAATGGCGTGCTTCTGGTGCATGGCTCTTCGCGCGCCCAGGATTCCCACGCTCGTCGTTCCGGGTTTCGGCTTTCAAAGGCGAGGACAGATCCGGAGGACAGGCTGCGCCTCAAATCCTGCAAGGTTCGTTCCCACTGCGGGTCCGGAATGTGCTGCACCACGTTACCCGTCATGACCGCCAACTCGAACAACCCATGATCAAGGGCGCTTGAGTCGCCCTCGACCCATAGGACTTCGCTGGCGCCGGATCGCTGGCGGGCATAGCCAAGCATGGCCGGCGATGGATCCATGCCCACGACTTCACGCCCTTCCTGCGCCAAGGTGACGGTGAGAATTCCGGTGCCGCAACCGAGATCCAAAATCCGCTGCACGCCAGGCTGAACGGCGAGGGACCGATAGTAGTCGTGGTCTGGCCCGTCAGGATTTTCTCCGTCATACAACGCGACAATTCGAGGGTCGTAATCAGCCAAGTAATTCTCGCTTCATTGGTTGTCATGCGCCTCGCTGTCGGGCGCATTTGGCGATGTCGAATGAGCCATGATTTCGATGCGATTCCCGAAACCGTCGCGGGCATGAAATCGAATATACCCTTCGAACGATTCCCGCTCCGCCCACGAGACCTCAAAGCCGCCTGACTTGATCCGATGTGCTGTGGCCTCTAGCTCTGCCAAGGAATCGCACACGAGTCCAGGATGGGCTTTGCGGGCGGGCAGGAATGGCTCCTCTACACCGAGATGGATTTCGGCGACGATGGCGTCGCCGTCATAGGCCCGAAACCAGCAGCCGCCGCGGCCTGCCAGGGCTTCAGGCTTATCCACCTCATGAAGCCCCAGGGCTTGGGCATAGAATCGGCGGGCTTCTGCTTCTTGCCCCTGCGGCATTGAGACTTGTACATGATGCAGTTTCACTTCTTGCTCCAAACCGCTCGTTATTGAGTGATGCCAGTTGGCTTGTCCAGATAGCTTAGGTCCGCGAATTCCAGCAGGTACTAGCGTTTGAAAAATTTCCGCATTCTCATGATTAGCCCCTCTGCCCGCTGACTCTGTTGGTGCCGCAAGTCCCGTGCCGCTTCTTCTGCATACTCCAGTGCATAGTCATCCTGGCCATCAAAAGCCTGCAGAGCTTCGCTCAGATCCCCAATGACGAGTAAATCAATATGGATTCCGGTGATTCGATCCTGCGCATCCCTCGTCTCCAGCACCGGAAATACCCTCCCGGGGCGGGCGATGAGAATTGCTATATTCTCTGCATCTGCTGCCTTGGGCAATCGAGTGAAGAGCGAGCCGAGCGGACCATCGATTTCCGTATCCATGCGGTCGAACCACCCGGTGCCATCGCTCGGTGAAATCACCGAATCGAACCAGGTTCCAGGATCATCGGGCATGGCCCGAACGATGGCTTCGGCGTCCACCATTGCAACACTGGACATCTGCGACGAAGGTATTCCCTGAAGACCAGGCATCACCGCTACGCCCTCGACCGGGCGGACGCCACGTTCTGAACCGTCGGTGGCAAAAACCGCGGGATGGATCGAGGCGGTGGGATCACCGGACAGCATCAGGCTCAGGTAGGCTGGCCTGCTCATCGCCAGATCATAGATTTCTGGAACCCGCGCAATCGTTGCTACCACCTTGTAGTCTCCCGGAGGGATGGTGAGCAGGCCGGGGTCCTGCAGATATAGCGGATCGCAGAGGGCCAGTTTGCCCGAGCGTACGCAAAGCGTTCCGAGTACACGCGTTTCGAGCGTTGCCGGTTGGCCGTCGGGCAGCCTGAATACGCCTGTGCGCAAAGCGAATAATCCGTCGGGGCCCATCGCCATCCTTCCTCGTCCATTCCGTGTTTCAGGAAGCACTGTCGCCAGGTTCAGCGTACCTCTCCCCATGGTCTCCGGGCTTTCGGAGTTCAACTTTCATGGCCAAGGATCCAGTACGCGTGCAGAATAGGCTTATGAACATTACGGATGTCTTTGCCGATTTCGCCCAGCGCCCCGTCGAGGCTGCCCGCGACCTCCCGGCGCTTTCCGCCGAGCAGCTCAATGCCCACCCAGCCGGGCACCCCAACTCAATCGCTTGGCTGCTGTGGCACGCAGGAAGGGAAATCGACGTTCAGCTCGCCCACCTGAGCGGAGGAAACGAAGTCTGGGAATCCTACCGCGGCCAATTCGGCTTGGGTGAACTCGGCGATTCTGTTGGGTACGGCCATTCAAGGGATCAGGCCCATCAAATCCAGGTTCCAGATCAGCAGTTGCTAGTGGACTACGTTCAAGCCTGCCTGCACGCTCTGATTGAGTACACCGGAACACTCTCAGAAGAAGACCTGGACGAGGTGATCGACCATGGCTGGGATCCCCCGGTGACTCGTGGAGTGCGCCTGGTCTCCCTCGTTGATGATGCCACCCAGCACGTCGCCCAGGCCGCCTACGCGGCCG
>Ga0308169_10001705_pt1 | contig 24770 bp, 30 predicted proteins | sample PhyBR1_2_FD_202139 | JGI IMG/M metagenome (GOLD analysis project Ga0308169, IMG submission 202139) | Phyllosphere microbial communities from UC Gill Tract Community Farm, Albany, California, United States - DLSLSB.R1 | ecosystem: Host-associated > Plants > Phyllosphere > Unclassified | place...
CACAGGCGATTGATGGATTCCTCACCACGGGTCCACCTACTTCTCTATCGGCAGAAGAGGCGTACAAGACACGGATGAGAGCGAACGAGACGATGGATTTCTTCACTGGGTAACATTTGGCCTCAACGCTATCGAATCGAAAGACGAGTTGATCTGACTTTGCTTCTTTCGATAGACCTCCCTTCACAATACAACGGCTGTGCGAACTCTTACTGCATCCTCGGAGAAACTACAAATCCCTACCAAAGTACCTTCGAGCGATGAATCGAGTGTTGAGCGTAACATCTGAACGATCGACCTTCACCGAAGATTCCTCAGACGATCCCCTACTCGTCGCGGCAGTCGCCTCGACTTCTGCCGAAACCCTCGAATACCACTCCCTTGGCGTCATCCACGACGACAAGATCCTCTCTCCAGCTCATCACACACATCGAAGAGCGACCACTCCGATTCCTTCTTCCCCTCTCTCGTCCTCCGCTTCGACCGCATCTACCCCAAAATCAACCCCTCAAGTGATACCCTTACTGTCTCCTATACCCTGGCTCTCGAAATCTTCTCCACCTTTACCTTCCTCAGCTTTCGACGATGACCCCGCTTCCTCCAGTCCTTCACGAAGTTCTGCCGCTTCTCTCCCCATCGAAACTACTCGACCTCCCCCATCCCTCAACGGTACAACACCTGTAGGGGAGATACCTCCTCCACATCTCGATACTGCTACACCAACAGGAGGCTTAGTCGATGAAGTTGACCCGGGAAGTGGTGGTCAAGAAACTGCAGAACCTATAGCACTCTCCTCAGCAACTACGAATCTACCTCCTACAACAGCCGACGCTCATCAATCTCCTCCGTCTCCTTCCTCTAGTCTCGCACCAACGGATCTGTTACTCGAAAAACCTCAAGATAGTTTGAGAAGTCGATTCGTGAGAGCTAGTTCTCCGAAAGTGGATGAATCTGAAGCTGGTGGTGGGATAGAGGAGAGAATGAAGGAGTAGTTTTTAAGTTCAACATCCCTTTTGCTGTCACACTGTTGTAGTTTTACTTTATTGGAGATTCTCGTTTGCAAACGCAAGTTTCGGAGAAATGACTCTCTTTTCTCGCGCGATCACTCTCGTGTCAAGGTGTGCTGGAACAAACAGATTGCGAGAGAACGGTACAGATAAGCTAGTGAGAAGAACTATAGGGTCAGATCAAAACTCCTCCGTGAACCGCTCTACCAAAAGTCTCGAGGTCGTGGATTCGAGCTAGTCGAATCGTCGTGCGATGATTCCGACGCCTGAGAGAATACTCACTGTGAGCGGGAGGTGGCGCGAGTAGTCCATTCGGCGAGAGGTGCAAAGGAGACGGAGGTTCAGCATTTGACAGACGACGGAATGGGTTGGGAGAATGATGGGGGGAAAGTAGTCCAGGCGAGTGAGGACCAGGGCTTCCGCTAGAGGAGGTAGGACGAAGAAAAGGAGAATGTTCCGGCGACGGGGTAGTCTACGCATCAGAAACAGCGGAGGGATCAGTTTCGCTAGCACCAAAATTAGGAGGAAGGACCGCCGTCGACTCGCGATAATCTGATCGAGGACGCTAACTGCTTTGAACTCAGGCCGAATTACGATTCCGCTTGGAGTGGTTTCCGTTAACTGACAAAATCTCAAAAGTTTGGTCAGCCAGACTCTTCGACAGAGATCAGGTCCTGTAAAGACCCACCTCCTGATGTCTCGCAAGCCAAAGCTCGTCGACAGCCTTATCGTAGAGGTATGTCTCGTGGCAGATGCGGAAGTACGAAACTTCACGGAGAGCGTTCCCTATGTTGTTGGTCCATTTCTTGACGATCTTCCCCCCTGGCAAACCCTCCGCTTCGTCGCGGATCTGGCGCAACAATGTATTGAGGGCTGCTTCACGGAAATTGTCCAAAGCCTAGCATCAGATGCTGTCAGCTTTTCATGATCCTTCCCGCGAAATCGAAACATTTCATACCATATGCTCGAACAGGAAAGCTGCAACCTTCGAAGTGTTGAACTCGGTCACTACTTCATCCACCGTCCTCTTCTTCGCATTCACGTAGGTGATCATTTGACCGAGCGAGCGGTTGATCTTGTGCCAGTGATTGTCCAAGTCGTAGTAAAAGATGGGGTCCTCCTCCGGCTCCAGCATTGCGAGGATCTTGGACCTCCAAGCGCGGAAGTCGAGGGATTGTGAACCGTCGCATTTGTCCCGAATTTCGTTCAAGCTCGAACGGACCTCAGGAATCCTCGACTTGACGCGTAACAGCCCTTTGCGGAGGTGGTAGCGCTGCCGTTCGTCGTAATCCATACTCAGCATCTGCTGTACGTCAACCTCGGGAAGGTACTGTAGTTCCTCCATTTCCTGATCGAAGTAGGTTTCCGCTCTAGTCTTCCTGAAGTGATCCTCACCCGCGAGTTCTTGTTCACCCCTCGAGCGCGAACGACTCCTTGAAAACGACAAGCGGCGTAGTTTGTCTCGCATGTTGCTATGAGTGAAAAGTAGAGAGGAAAGAGAAGAAGCGGTAGAAGACTCACACGAGGCGAACCTCCGATTTTCTATCGGAAGTCCGACGTATCCCGCGGTCTGTCCCAACGATATCATTGAGCGTAGGCCATACGATGCTCAGGATTGTGCAAGGAATGTCAACGAGGAGGCTGTGAGAACCGAGACGTGGGCAAGCGAGGGAGAAGTGACAGGAAGGTTGAGCGTAGTCGAAAAGGTCGAGCAATCTAGAAGCTGCAAAGCCAACGAGAGCTTCTCGCAAAGGTAAGCTGTGGCTACTGAAGGATCCGATGAAGTCAAAGTCAGCTGCACGGTAAGAATGGGAGGAAATCGAGAGACTCACGAAACGTCGAACCTCGTATCAGGTTGCAACTATATCACCGGGCCGCTTAACCCGTCGTATAAGGATAGTCAGAAGCTCCTCCAAACATCCCTGATCCATGAGCACCGGCAGAGGCAAAGTCGAAGCAAGCAGTTGAAACGAAGAAGTTGAAGCGAAGCATCGACCGTTACAAGCGGCTGTCACCTACGAGCACACCATAGCTCAGCGCTCTACAGCGTGATCGCGAAAGAGTTATATGAACTCACCTTAGGTCTCGTAAGCCCCTCATTCACCCCAATTTCAGCAAACGAATGACCAACGAACGACTCTGCATCCCCAAATCTCGAGGCTATGAGCTTGTCGACCCGTGCACATCTTCATATAGCGTCGAAACGTAGTCTCTGAGCGCTACATATACTCTAGCGTCGCATGTGTTTGAGATGTAGCGAGTCGAATATAAATCGGAAGGGAGAAGAACAGCGTGGAGTCGATCGATAGAAGCTGGATCCGGTTCATGGAGGTTACTGAGCGCTGTAAGCGAGCTTTGTGCGAATTCGGACCGTCGTGCAGTGAGGTGTCGAGGATCAAAAAAACGATCACATCTTTCTTCCCCTTCTACCCTCCACTCGTCTCTTCCCAAATGCTCTAAGATCAATCTAAGTCTACTGCAATACCGTGCCTACTGTTCGACACCGCCTCGACTGGTTCCGAGGCTGACTCTCGACGGAATCTCGCTTTCTTTCGATTTTCTTTCGCTTGGGACAGCCTTAACGCAGTAACACCTATTCGAGGTCGCTCTTTACGCCAGCCAAGCATCCTGGAAGTGGCTACGGGGCCACGTACATTCGGAAGACCGCGTTTTCTGCTTCGTTCGCGAGGTTGTTCTCGTTTAACTTTCAGAATCCCCTCGTCGAATGGCGCACAACGCTAGATCCCTACTCTTATGGCCTGACAGCGACGTTGGCCTCCAACGCTTCTCTCAAGGAAATTCGGTCGAGAGGCTAGCCGGTCGTAGACGGGACGTCGACGCTTTTGGTCGAAAGTCAGTTTCGTTTCGATGCACTGTAGCGACTGTATCGGCTTCAGACTCGTCTTTGCTCTTTTCCGACAGATTCGCCGTCGCGCTGAGTCTGACATTGTCGACCGGCGCAGCTATTGTAGAATCTCGCCATCGTTTCGTAGAGTTCTGTGTTCTCGAAGATTCGCCGTAGCCCTCGAAACGAGTGTCCACGATCGTGTTGGGCTCACCGGTTCTGCTAACTCCTGATCGTGGACGTCCTGTCGAGCTCGAAATCGATACCTCCGCCACGAGAAAGCTTGTACAATAAAGCGTGCGAAACTAAGAAGCAGTCTTCGAAACTCCGAACGCCATGAGACAGCTCAAATAGGCGATCGCTTCATTCTGGTCGACGTCCTGTTTCACATCCCCTTGATCGTCTACTGTGAGGCCAAATCAAGAGAATTTGATCGATTGCGAGAAGTCCGAGCAAATTCTGCGAAAATGCCGAAGTTTCGCTTTTTCAAATCTCTTGACGTCTTCATCTTCACTTTTCACGACTACCTCAACGCTTCCTCACGACTCGACAGAGCTGTATAGCTCAGTATGTTACTCGAGAATGCATTGTCTGAGGAGATAGAAACTCCTCGAGTGGCAGAAGTTACTCAGCGGGATTATACAGCAGAGAAGGACAAGACTATAGCAGCATGTAGTGGTGCTATCCTTACTAGTCTCACAAGTACGTACACATTGCTAGGTCTTCTCAAAGGTGGAAGGAAGCAAGAAGAAAGATCTTTGGAGGGAAGCCGGATCAAGTCATCAGCGCAACGGGAGAGCTCGCTGAGGGTAGGCAAAGTGATCATAGGCTGCTGTCAAGAGTATAGGCTAGGTAGCGATATGATCAGAGAGTGCGATCGGCTGGAACTCAGAGATGATGGCATCGAAGCAACATCTTCACGATCTATTGACCACCTGTACTGACTAGGCTAGTCTACGTTTACAGTGACTCCATTCGATGTGATCAAGACCCGACTTCAGACTCAACCTAGTCAAGAACCCCTCTTCGTTCCTTCCTCGAGATTACCTCCTCCTTCTTACTCGACCTCGACCACTCCCTGGCCCCCTCCAATCCCTAGTACCTCGACAGCGCCACCTCAGATCGCCTCAACAAAAGCAGCGACAACTTGCTGCCAGAAGACCTTCTTCTCGGCCAACACTTCCGACAAAACTCTCCTCTGCAAATTCGACCCTCGGATAGCTCGTTCCTCTCTCCCTGCAGCTGGGGCACACTCGGTCAACTTCCCACAGCACCTACATCACCTCGCATCGATTCCAGCTCCTACCCAATTCGCCATTTCTTCCTCTGCCGGTTCTGCCATTCTCGCAACTCCCTCTCCCGCCAGCTGTCTCTACCCTTCCGCTGTCCAAGCCTCCCAATCACTTCCTTATATTTCACACACTCCTCCACCTCGGCACTTGACTGGATTCTGGGATGCGTTGTTCCACATCGTCAGATCAGAAGGAGTCGTTTCATTATGGCGAGGGACTGGACCAGCTCTAATGATGTCTGTACCGGGACAAGTTATTTACATGGTTGGATACGATTGGGGTAGACGGACAGCCTTCTCGAATCCACCAAGTTGGGCGACTCTACCTCCTCGAATCGGAGAAACCGAACCACGACTCTCACCGACCTATCTCGCTGGAGTTCCTCTCTTCGCGGGATCCGCCTCTCGAGCTGCAGTAGCATGTCTCTTGTCCCCCGCCGAACTCCTCCGAACGCAAATACAAGCACAAACTTCTCAATCTCGAACTTCACTCCTTCACTTGATTCGAACGTTGAGATGGAGTACAGCTTGGAAAGGTTTACCACCGACTTTATGGCGAGACGTACCTTTCTCTGGGATCTATTGGGCGGGCTATGAAGGGATCAAAAGAGCGTTGACTGGGAAAGGGTTGGGAGAAGGTACGGGGAGTCTGAGGGGAGGAGACGAAGAATGGAGGAAATGGAAAGAGTTCGGAATCGCTTTCGTCAGTGGTGCTGGAAGTGGAATGGTGCGTTCGCCTTCATCTCCTGTTTCGAGAGCGTCGTGCTGACTAGATTCGACCACAGATCGCCGCAACGTTGACGAATCCTTTCGATGTCGTTAAAACTCGTCGACAAGCTGTATCCTCCTCTTCACAACCTACTAAGACGCTTTCTATCCTCGCCGACATTTTCAAGCGGGAGGGTTGGAACGGAATGACTAAAGGTCTGACTCCTCGATTAGCAAAGGTACGTTCCTCTTCTCTTCCTGACCGTGCGACTCGAGCTGACCCTGACTGGTTGTTGTAGGTCGCTCCTGCTTGCGGTATCGTCGTAGGAGTATTCGAGTTCCTTCCGCCAGTTCTACAAGGATGGAGAGACGAGAAGAAGCTTTTAGCGAGAGATTGATGCGCCTTTCCTACACCCACTCCACATTGCTAGAAGCTCTCTTGTTGCACTTTATATAATATCGCAAGCATCGTTACCTCTCATTCGCAACTGAGGGAGACGAGAGGAAGCGAGAGACGTTCGGAAAGAAGAAGCGAAAAAATGTACAATTATCGAAAAGAGAAGAGAACGAAGAGCAAGGTTGTTAAGCAGGAAAGCGAAAGGAAGAAAGAAAGAAGAAGCACAAAACATAAAACTACTTAAAACCAACTAGCCCCCTCCTCTTCTGCAACTATATCTCAACCTTTAGGGAAAAGCGATTCCCCTTTTTCAAACCACGAAACGGCCGATTAAGCGTGAACAGTGATAGGCTTGACATCTCCATCAGCTCCGGTCTTTCCCTCAACGAACGCTTTCTGTAAACGAGAAACGAATGCGAATCAGTTGAATTCGCAGCGAGAAGACAGAAAAAGGGAAAAAGAGAAACGCACGGTGCAGTGTCCCATTGTCACTGAAGCCCTCGAGATAGCGTCCGTTCGGTAGAAGTTTCCAATAGGTTTCTTGAACGCTCCCTTGTTCCCCTTCCCGTTCGGCCTGTGCCCTCAACGCCTGCAACCCCTCGAGAACTGAACTCGGTCGTTCGAGTTCCCCATATCTCACCAACGAAGGAGAGATGTCCCATAATCGATCACGAATAGCTCCGGTATCATCATAAGGTAAAGTTTCTCCGACGACTTCTGACAGGGCTCGAATAATCTTCCAATCTTCTCGAGCGGCACCTGGAGGAGGAACGGCAGTACGTCCTAATTGAGTTCGTCCTTCAGTGTTGACCCATGTTGCGGCCTTTTCGGTGTAGGCAGCTCCGGGAAGAACGACATCGGCGTATTGAGCACCGGCGTCTCCGTGGTGACCTTGGTAAACTACGAAAGCGTCTCGGGGAATGGAAGCGGGAGAGAACTCGTCGGCACCGAGGAGGTAGACGAATTTAGGTTCGGTAGAAGAGGCGGAGGCAGAAGGAGCGAAACCAATGTCGTAGGCGGCTGTTCGGGAGGCAGCCTGAATTGAGATAGAAGAGGAAGTCAGCGAAGCGGAATCCACGTCGGAATGAGGGAGAATCAACTCACTCGTTGGAGAACAGAGTAACCAGTCCATTCTTCGGTAACGAACTTCGCAGAGTTGGCTTCAACGAATTTGGCGACCTCGGCGAGAACCTTGGCACCATCCTCGTGTTCAGCGATGGCAGAACCGACGACGATGAGAGGTCGTTGAGCGTTCTTGAGTTCCTTCGCCCATTTCGAGTTTGCGTCTCCGAGAGTCTTCTTGACCGCTGCGAGGTCGGCACCCAAGTGATCGTAACCGAAAGTCGAATCGAACTCTTCACCGATCAAGGCCAAGTCGGTCTCGTGTCTCAACCAACTCTTGCGGATACGAGCGTTGATGATGGCGGCTTCGTGACGAGGGTTTGTACCGATGAGGAGGATTCGATCGGCGTGTTCGACACCGGCGATGGTAGAACCGAAAGTGTAGTTGGATCGGAAGTCGACACCGTGAGCGGGAGGAGCGGCACCGAGCGGTTGATCGAGAGCAGTGTTGTCGGATCCGAGTCGGTTCATGAGATCTTTGAGGGCGACGAGGGATTCGGTATCGGCGAGGGCACCAGCTACACCTTGAATCTCGTTTCCGGATGCACCTGAAGCGGCGAGTCCCTCCTTGACGGCGTTCAAAGCTAAAAGAGAGAGGTAGAGAGATGTGAGCAGAGTTTCGAAAATCAAGTCGAGAAAAGTCGAGGTTGCTTACCAGTGGGCCAGTCGGCGGATTCGAATCGGTCACCACGACGAATCAAAGGAGTGTTGAGACGTTGAGTCTTGAGTCCATCGTAAGCGTAACGAGTCTTGTCATTGATCCACTCTTCGTTGATCTCATCATTCAACCTCGGTTCAACTCGCATCACCAATACACCCCTCGAGTCGATCCTGATGTTGGATCCAACGGCATCGAGTACGTCGACCGATTCAGTGTTCTTGAGTTCCCAAGGACGAGCTTCGAAAGCGTAAGGTTTCGAAGTGAGGGCACCAACTGGACATAAATCGACAATGTTTCCCGACATTTCAGAGTTGATCGTCTTCTCGATATAAGTTCCAATCTGCATATCGTTTCCTCTTCCCGAAGTTCCCAAATCTTGGACACCTGCGACTTCGTTCGCGAATCGAACACACCGAGTGCAGTGAATGCATCGGTTCATCGAAGTCTTGATCAAAGGTCCGAAGTTCTTGTTCTCTGTCGCACGCTTTCCGGTAATCTCGTGGAATCGAGTTCGGTCCGATCCGTAACGCATCGATTGATCTTGCAAGTCGCACTCTCCTCCTTGGTCGCAAATCGGGCAGTCGAGAGGGTGATTCGCGAGAAGGAACTCCATAACTCCTTCACGAGCCTTGTGAACGGTAGGTGAATTGGTCTTGACTTTTTGTCCGGGCCTGCAGAGTTGCGAAGTTAACAGAGATTTCGAGAATAGGAGGAAAGGAGAATTCGACAAACATGGCAGGGAGAGCGCAAGAAGCTTGAGGTTTCGGGGGTCCAGGAGTAACTTCGACGAGGCACATTCTATGGGATTCAGAGAGGGTTGTGAGCAATCAGGCGAAGGGGAAGAGGAGAATGAAAAGAGGTTTGATTTACCGGCAGTTACCAGCAATGTTCAATCGATCATGGTAGCAGAAACGGGGAATGGTAGCACCTATTCAGAGTAGGTAAAGAGGGTCAGCGCGAGTTCGACGAGGTCCTCTCGAGTGAAGTTGAACAGATTCGATCCTTCGCTTGCTCTGCGATTCTCGTCGAAAGTCCCGAATCCATCTTGCCACCTTCGCTCCGCGTCTTTCTCAGAGACTCTATGGATCTCCTAGAGATGCCATGCCTTCCCAAAGACCTCGCTAGGGTGTTTCGTTGATTGCCCCTCGCTCGTTTCGGTTCTCCTTCTGAAATTCTCCACCTCGCACTTGCTGCTTCCCGATCGAATCCGTGTTGTAATCTCCGTGAGCTGGCATGACTCTGCAATCCACCTCGAAGCATCGCGAGATGAAGGGTAGAAGGTTTGCCTCCAATCGGGTCGAGTGGAATTGTAATCTCGTAGAAGGAGAGTTTGATGAACGTACCAGCTTTCTCACAAGCTTGGATGAGAGCGGTTCCTTGTGGTACAGTAACTGATACGCCGTCTACCTCCAAAGTGATGTCTGATTGTCTTTTGGCGGTTGAACTGAGGCAACGAGTTGAACTGGTGGAAGGGATTCGACGAGCTGCCAAAGATGCTAGGTTGGGAGTTCTTCGAAGCATGCTCGACATTTCTAGAATGTAAAGGAAGTAAGAGAGGAGAGAGGGAGAGAAGCAATCGATGCGACCAATCGAAGTGAACTAGACTCGCAACCTCTCACTCCTCACTTGATCACTCTTACTCTGACTAGATCTATTCCAAGGTACGTTCTCATCCATTCTAGACCAGCGAGCGAGTCTTTCATAGTTGAATCGCTAATCTTGATTTGCCTCTTCCTTTCACAGAATGTTGACCACTATCCGACCCACCTCCCTCCGAGTACTCCGATCAACTCAGTCCACTTCACTCCGTACTGTCTCTACTCTCATCACTCCCTCTTCCCACCCTCAACTATGCACCTGCGCCCGATGTGCTCCTCGAAACTGTCCCATCTCTTCCCTCCCGACTCCCAATCACTCTCGCCAACTCTCCCACTTGACCGACACCTCTGCCTCTCACCCTCGATCCTGTGGTTGTGCGAGATGCGCTGCTAGATTATCCCCTATTTCAACTATTATCACTCCTCCTTCGAGACCACTCTCGTCCTCATCGATCAAACGACCAGAAGTCAACTCGGAGGTCGAGAAGAAGGTAGGAGAGACCGGAAAGAGGGGTATGAAGGTTAGGAGTAGTATCAAGAAGTATTGTGAAGGTTGTAGTATCGTAAAGAGGCAGGGAACTCTCTTTGTCTTGTGTTCGAGAGACCCTAAACACAAGCAGGTAAGCTACTCTGTTCTCTACAGCTCGTGTGTGTCCTCGGCTGACCCATTGTCTCCTCATCAGCGTCAAGGATAGACACCACTTTGCCTCGATTCTCGATCTGCTTTCTGTACCCCCTCTCCTCTTCCCACTGTAACGATCCTCTCAAGAATACCACAACGTTCACTCTCGTCGTCTTCGAGCTTCTCAGAGTATGCGGAGACCCATCTTCCGTCAAAACAACTTCCGAAGAAGATTCAAAATCTCCTGTTTTTCCTTCGAAGAAAAACTTTCCTTCCTTCCTTCGGTCTCCCTCATCTTCCTGCCCACCCTTTGCTCAGTCCCCTTACTTCCAATCGACCTTACAGACCGTATCTCTACACCTGACACCATCATACAGGTGCATCTCTCGAATCACCCACTTTGTTCCGCTTTATTCGTTCTCGCAATTCCCGAGATCCGCGGCATTTCCGTTCCCTTCCCCTTTTGTACACGCGGCTTGCAAGACTCCTTGTTCTCTCTCTCTCTCTTCTTCTCCCTCTAATTCCCTCTCTTCCCACTCTCCTGCGACTCGAGAGACAGAACGAAAGTAAAGGAATGGCCTCGAAACCTGATGATCTCGAACGAACTCTCGCACCACTCGTTTGTCCCCTAACCCCTCTTCTCCTCTCCTCTCCCCTCATCCACGCAGATACTGAACAAAGATGAGGAGGGGTGTGTTGAAATAGCTCGTAGGAGGCGTTTTATCATGTATCTCGTCAGGACTAGTTCTATCACTCGGTATCGTTCTCTCTAACCGCCTTGAAAGGAATCCTGTATTACTGATTTTGGGGAAATGAGTTAAATAGCTACTACTTATTTTACGAGGTTCAATTCGGACGGTTGGTGGATCAAGTCGAGTGTTTTTGGGTTGACTTTGTTGGGGTTGGTTGGAAGTGGAATTGATACGAGTTGGTGAGTTTCGAACCCATTCTCTTGCTCTTCAAGGCTGGATAGGACGAGGAAACGCTGATCAGGGAATGAGTGTGAAACGAGGAAACAGGGTTTATTCTTGGACTGGTGAGGGTTTTTCTCACTTTGCGAAAAAAAGAAAGCTCGAACACATGGAAACTGACGCTGTTCCGATTCCTTGACTTCTTTACTTCTTCTGCTGCTGAATGTATTCGACAATCACTCCTGATGTTGCTCCAGTCACTCATTTCTTGAATCCCCAAGAACTCGATCATACGCCTTGGGAATTAGCAGCTTATCATTTCCTCAAGTACGCCTTCTCCCCTTCTCCCACCTCGATTTTGACTCACACAGTACCTGGTGATATCACAGTGGATTGGTTGTTGTCGTTGTTCAAGCGTTCTATTTATGGAGAACCTGGTTGACTTCGGGTAGATCGAAAGCGTTCTTGAGATTCGCTGTGATGCCCGTTTCGATCGTCTCATTCGCTTGTTTCGGTGAGTCCTCATTTTCCCTTTCACTCTCGATGGGGCCGCTGGAAGGCCCTTGGAGAGGAGGTCTTTCGCGCATGTGAGCTGCGAAATCCGAGCTGAGAGTTTGAGGTTTCAATGATAGGTGTGTCAGTTTACATGACGGTGTTGCTATCGATCGGTGGGCCTCACGATATACAGTTCGATCGTCTACGCGAGGTGGGTAGGCTCTCGACGAGCGTGTGTGGTTTCGTCGAATTCGAATTCGTCGCTGACTGCAAAACGTTTCTTGTTCGAACATTAGGTCTCATATGGATGGTACTCGGGTGTTCTATCCGTCGGTAAGCACCAATAGTCATTGTAGCCACGAAGCTTTGCTTTCTACGCGAGACTGAATCTTCTTTCGACTTCACCTTGCTCCCCAGATCTTTTCATCTTGTAAGTTCTGTCTCTCCAACATATCTCTACCTGTATCGACCATGCTCTCGAATCTATAGCGTCACTATGCTCAATCACCTCGTCTACCGTACTCGCCCGACTCCAAACTTGACGACGAAATCCTCCTCGAGCGACATTGCTCGTCGAGACGAATTGCGTCAAGCGACAAAGTGGAGGACACTCTCGAATAGGATCTTCCATACGAATTCAATCTCACTTGCAGTACAAGCAATCGTTCTAGCGTGCGTCTCAAAGACTCATATTACGACATTCTTGATCGAGTAGCTGCTGATTCAGTCAGATTCATTTGCGCTTTTTTCCCCAGACTCTTCGTATCTCGTTCGAACGGACTTCAATACACCGTGTACGTCCTCATCTCTCCTCCTGGTTTCCTACCTCAAGGTCTTTGCAGACCGAGCGCTCTGATATAGCTTCGCATTCTTCTCCCCTAAAATCTACATCATTTCCCTCCTCGCGACCTTCAACTCCCGCTCTCCACACGGGAACGGAGCCCTCGACCCGATCGAGAAGTTTACACTCGAACGGTTCAAGTCTCGCCATGTTGACGCTCCCGTTCGTGTCGTGGTCGAACACGAAATGGTTGATGAAATTGGAGAGGACGAGGAAGACTTCGATGGGACGAGGAAAGGCAGGATCGATTTGAATGGAAGTAGTGAAGTCGGGAATTATCAGGTTACGTTCGATAGGTTGAGGGGTGGTGGAGAGAAGAAGGGAGGAGAGAAGAATGAATTCGAGATGGCTAAATTCGCTTAGACGTCTCGAGGAGGTTTCGAGGTTTGAACAATTTGTCGTAGTTACCCACACTCGTTTATCTATTCAGTCCAATCAGTCTAAGATGGAGTTGGAGTTGTGCAGTTGAGAGACTTCAAAGCGAAAAAGAGAGAGAGCCTGAGAGAGAGAGAGAGAACGACGAGATGAAACGAACGCGGGCGGCGGTTCTGACAGTCTGCTCATTCGCTAGTGATCTTCTCAGTTGATCCAGAGCAGTCATAAGTGAAACGAAGTGAAGTGTAAGAAACGAGATTCCTTTCGATCGATTCGTTCGTTTGTTTCCGACCTAGCACCACCTCCTACTCTCCAATCATGTTCCGACCCGCTTTCCGAACTGCATTCCGCCAAGCTGGACCCGCTCAACGTCGTACTATCGCCAACGAGGCTTCCATGAACGCAGGAGCCGAGACTGAATTCATCAAGTCTCGTAAAGCCGTCGCTGATCACGCTGGACACTCTGCTGAATTGTGGAGGAAACTCACGTAAGTCTACTATTCTACTGAATGAACTAGTGAGCTGTGAAGAGGAGAGAGATGAAGCGGAATCGACTTGTTTGGGAAATCAACTTCATCAATCGGGACTAGGACTAGTGGAGGGTAGGACTGGATGTTGGGATGGTCTAGTGACTCCCAAAGAGCTATAGAGCGACACGCAACTCTATCGGATCCCCTCAGAGATGGTTTAGCTGACCTTCTCTCGTCTTCTCCCCCTAAACAGTTACTACGTCGCTTTCCCTGCAGGTCAGTAACCGCTCTACAATTGCTCAATCATACAGATAAGTGCTGCACAAAGTCGACGGGCCGAAGAGCCAGACGAGGATTACGAAAGTTGCGGGTAGACCGGTCAAACTGTGAGGGAAGGAGTGGACGAGATCATAGGCCTAGGCCGGAGAAGTGCTCGTCGTCAGAAGGATGATTCAGGGATGGATGCGCAAGTTCACATAACAGCGAAACGAGATGCTGACGATTTTTCTCCCTTTCAACACTTTCGTGTCCCCTGCCTCTCGCAAACAGTTCTCGTCGGTCTCCTCAACGCCAAGTCGATGGCTGATGAACACGAAGCTCATCTCGAACACATCAAGCACGAGAACGGCGGAGACCTCCCTCCTCGTATCAAGTACCCTTGTAAGCTTCCCTTTTCTCTTTCAACCTCATCTCTCTTTGAGCGCATCCGATGTTGACCCTCGTACTCTATGTGGTCAATACAGACTTCAACAAGCGAGACAAGGATATGCCTTGGCCTTCGAACAAGACCTTGTTCTGGAACGAAAAGGTTCAAGTTCCTCTCGATGATTAGGGTTTCTCCTGTGTAGATTCGGGGAGTCGGTTGTTATGTAAGGAGGGGTTGTGAAAGGATGGGTGCAATCTCGATGGTATACTCTTCAAACATCTCTACGGGCGAGAGAGCGAGACAAGAAGAAGCTGATTGCATTCTCGTTCTGCATTTCTCTCCGACCTTCTCCCCCTCGGCCGTCCTATCTCAGGAAATACAAGGGCCGACTACCGTATTACCCCAATCGTGGAAGCGACGAGTCCACGACTCGGGAACTCCGTGGTCTCTCTCGGAGAAGCTGCGCTTTCGCTCACTCTTCCCCTCTCTTCCCTCTCCTTTCGACTCACGTCTTTCCGCTCATGCAGACTCGACATCAACCCAAGAGTAAGATGCCGATCGCTCCCTCCGAACCAGGTTCGTCCAGTCAACGTCAACCGGCTCCAGACAGGTTTTCTCTCGCCGCGTTAGAAACCGTTGTGGATCGAATCGCGGAACGATGGAGACAAGAGAATGACGACAACGACACCCTTCGCACTCACTTCGGTACGACTTGGAGCATCGAGGTTTGGGCTGAAGACTTCAAAGCAGCTAGCCGGGGCGAGCACGACAACCTTACCCAACAGAGGAAGCTCTGGAAGGAGCAGAAAGAGGAATGGAGGAGAAGGTGGCTCAACAGGCTCAATAGCTTGCTCGAGAGTGATCACCTTTCGACGGATATTTATTCATCGAAATTCGTAAGTCTCTTATCTTTCATCTTCAGTTCACACGCTCACTCCGAGCGACACAGCCTGCATTTGAAAGACTAAAAATGTCCATCAGACCTCCTGACATCTTCCAAAAGATCGGGACATCATGGGTGAAAAAGGTGACTGTGAGTGCTAGACCGCTTCGGAGCAGGTTCTCACCAGCTGACCTCTCTTTACTCCGATCCAGTCAAGAGATGTTTCCAGGATTACAAGGCAACTCATCAGAAGCGACCTCAGGCTTTATCCCAATTGGGAATCGGCGTTGAACGCTCTCTACAGCTTCGAAGACGGCGCTTTGAACGTCCATCATTCAGTGGAGGTCATCGCAAACGCCATCAGCAATCAGCAAGAGGTGACCGACGCAATCTTGAACGACGAAGGGACAATTGTAGTGCAGGGTTGTTTGGAAATCTGCCGAAGAGCTCACAATGAGGGTACTGGGAGAACCTTCCTCGGAAAGCTTCTCGTCAGTCACATCTCTAACAAACCTTGCACACTCCATTTTATTGACGTCTCCCTTGTGCTCTGCTTGAATGGTAGCCATACTGCGAGGTTGTGGTCCAGCTGATCAAAGAATTGGCCGAGCTTCGCGAACAGCCCGACTTTCGACGAGCTCACACCGAAATCACCGTATGTCACTTTTGTCTTTCTGTGTGTTGGAACCGTGGATATCGAATGCTCATTTCTTTCTTGAAACTTCGGCAGACCCCAGCAGTTTCTCAAGTTTTCGTTCCTCAGAACAGGCGAGCTGGAGATGTCCAGTCGTATGTAGATGCAGAGGCAAGGCTTCATCCCATCGAGGATGATCCCCAGGATGACCGAGATCTCGTCCCACGAATCGATCGAATTGCGAAGAAGTATGCGACTCATCGCAGAGATCAGACGGAAAAGGACGCGAGAGAAGCCCTCGACGCCCTTCTATACAGCTGTTCGTCACACGATCTCAACCTCTTCAGATGGCTTCTCAATGGATTAGAGCGACTACACGAATCCCAGATGCCCATTCCTCGAGGTCTCGTACGTTTTCCGTTTCTGCTCCAAGCTCGCAGCGCAAAGCTGACTTTCTGTCTCTTGCCGCTCTATAGCCATCAACAGCTCAAGAGCTTGAGCAGCTGTGGACCAGTAGCTGGAAGTTGTACAAAGAAGAAGCTTCGAGAAGTAAGCACCTCTAAATCTCTTCTTCGCAGACTCGACCTCACTCTTCCCTCACAGTGGCGCCGAGCTTTGTTGAACTTGATCGCATCCGTCGTCGTCGATGAATGAATTGTGTTTGCTATCAAAAATTGGTTCCTGTCTGTACTTTCGCATTCAGCTTTGATTCGTATTCTTACTTCAACAGTTCAATTCTCTATCTCAATGATGCCATCTATCATTGCAACTCTGTGAGAAGTCTCAACGAGGAAGATCTCGTCAGAACAGCAGCGAAATTGCCTTTCGAGCTTTGCGATTGTCGCAAGTTCGAAGCGACGCCGAATTATGTCATGTGCCAAAGTCGAGCACTGTACCAAGCGTCAGACACGAAGCGAACGAAGCTAAGCAAAGACGAGACGGAACGCAAGCCTGCGGTCGTCGAAAGAGAATGTATCTTCCCGATTTCCGATTCAAGCGACGTTGTTTCTTTCGAGATGCAACACGAGTCGTCGTGAGCTGAAGCTCCAGGATAGAGCCAGTGACGACGTACTGATCAAGCTAATGTCCTTCCTTCCTTCCCGATTGCATCTCTTGGAACCACTTCAATCCGTTCCCTTCAACATCCAACAATCCCTGCGTCTCCCTCCCATCTTCATCCTCTTCCTCTTCCCCCTTCTCAGCATCTGTCGTATCCTCTTCATCATTCAACTTCTTCTTATTCCCCTTATCCTTCGCACGTCCTCGTGGTTTAGCTCCTCCTTCTTTCCCGATTTCTTGCATTGTTCGACTTGTCAAGAGGGATTTGAGGGGTGAGAGAGAAGAGTTTTCGATTCTCGAGAGAGGAGTGTTGCCAGATGGGTCGGAAAGCGTCAAGTACCACTGAAAAGGAGACGAGTTCAGCGATTAGGGAGAAACGAGCAGTGAGAAAGGGAACGAACTCGTGCAGTTCGGACATTTTGTCCAGAATCTTTGTGCCTGTGAAAAGAAAGTATGATTAGTGGTTGAAGAGGAGAGAGGAGAGATCGAGAGAAACGAAAAGTCTTACCTGACATGCTTGAAATCTGATGAATTCCTTGCGAGCGTAAAACGCAATCCTTGGTACCTCGCACCAATCTACTCCGAAATGGTGAGAGTTTGAGTGATAGTATCAGACAACGACCTTGCAAAGAATAAGATGAGATAGACTAACCAATTCGAGAATGAAACCGCGATATTCACCTTTGTCAGGTTTCAACTCTCCTTCTTGATTAGTCACTTCCAGGACTCTCCCAGACGAGAACGAAGATCTCTGCAAAGCTGTCATCAACACGGTCGACAATTAGTCTCGACGGGAAGTCCAAGAAGTGAGGGATCCGAGAGTGAGCTCAACCATTCTTGAGTAAATCTTCTTGTCTCTCGTCCTCTTCCAATTTGACATCCCCTTCCTCATCATCATCCTCATCGTCCGTAGTCTCTTGATCGTCGAACCCTTGATCCAATAATCGCTGTCGAGCTTGTTGTTTCTTCTTGCTCAAGTGAACCTGTCACTCTCACAGATTTAGCTCTCCCTCCTCGACTCGGTGTTGAGGCAAAGTCGACTCACTTTATACTCCCCGATATCCCAGACGCCAGTGGTACCCGTACTTCCGACTCCCTCGAAAAGAGCGTAATTCAAAGGATGAATCGTCGTTTCGACAGCTAACCTCTTGAGACCGATATTGGAAGAATCTCTTTCAGATTTGAGCACGAGTCCTCGAGGGATCGCGAATGAGAAGAGACCACCGAAGAGGTGGAGGCGGAGATCGAAGTGTTTCGAAGTTGCGTCTGCGGGAAAAAAAGGGAAAGTTGCGTTTCAGCGGAATGCAGGGATGAGAGGGAGAGCAGGGATAGAGAGGCGAGCTAGAGCGACGTACGGTGATTCTGTACGGTGTAGAAGTTGCGTTTGCGAAGCTGTCAAAAGCTGGTAGTGATCAGTTTCTCGTGCGAAATCGACGAAATCAGGAAGTTTTCGTTTCGACGTACGACTGGATATTGGAGGAACCAGGCTGTTTATCCTTCACACCCTCTTCAGTAACTGATAGTGAGCGTACTGACAAAGGGGAGAGACTCACAGTCGACCTGTTCTCGCTGACTAGTCTTGTAAGTGAAATCTTCCGCTTTATACCTTTTCCTCTTCTCACGTTTCAATTCTACCGGTTCCTCGTTGTCTCGTGAATCCTCTATAGCCTTCTCCGTCGTCGTAGTCGCTTCGAGTCGAATTCGTTTGGGTAGAGGTTCTTCCTCTGCTTTAGCTGCTTCCTTTTGAGCGTCTTGAAACGTAGCTCGTGACATGTAGCCCATCCTCTTTCTGTCTACATGTCGTGAATCAACATACTTCTTGTCCATTTCGGAAGGGATTTCAGGGGGGGGGGGAGAGGAAGAGGAAGAGGAAGAAGGGAAAAGAAGAGCAAGAGAGAAGCTAGAGAAGTTTCAGGGGCTCGCTTCCTTCCCTTACCTCCTTTCACTCCCTCTCACTTTCTGCTCAGACTAGACCCTTAATACAATCCTAGACTCTTGATTCATCCTCCAAACCTCAAGCGTAACTCCTTTGATGTCATCTCCGACTCCATTCCACCTCGGTTCCCACTGTTCCCTCACCTCCTGTTCAACTCTCGATTTCCTCCCACTCCACTGTTCACACTGCTACCTCCTCTACTGCAAACTTCACTCGACTCCCTCTTCTCACGATTGCCCAAACGATCCATCACTCAACTCGAGCACTCGCTCTCTCCCCCTAGGAGAGACACGAACGAGGGACGGACCAGAATTGAAAGAGTTATTGCCGGATCCAAAGAGGGGGAGAATGGAGCGAAGGGAAGGAGGAGGAGAAGAGAAGAAATCGTCGAAACAGGAACTTGCATTAGAGGCACTCAAGAAGAGAATCGATGCGAAGAAGGCTCAGTCGACGACGATAGGGACGAAGGGAGGAATCGGAGTGGAGCAGGACAAGGAAAAGAAAGTGAATCCGATCATTAGGTTGATGAAGTTGAAACAGAGGGCGAAATCGGCGGATCCGAGGAAACGAGAAGGGGACGTGGCCATGGGGGAGAGGTTGTACTTGACTGTCAAGCTCGTCGAGGGAGAACGAATGGAAGACAAGGGATTCAAAGAGGTTTGGATTCAGAAAGTGAGCACAATTTTCACCTTCTGAGGTCGTCCGAAGGCAAAGTTCGACAAGTTCTGACATCTCACTTACTCTGTGCAGTCTATATCTAGTGGCAAAGCTCTCGATGTATTTGCTGATCTCTTCCAGGTCACGAACGTCAACAACATAGCGAATTCGGATCCTTCGAAAGTGAGCCCGCTTGATTCCTCCTCTGTGCAACGCTTCCGTGACCTTGCGAGCATCTCGGTATCGATGAGGCTGATCTTATTCTCGTGTGAATCTTGCAGCGTCTATCACTTGCCCTTCCGACAGACCCACCTTCCCCAATCGACCTTTCAACGAGAATCGATTCTACAGTCCCAAACGGCTCGACGATACTTCTTTGTAGAGGCATTCTCCCCCTCGCATAGATATGATCCTACGACGATCGGGCAGTCTGGTTCAAGTTGAAATCACAGAAAACGAACCCGATTGCTTTCTCGCAGACCCCCTTTCGAATCCTCCCTTTTTTTCACCCTATCACCATCTCACATCTCTGACCCATTGTTCGAATACGCTGTTGTTGTCAATATTACTCTATCGCCTAGCTCCCTAACTCTTCACTTTGCGCTCAATCATAGGTTCCCTTCCTTTCGCAAGAGAATCTCGCCCCGGACTGGTTTCTTTCTCACTCGTCGCTCGCGCCGCCTTCGAGTTATTTGATGAGTTCCTAGAGCAGACAAGGCCCGACTCACTTCTGTCGAAAGAAGGGAGAGAGATTCCCCTCCCCCGGCTCGCTGTTTTGTTCCTGGTCTCCCCTCTTCCAACCACTTAATTTCAGATCATGCATCTCGAGAATTCGGACGTGAGCTATATCAACCCCTTCTCATGTTGCTGCTTTTCCCTACTGATTCCCTTTCCCTCTCATCAATCCTCACGCGATCTCTTCGATTTGCCAGTTCCTCACCCGCCTAGCCGAGCTATTCGAAGCACGCAAGAACAAAGGGAGTGTATTCCTAACAACCAAACGCCGTACGTCTCTTTGTCACCTCCCTCGTTACCATCTGAAATCTCATCATTCCATTTTCTCTCGACTCCATCTTAGTGACCTATGAATCCGAGTCTACACCAGATCCAGATGCTACCATGTCAGATCCCACTGATGCTGCTATTCCATCCACTTCAAGCTCTACCTCTACTCGAACCGTTTCGAACGAAAAAGAGTTCCCTATGATCGTGAGAGCTACTGATGGGAAAGGCAAGAAAGATATAAAAATCAAACTATCAACTATCGTGAGTCCTCCTTTTGCTGTCAAACTCAGAGTCTCGCAAAATTGACAAGGGGGAGAGAATCGGTTAAAACAGGTTCAACCAAACGATTACCTCTCTTTCACTGATCAATACACTTCTATCCTACGATCCAACCTCACCTCCGGTTTACGTCCAAAACGGAAACGAACAACTCCTAGTTCAAAGAAATCGAAATCGAAATCGACTAGTTCGAAAACGAAGAAAGAAGGAGGAGGAGAGGAAGATTCATCTTCCGAACGACGGAATTTGTCGAAAGGAGTTGGGTCATTCGTTAGTAGGTTACCGAAAGTTGTTGGACCGAGGAGAGGGAATGGGAGGAAGAAGAGAACTGCCGCGCAGGAGAGGAGGGACAAGGCCGTCAAGAAGATTAGGAAAGCTAGGGAAGAGAGACAGAGGAGGAGTGAGGGGCAGGCTTTGTAGAGCAATGCATAGGTGCTGTTTGATATCGATGTTAGGAAGACTCGATTGTGTCGGAATTACGAGAGTGAGAGATTAGTAAAGTACGACAAGGAGTGAAAATAGTCTGCTACAGAAATGGTAAAGGTGGGTTGCGATAAAGAGAAGGAAAGGGGAAAGGGAAAGGGGGGGGAGAACTGAATACAACAACGAAGAGCTAGCTAGCTTTGTGCAAAAAAAAATGAAGAAGAACAAGTCCACCTCCTTTCGATTAGAAGACATCAACTCCTTCAACCTTGTCCTCCGGATCCACCTCGATTTTCCTCTTCCTATCATCGACCGAAGCTCTCCTATACATATTCGGTACTGCCTTTTTCCCTCCTCCCTCTTCCCTCAATTCCTCAGGAGTTGCTCTCCCCGATTTCTCGGCACCCCAAACTCTCGTCGTAGCTTTCGTACCACTCTTCTCGTACTCCGCTAGGAGAGCCTTGAAATCTGGATGACTCGAAGACCTTGCGTGAATCAAGGGTACCTGCTTAGTTGCGGTTCGAGGGGAGAGTGCGATGGTTGCTCCACGAGAACGATGTCTTGGAGAAGTTGGGGCGGAGAGTGGGGAGGAAGATGTAACGGTCGTGAAAGGGAGGAAGGCTGAAGAGTTAGATCGTTCTCGTTTTGACATGTGCAAGTCTCGGGCTGAGGCGTAGGCTCGGAGGATTGGTCGATCGGTTCGATGAGTGGGTATTGTCGACGCCGTGGAAGATAGGGAAGAGGAAGAATCACCACCGAAGAGGAAGGACGAGGTGGGAGTGAGAGGTCGAGATGCAGGAGGACTGATCGTGCCAGTTGGAGAAGGAGGTTCTTGTTGATTGTCGGTGCTTGGGCCGAATGGTGGACTTCGATCGGGAGATACAGTAGAGTCGGATAGTCGCTCGTCTTCATCGCTGTCGTTCGTCGAACCTTTGCTCTCGTCGGCGAGGTTTCGTTCGCTGAGGTTTGGAGTAGGAGGGAGACTCTCTTCCTCTGCCCTCCCTTGTTCATCTACCTGATGAGCATCTTTCGTGATCTCTTGATCGACCTGAGCGAGGTCAAAGGAAGGTTGAGGAGTGGTCGATCGAGCGGCACGGAGTAGACGAGGGAGAGTGTGTTTGACGAAAGTTCGTTGAGATTGGAAGGATTTGCGAGATGCCTCGAGGAAAGTAAAGGCTTGGAAGACGTGAACGCAGTCCTGTCATTCGAAGTGACTGGGATCAGCTGTAATTCTCAAAGTGTGCAGGAAGAAGCGTTGCTTACCTCGAAGATTTCGTGTTCGACTTTGACTCCTGCGAGACTCGCTTTGTGAGCGAGTAGAGTGATCTCATCTCGCAAGACTTCTGCGTCTCCCGCTTGGATGAGTAGAGGTGGTAGACCAGTGAAGTCGCCAAAGAGTGGTGAGACGTAAGGGTGAGTGAGGTAGTCGGAAATCGAGTTGCCGAGTAAACATTTGACAGGGTGAAAATGATCGTCTTCAGCACGAGGGTTGGGGAGGTAGTCGAAGGGCTGTCAATGAAGGGGCGTCAGATTCGGGAATGCGTCAAGCAAGAAGAACAGGGAAGCTTACTCGATTTGTTGTCCAACTTTCGCAAGACCTGATCAATATTGTCGATGTCAGCGTTTCACAAGCAAGCCTTGACATCAGAGAACGACTCACATCGTCAGATCGACCCAAGGGGACATGAGAATAGCTCCAGCAGGTAAAGGATAACCTTCATCCCTCAAATACAGCAGAGTAGCGAGAACGAGGCCTCCTCCCGCTGAATCTCCTGCGAAGATGATGTTCTCTGGAGGGATCTTGAGGTCGACGGTGAGTCGCATGTAAGCTGAAACTGCGTCGTGAAGCTGACCGGGGAATTGAGTTTCGGGAGCGAGACGATAATTGATCGCGAAGACTCGAGCGTCGCAGTATCGAGAGACGGCGATTGTGAGGAGTCGATGTGTCTCTACACTGAACATGTAGTACGCCCTATTAAAGAAGACAGATATCAGCTTCTGCTCAGCTGGAGGAGAGAGAGAGGCAGATTCGAAGTTACCCTCCATGCAGATACAGACAGACCATTCCTTGATTCCCATCATCCGCTTTCCCATTCGGATTTCCATTCGCCGTCTTCTCATCTGCCGACTTCTCCGATCCTTGTTTCCCTGAAGCCTCTTCCTTCGCTTTCGATATTGACCATTCTCTCGTCATTTTCCTCCACAACCGTTTATTCGTGACCCATTCTCCCGTAATCTCTCGATTCCCTTGCTCTTTCGAATCCGCGTCGGCAAGGAACCCTCGTAGCTGTCTCCGTTTGACTCTGAACGAGATAGGCGTAACAATTCCATCTTTTGGCATCGGCAGTAACGATCCCAATTCGACGACGGACCTATATAAGGGGATTCTTCTCAGTCATGGGTCTATAATTGAGGAGTATGGAGGTACTGTGACGTACCGTAGTCGAGCTAGAGTTGACAGGTGCGAGTAACTTGAAACTTCTCGAAGAAAAGTCGTAAACAAAGTCAATTCGACTCCCCAACTAGGTTTCGGTGGACCGTATAGATGATGCTGAACGAAGGCTTTCGTCAGAGATGTCCCTGTTCACGAGACGAGACGAGACAAGAGGAATCAGCTGATTTGTGTCTTGCGAAACAACCTCTCGAAAAAGATGAGCGTGAGAGAGGGTCCGAAAAAAAGTGTAAGACTCACCATTCGAAACGAAGAATGGTACATACTCGAACAGTCTACTGAGCGATAAACCGTGATCCCCTTGATCCTTGATCAATACAGAGGGATCCGTTCTCGCTTTGTCTGGAATCCTTCCTCCAACTTTGAACGGTTCGAGCATCGTCGTGACTTGTTCCAGGGTTGACTCTTTCCCATCTGTAGCTCCTCCTCCTCCCTGTGATGAACTGATAAAGGTACTGTGCTGTTTCGTTGCGGCCGAGTTGGAAGTTGAAGAAGGCTGGCTAGACTCTGGAGAGCTAGTCAACAGCCAGTTCAGTGGCCATACTGCCATGTTTGCTATCGAGTGCGTGCTATCGAGGTGGTGTAATTGAATCCAGTGTGAGTTGGGAGAGAGAGAAGGCGAGAAGTTCGGAGATGAAATCGGACTCGGGCTTGTTGGGGAAAGCAGAGAGAGTGCGGGGTAGGGTCGGAGAGGGAGCTTGACTTGTTGAGAACGAGCGTTGAGTGTAGTGTATGGAGGAGAAGAGAGCAGATAGTCAAGAGTGTTGGCTTCTTGACGAAGGCCCGAAAGTCACGAGTCTTCGCTGATGAAATCGACGATGATCCCCGTCCGTCTTCGCTCTCTCCTTTCTTCTTTGTTGCTCGTTCGTACGTCGCTGATGAGTAGAACGACGTCGAAAGAAGAACGACGACGACGATCCTGCAATAGAAAAAACAAGCTGCAGGACGCGAAGCAATGGGTTTTCATGTCGATCTTTCCCATTTCGCAAGCCCATCTTCCGCACTTCTATACTTTGAGCATCAAGGAAGTCTCTGAGTAGAGAAGATTCTATAGACGAAGAAAGATCTCGACGGGAGGCTGAAGCTTCAATGAACAAAGCTCTAGGATTCGTCTTGCGATTGTTCCCGTTCGGTGAAGGGAAGGAGAAAGCTTCTCTCGAATTTCTCGACTGAGCGCAATTCTAAGAGCTGTTCACACGTGTCTTTCATTTGCTACGGGAACATCTAGTCGACGTTGACCGGGTTCCAGCTCACTGATTTTCCTTGGTCAAGAGAGTCGAGTTCTTTCATGTCAGATTCATCGAGCGTGATCCCAAAGACGTCAAAGTTCTCTTGGATACGTCCTGTGGTGTCAGACTTTGGTAGTGGTACTATCGCGGCGTGGAAAGATTAGCTGGCGAGCGGAGTGAACACAGTCGCGAAAAAGCTCACCGAATCCCTTCTGGAGAGACCA
>Ga0308169_10001706_pt1 | contig 24766 bp, 14 predicted proteins | sample PhyBR1_2_FD_202139 | JGI IMG/M metagenome (GOLD analysis project Ga0308169, IMG submission 202139) | Phyllosphere microbial communities from UC Gill Tract Community Farm, Albany, California, United States - DLSLSB.R1 | ecosystem: Host-associated > Plants > Phyllosphere > Unclassified | place...
TGCATCAGATATCCGGCGGTTATGGAGATCAGGATCGCGAATCCCAAGGCCCATTCCTTGAGCCATTTGGCATGGAGCACTTTGGCAAGGAAAAGGAAGAAGGCCATTGAAGCTGCCGAGATCAGTACCAGCATCATGTGGATGCTGGACTTGGGGATTTCAGCGATGGTCAGCATGCTGAAGGCTCCAAGCAGAGCCGCCGTGGGGATCAAGGCCATTGCCGCCGGATTGCGCTTGGCCAAGGATTTGCCGCCGCGCTTCAACACCGGAGTCAGCAGCAGGGTGCACAGCATCCACATGGCGCCCGAAAGGCTCATGGCCATGAAGGCCACCGCAAAAACCTGCTGGGTATAGTTCTCCCCGCCGAGAATGGCTCCCATGGATTGGGCCGCGAGATTAGCGCTGGCCGTTTCCGTGGAAGCCGAACCGATCAGCCCGATGCGCACGAGGACCGCTGGGGTACCGAAAAGCGCCAGCAAGGCGATAGCCACCAGGACCACGGAGAGGGAAGGCCCGATCGATGCGACGGCACCGGCGCGGAAGGCTTCCTTGACTTCGCGCAGCGGCATATCCACATGTGGTGCTGCAGCCTTGGCGGCTCGGACATAGAGGATGGTCTGGATGAAGATCACCGCAAAAACGCCCAGGGCGCAGAACCACAGGAAAGGGTTGTTGGCGATAGCCAGGATGTCGGTTGATCCTGGATCTCCGGCTGAAAGCGGGAAATGCATCGGAACTCCTTAGGTTTTAGTTGCTTGACGTGACGCGCATCTCATTTCAATCAAGGTTCCCTGTGGGGTGATCCTTTGGCAAGGAATGTGTGAATCGGCCACATTTTTGGCCAAATACCCCAATCTGGAAAGTTTTCGCGAGATCTATTCCGTTTACGGTCAGCATAAGTGGATGATTGTGGCACAAATCGCAATATCGAAACAGCTAGGTGGAAACGGCCATGAACGAGATTCAACATTTGAGCGCGACTGAATTGACGGGGAAGATCCGCAGCCGCGAACTTTCGGCCCGTGAAGCCCTGGAGAGCCATATCCAGGCGATTGGGGAAGTTAATGCCCAGATCAACGCCGTGGTCATCACGGATTTTGATCGTGCGCGAACACTTGCGGCGGCCGCGGATGAGGCCACTGCCAGAAATGAGCCGACGGGGGTGCTGCATGGTTTGCCCATGACGCACAAGGACACGTTCAATACTGCTGGCCTGCTCTCTACGCAGGGTTCGCTCGCATTGAAGGACAACGTCCCGGAGCACGACGATCTGCAAATCGCCCGACTTGCCGCCGCAGGTGCGATCAGGACCGGGAAGAGCAATGTCCCGGAATTCGGTGCAGGATCGCATACCTTCAACGAGGTCTACGGCACCACCACAAATCCCTATGCCGTGGATCGATCTGCGGGCGGTTCCTCAGGGGGCGTTGCCGCCGCGGTCGCTGCCCGGATCCAGCCGCTCGGTGACGGTTCGGACATGGGTGGTTCGCTGCGCATTCCCGCGAGTTTCTGCAACGTCATCGGCTTCCGCCCTTCATACGGGGTGATCCCCTTGGAAGCGCCATCCAATGCATACTCGTGGCTAGCGCGCTCTGGGCCCATTGCACGCACCGTGGAGGACATCGCGCTATTCATGCGGGCCAGCACCGGTGACCACGCAATAGCGACCCCGAACAACCTAACTCCAGGTGATTTCAAGACGCCGATCCCGGATTTGCGCGGGGTTCGAATTGGCTACAGCTTCGACTTCGGAATCGGTGTCCCGGTGGAGCGCGAAGTCATCGAGGTCCTGCAGCGCCAGCTGTCGTTGTTCGAGCTGGCTGGTGCCATTGTCGAGGAGGCCTGCATGGATTTTTCGGATGCAGATGAAGTCTTCGGCAACGTCCGCGCCTTCGACTTCGCAACCAATCTCGGTGGCCTGGTCCGCAGCCATGAATCCCTGATCAAGCCAGAAGTCCTCTGGAACGTGAAGAAGGGGCTGGAGCTTGACGCTGCGGCCATTATTTCAACCATGGCGGCCCGCACCCGGCTGGAGCATGCAGTGCAGAACTATTTCTCGCGCTACGACCTGTTTCTCTCCCCGGCTGCCCAGGTCCTGCCCTTTGACGCCACCCAGCGCTGGCCCGAGCGGATCGCTGGCACCCCGGCCGAGACTTACCTGGACTGGATGCGCTCGGCCTGCCTGCTCTCCGCCACGGGCTTGCCGGTCATATCCATGCCCGGCGGTTTCACCGAATCCGGGATTCCGGTGGGATGGCAGATGGCCGCGAATCACTACCACGATGTCCAGCTGCTCGATTGGGCCGCCGGATACGAAGAGCAGACCCGCTTTGCAGATCAGCTGCCACGCCTGGTGGCCGATCCGGCGTCGGTAGCGGCCAGCGAAATCAAGACGGCAACTCTCTGAAGAAGAATTGGCGAAAGGCAGGCCGTGCAGGCAGTGCGCATCCCCGTCACGTGCCACTGCTGCCGGCGGGTTCCGCAAGCGCGAAATGTGCACTGGTCAGCCACAACCAGGTCCAGACGTGCAAGGATTGAGCAGGTGGGGGTTTCACAAGGGCATTCTGCGAGCGCTGTTTCCAGCGGACCCCGTGGGCAATCCGCAGGCAAAGATGCCGCTAGATGGTGGAGGGAGCTGGAGCGATGATTGAGCTCAGCACGGTTCAGCGCAGAATCATTGCTGCGCTCCAGGTGGACGGGCGGGCCACGTGGAGGAAGGTTGCTTCGGCCCTGGATTTGCCCGAACGCTCGGTATCCCGCCATGGTGCATGGCTGCTCGAGAATGGGGTGGTCACGGTGGCAGGCATCCGCCACCGCGAGCACTCGCTGCTCATCGCCTGTGCCTGCGCTCCGGGTGCAGGACGGATTGCGAGCGCATCGCTGTCGTCGCGACCGGATACGAGCTTCGCGTATCAGGTCACTGGCAGGGAAGACCTCATAGTGGAAATGCACTACTCCGGAGATGTGACGGAGGTATTGACCCTGGAACTTCCTGCCACGCCCGGCGTTTCATCGATCGTCGTGTACCCGGTATTGAAGTACTTCAAGACCATTCGAGGATGGCGCCTGGGCTCGTTGAAGCCCGCAGAAGAAGCGGCGCTTCAGACGGGCCCGGATGTGACGAGCTGGCAGATCCAGCCGAACCTGAACCCGAAGGACGAACAGATCATCGCCGCCTTGCAAGAAGACGGCAGGGCGAGTTTTGAATCAATTGCCCGGCGAGTAGCCATGAGCGAGACCTCGGTGGCGCGGCGAATCGACTGGCTGCTGACCACGGGACAAATTTCTATTCGTGCCCTCGTGGAGCCAGCCGTGGTTGGCCTTGCCGTTGAAGCAATGCTATGGGTTTCTACAACATCTTCAGACGTCGAGAGGCTGGGCCAGCATCTGGCCACGCGCCCCGAAGTGCGTTATGCGGCGGCCGTGGCGGGCGACTGCCAGCTGGTGGTTGACGTGACAGTTGCCAACCATGCTGAACTCTACGAATTCATATCCGGCATTGGATGGGCCGGGGCGATGATCCAGATCAAGACGTCTTTGGTCGTGGACGCGCGAAAACGTGGCGGGCGCCTGATCAGCAAGTGACCGGAAGCCGGAACGGAACCCCGGAGGCGGTTCGGAGTTAACCTGGATTCCAACTGCCGGAGAGTCATATTTCGCTGTTGGTCGCCACCTGCGTAAATGCCAGATGAACTTTCGGGACGGCTACGGGCAATCTGCGTAATATGCCAATTTTCGTCTTGCTACCGTCGGGTAGTGACATACTCTCGCTCTATTGAGTGCTCTGAAAACCACTCAGAAGGTTAACAACCAGTTAACCAAGCAGGGTGAAAGGAATACCGGCAACCGTGAGCAAGAGGTTGACCTTCGGGGAGAACCAAGCCGTCGCGACTCCAGAAAGTGCATGGCGAAAACGCAAAGACGCGTGGGAACACCTCGGCTACGTGCTGAGCGAGATTTCCTCTGAACACCAGGATGGCCCCGGCCGCAAAGAACATGAACTAGAAGCCGGCAGGTTGCTGGGGCTGTTGGCCTCCATTGAACCTTATTGGGCAAACCCCGGCCTGGACTATTTCAACGAAGTATCCGGACTCATGTCCAGCGGCCACTACGCCGACGCCATGCGCTTGGTCTATCAAGCCAACCAGTCGTTCAGGACCATTACGCAGTACGTGGATCTTGAAGGGCACGAAGGCATCCAGGCAGAAACCGACGAACCGGGCACCAGCACCCCGGGCGGGACGAAACCCTACGTGCCGATGGTCGAGATCCTGCTGCTGGATAATGGGCCAGCCGATGAGATTGCGCGGTTCACCGAGGAACTGGCCGCACAACGCCAGCGCACCGATCCATTCCACTACAACTTCATCGTGGCGCCCAGCGTCGAAGACGCCCTCGCCGCCGTCTTGATCAATCCAAGCATTCAAGGAGTGGTGCTCACAGCCCGCTTTGAACTGGCCACGCGGCGCAGGCTCTCGTCAACACTGCATAAGTTCATTGTGAACCGCACCGCCGGCTACTTCGAGTCGACTCGTCAGATCCAGCGGCTGCTGGATCTGGAAGAGATCCTGGATAAGCTGCATCCGCAGATCCCGGTCTACCTGATGGCCGGTGTCGCGCTGGAATCCATTGCCCATGAGATCACCGGGCGGTTCCGCCGCATCTTCTCGCGCAACGACGGCATGGACTTGCACCTGTCGATCATCGCCGAAGTGATCGAGCGCTATCACACGCCGTTTTTCAACGCCCTGCAGAAGCACGCCAAACGGCCCGGCGGCGTATTCCACGCCATGCCCATCTCGCGTGCCGGGTCGGTGCAAAATTCACCGTGGGCACGGGACCTGGTGGATTTTTATGGCAAGAACCTGTTGCTGGCCGAAACCTCGGCAACCTCCGGCGGGCTGGACTCCCTGCTGGATCCGCAGAGCTCAATCAAGAAGGCCCACGAGCTGGCCGCTCGCGCTTTCGGAAGCCACCGCACCTACTTCGTCACCAACGGAACTTCGACAGCCAACAAGATCGTGCACCAATCGATCCTGGCACCGGGTGATATCGTCCTGGTGGATCGCAACTGCCACAAGTCCCACCACTATTCGCTAGTGCTCGCCGGTGCCCACGTGAGCTACCTTGAGGCCTACCCGCTGAACGAGCACTCCATGTACGGGGCTGTTCCACTGCGGGACATCAAGGCCCGGTTGCTGCAATTGCGGCGCGAAGGCTTGCTGCACAAGGTCAAAATGGTGACCCTGACCAACTGCACCTTCGACGGCATCATCTACGACCCGCGCAGGGTCATGGAAGAGTGCCTGGCCATCAAACCGGATCTGGTCTTCCTGTGGGATGAAGCGTGGTTTGCCTTCGCCAGCTTCCACCCGGTGTACCGGCAGCGCACCGCGATGAGCGTTGCCAAGGTGCTGGAAGAAGAGATGGAAACGCAGGAATACCAGCAGCGCCATGCCCGGCAAGCCAAGGACCTGCCAGCGCCTGGCACCAGCGACCGGCCTGAGAATGATGACGCATGGCTTAACACGCGGTTGATTCCAGATCCGGAACGGGTTCGCTTGCGAGTGTACTCCACCCAATCCACGCACAAGACGCTGACCTCGCTGCGCCAGGGATCCATGATCCACGTCTTTGACCAGGACTTCGCGATGCGCAATCTCAACGCCTTCCGCGAGGCCTACATGACCCACACCTCGACCTCGCCGAACTACCAGATTTTGGCGTCGCTGGATATCGGCCGTCGCCAGGCGGAGCTGGAAGGCTATGCCCTGGTGCAGCGCCAGGTGGATTTGGCGCAGTCCATCTGCCGGGCCATGGGCCGCAACACTTTGCTGGGCAAGTACTTCCGGATCTTGGATTCCAAGGACCTGATTCCCGCCGAGTATCGGTGCTCTACCAGCGCGACGCCGGTCCGCGACGGATTGGCCGCCTGGGATGAGGCCTGGCAAAACGACGAGTTCGTGGTGGATCCTTCGAGACTGACCTTGGATATCAGCAGGACCGGGGTGGACGGGGATACCTTCAAGCACCAGTACCTGATGGACGGGCATTCCATCCAGGTCAACAAGACCAGCCGCACCTCGGTGCTGCTGATGACCAATATCGGAACCACCCGTTCCGCCGTGGCCCACCTGATTGAAGTCCTGGTGAAAATCGCCGAGGAGCTGGAACGGAAAAAGCGCCTTGACGGGCGAGTGCTGGCCATGGGCAAGACGGCCGATCAGCATCAGATCTGCCTTCCGGACTTCAGTTTCTTCGCGCCGGAATTCGATACCGGGGGCGGCAGCGGCGATCTGCGCAAAGCCTACTACTTGACCTATCAGGACCCGGCGACGCACTTCCTGTCTTCGGCACAGATCCGCGCAAGGATTATCGCGGGGGAGCAGATCGTTTCGGCTGTGTTTGTCACTCCCTATCCGCCAGGATTCCCGGTGCTGGTGCCAGGCCAGGTAGTCACCTTGAACATCCTGGATTACATGGACCGGCTGGATACCCGCGAGATCCATGGCTATCACCAGGATCTCGGGTACCAGGTGTTCACCCATGAATCCCTGGAAGAGCTGAAACCAGCCAGCTCAACGGCGTAGGCTCCAAAACGTGAATGGCACCCGCGAAAGCGGGTGCCATTCACGTTAAGGATCGAGCCGTTATTGCTGGGCGGCCAAATAGTTTGAGACTGCTTCAAAAGCCCTGATGGTGGGGAAGAGCTTGGAAGCATCCTGCGGCAAGGGCCAGCTCGATAGCTTCACAGCCACCAACTTCGTTGCCGGATCCATGTAGATCATCTGGCCATGGATTCCCAACGCCACCGCGGCATTGGTGGCAGGGTTGGGAAACCAGATCTGGTTGCGATATCGGCCGCCAGGCATCATGTTGTCGGTGGGGGATTGGACGAAAGCCTGCATCTGCATCGGGTCCGCGGTGAAGGTGTCGGCAAGCCAGTCTTCGGAAACGACCTGTTTTCCGGTCAAGGCCCTGCCGCCGTTGACGTACATATGCCCAAAGCGCGCGAGGTCGCGAAGCGTGGCATTAAAACCGCCATCGAACATTCCTGTTCCGAATTGGTCCACGCCCATGACCAGGTCTTGCTGTGCACCAATTTTTGACCAGATGCGCTCCGAAAGCAGCTCTTGCATCGGCGCGCCACCAGCAGATTCCAGCACCCAGCCCAGAACATCGGTTTCACAAGAGCGATACTCGAAAGCGCCACCGTGAGCCGACTTGGCCTGCAAGGTCCGCAAGAATTCGTACATGCCGATGGGGCCGACAGTTCCGTGGGCGGGTGCCCAGCCGATGGCCTCTTCGAGCGATCGTACTTCCGCGCCCGGGTCCAGGTACTCTTCCGAGAATTTGATGCCCGAGCGCATATCCAAAATATCGCGCACCCGTGCTCCGGCGTAGCCACTGGTGGCCAGCGCTGGAACATAGGTGGTGACTTCCTGTTCGGGATCCAGCAGCCCTGCATCAATCAGTGCACCTGCCAAGGTGCCGACCAGGGTTTTGCTCACGGACATCAGCAAATGGTCGGTCAGCGAGGTCATGGTGTTGTAGTACTTTTCCCAGAGAATCCTGCCGTTGTGCATGATGAGCACCGCATCGGTATTGGTCGCATGCATCACCCCGCGCACGGTCAGCGCCGGGTCGGTAATACTGGCCTTGGCTACTTCCAGCTTTCCCATTTTTTCTTCGGCCAAATGAAGCTTCACAATCGGACCGTCGCCGCGGGAGACCTTTACGGTGGGGTGGATGCGGGCGATGTTCTGGAAAGAGCGCTTGATGTTCTGCGGGTACTGCCAGGTGGCAATGTTCAGCGCAGTGCTGGAGTTGCCAGAGGTGTTGGCCGACTGCGGCGCGGCGGCATCGGTGGCCTCAGTTGCCATGCTCTGCCGTTGGAACGTCAATGCCCTTGTATTGGGAGCGGATCGAGGCAATGAAGTGCTTGGCATCAATGCTGAGCTTGGTTTTCTTCTTGCCTTCGTACTGAAGTTTGGCCTTGGTGACCAGGACCCCAAGGTCGGCCCCTTTCCAGCGGTAGTCTTCTACGCCGTAAATGCGCAGGAAGAATGCTTCTTTATGCGATTGCAGTTGATGCCAGTCCAGTGCGGAACGAGAGAACTGCAGCTTGCCCCGTGAATCAAGGAAGTACTTTCCCGTGCGCGGTGCGTGGGTAATGTACTGGAGAATGTCATCGGTTTCCTTGATGATCATGTGGCTCCAGACATCTGCTCCACTCATCTCTTCCCAGCGGGCGTTGATCTCATCCACATCCAAGTCGAATTCGAGATCCAAGAATTCAAGGAGGTGGAAGAGGAACAGCGGGATGTCCGCGTAGGCGCCGGCAGTGACGTTGGTAATGGCACTGGCACCGGAGATTCGCGGGTTCAGCTCACCGAGGTATACCTCGTCCGTATCGGTGTCAACGAGGACATCAACCTCGAAGAATCCGCGGTAGCCCGCGCTTTGCAAGCCGTTGCCCACCTTGCGGACCAGATCGATGGTGCGCGAGCGCTGCGAATCGGTGAGCACGTCGGGGTGCATCTCGTTGCCGCACCAGCCACCCTTGTACGGCGTCAATTCCTTGTAGCCGGCGAGTTCGGTCAGGATCGGTCCCACCACGGTGCCGCAGCCGGTGAGCACTGCTTCCACGGCAACCGGCTGGTTGTTAATCCGCTTCATGACCTTCAGCTCTTCGCCGATGATGTTCTTGGAGTGCTGCTTCCACTGCTGCTTGGAATCAATGAAGAACGTGGTCTTGCCCGAGTCGCCATATGGGGTTTGAACTACCAGGTCATCGCCGAGTCCGGCTTCATCAGCCAACTCCATGAGCTCTTCGTAGCTGGATGCCGTGCCCAGCACGTTGGGAACCGAAGGAGCACCTGCGGCGTTGCCAAGCTTGGTGGTGACAATCTTTGAATCCAGTTCCTCGCGCAGGGCGGCAGAAGGCAGTATCAGGTCGTAGCCGAGCTCTTCGCAGATCGCTTCGGTGTCCTCGTCGAAGAACACCATGGCGATCTTGGGGCGTGGGCCGCCGGGGGTGCACTGGGAATCGATGTATTCGCGGACTTCGGGGTTTTCCAGCAGCCAGTTGTTGATTTCCTCAGCGCTTTGGAATTCGATGTACGGCTTCTCAGCTGGCGTGAAGACCCGGGGATGGTGGCCATCCCAACCGTCGTAGTAGGTGATGTAGCTGAACTTGCGGACCCAGCGGTCCAGTCCCAGCAGATTGACCGGGGTAGCACCGAGGAAAAAAATCGGAGTTTTGTTGGTGCGGAAGAAATGGCGCACTTCGCTCATGTTCTTCAGCTTGCGTTCAAAGGGCAGGACCCTGGAGGAGATCTCCTCAGGCAATTCCTGATTGTAGGCGGCATCAACAGCGACGTTGGCGCTCAGATGATCTGTAGCGGTGCGCGCCTTATGGCGCAGTTTGTCCAAATCGCTTGGCTTGGGCATGCGGGAACGAGAAGCCGGGGCGTGGGCTTCAAGGATATTTGCCATGATGTGTTGCTGTCCTTTGAAACTGTCTGAAGGAGGGGCGATGGCACGAGAGAATGCGTGACAGTTTCATGCTCAAGTCCCATCGTGAGCAACAGTGGCTTTTGCGGTGAACGCGCGGTGAACATTGGCCCCGGATCTTCGTCTTTGACCTATGACTAGGAAAAAGATAAAAACACGGGGCCAATAAGCAGGCAACGTTACTGACTATTTCGATAGTTTAGCCGGCGATGGTGGCAGTGAAATCCGTTTCCTGGAATTCAAATCCCGCCTTGTCCAGAACCTCGCTGGTGACCTTTCGCCCGGTCAATGCGACGCGCGCATTGGAACCCATGACGGCCGCGCCGATCTTGGGCAGTACCGAGCCGGTGGGCAGCCCCGGCAGGCCGGCGACTGAACGCAGTGCAGCCATGACCTGCGCATTGCGCAAGGGCACAGGGCTGGTTCCATGAACCAAGCCGGCGGGAATCTGAGGCGATTCAAATCCGAGCATGCAACGAATCAGGCGCAGCCAATCCTGCAAGCCGATCCAGCTGAACCACTGCTGGCCATTGCCCATGGGGCCGCCCAGGCCGGTATTGACCAGCATGTTCAGCGGACCGAGCAAGGGGGCATCCGGGTGCATGACCAGGGAGGTGCGCAGGATGTAGCGTTGGGCGGCGTTCACCTCGGCCTCGTTGAAGGCTTGCTCCCAGGCCGAGGCGACGCCGGTCATTTCCGGCAGCGCACGGTGGTCGGTAGGAATCGGGCTGGACTCGGTCAGCTCGGCTTCACCGGCATCGCCAAAGATCGCAGTGGTGCTCGACTGGATCCAGGTGGCCAGCGTTGGCGCTGCCGCTGCGGCCTGCGCCAAGGTCTGTGTGGAGGTCACGCGTGAATCGGTGAGGGCCGCAATATTCTGCGGGGTATTGCGCTTGTCCACACGCTCGCCAGCCAAGTTGATCAGATGAACCGGGTGATCGCTGTGCAGCACGCCGGTCCATGGCCCTTGGTGCACGCCATCCCAGATGAATTGCTCGGCCGGGAAGTCGGTCTCGGCTTTGCGGGTGAGGACCGCCACCGACAATCCCCGGCATACAAGGTCGGCGGCGAGGTTGCGGCCAAGGAATCCGCGGCCGCCGGAAATGACGATCTGGGCATCGCGCTTGCGGTGCGCGGTCGGAGCCACGATCTTGTACAGGCGTGCTGCGGCAACAGCGAAGTCCTTGCACAGGGCATTGGCCACGGTGAATTTGAAGGCTGCGGTGCCCGGGCCGGAGAGGCGAACGGTGAAGTGCACCAGGCAGCCGTTTTCATGCTCGTCAACCTGCCAGCGCAAGGACATTTCGCCTGCCGGTTGCGGCTGGGTGAACTCGACCATTCGAGTTTGATGGTTGCGCCGGGTGATGCTTCCGGACGGTGCGGTGCTCCGGTGCAGGGGGCCAAACAGCTTGCCAGGCGGCAGGAGATCTACCTTGGTGCCAACTCCGCGCTGGTCGTCATGGACGACAAAGCCGTCGAAGCTTTTCATCCACAGGCCGGTTTGGGACAGGTTGCCGACGATGGAGTAGACGGCTTTGGGATCTGCGGCCAGGAACTGGGTTTCGGTGCGCTGCCAGTGGGTGAATTTATTCTGGGTGCTCATCGTGAAAGTTCCTTCCAGCTCGGGACATCGGGCATAGCTCAAGGCTACTGCGCCCGGGACGGTTATGCAGGTGCGACATCAAGGCCTGCGGGGTATGAAAAAAGCTTCCCGCAGCTGCTCACCATTATGGTTTGCAGCTGCGGGAAGCTTGATCAGTGGATTCCTAGGCGGTGACCTTCGAACCGACTTCCTTTTCCATCTCGGTGAATTCCGCATCGATGGTCGGGTTTGGCCGGAAGGTGGCTCGGGAGACCAGCCAGGCGACCAGCAGGGCAACGATGAAACCAGGAACGATTTCATACATGGCCGAGGACAGCGGCTTGATATTTCCCCAAATGAAGACCACTACTGCACCGGAAACCATGCCGGCGAATCCGCCAACAGCAGTCAGCTTGCGCCAGTACAGCGACAACAGGACGATCGGGCCGAAGGCGGCACCGAAGCCTGCCCAAGCAAATGAAACCAGCTTTAGAATGGACGATCCGGGGTCCAAGGCCAGAACTGCGGCAATGATAGCCACGAGCAGCACGCCGGAGCGACCAAGGTTGACCAGTGCCTTCGGCGAAGCCTTGCGGCCGGTGATGTTGTACAGGTCTTCTACCAGTGCCGAAGAGCAAACGATCAGCTGCGATGACATGGTGGACATGATCGCTGCCAAAACAGCGGCGAGCACCAGGCCGGCAATCAGCGGGTGGAAGAAGGTCTGGCTCAGCAGCAAGAAGACGGTTTCGCTGCTGGACTTGTCCAGCGGCTTCTCGGCGAAGTGCGCGACTCCAATGAAAGCGGTAAGGATGGCGCCCAAGGTAGTCAGGAACATCCAGCCAATGCCGATGCGGCGGGCAGTTTTTGCCTCGCCTGGGGTGCGCAAGGCCATGAAGCGCACGATGATGTGCGGCTGGCCGAAGTAGCCCAGGCCCCACGCGGCGGTGGAGAAGATGGCGACTGCCGCCAGGATCGCGCTGTTGTCATTGAACGACGAGAACAGGTTGAACGCATCCGGGTTCAAGGAGGTGATCTTGGTGCCGATATCCCCGATGTTGCCCATGTTGATCACGGCAACAATTGGGACAGAGATCAGGGCAAGGAACATCAGGACACCCTGGACCATGTCGGTTAGCGAAGCGCCGAGGAAGCCGCCAAAGAGGGTGTAGAGCAAGGTAATGACAGCGACGAAGAACATGCCCGAGAGGTAGGGCCAGCCGAAGGATGCGTCGAAGAACTTGCCGGCTGCCACCATGCCCGAAGAGACATAGAACGTGAAGAACACCAGAATGATCACGGCAGAACCGATGCGCAGCAGGTGCGCATTGTCCTTCAGCCGCTTCTCGAAGAAGCTGGGAATGGTGATCGCGTTCTCGGAGATGGCGGTGTAGGAACGTAGTCGCGGAGCGACATACTTCCAGTTCAGCCAAGCACCGATGAGCAGGCCGATGGCGATCCATGCCTCGTGCAGGCCGCCCAGGTAGATGGCGCCGGGAAGGCCCATGAGCAGCCAGCCGGACATGTCGGAGGCGCCGGCAGAGAGCGCGGCAACCCAGGGTTTCAGGCCGCGGTCGGCCAGCATGTAGTCGTCGATATTGTTGGTTCGGCGATACGCCACATAGCCGATGCCAAGCATGGCGGCCATGTAGATCGCAATCGCAATCAGCTGGAAAGTCTGGTCGGACATAGTTCCTCATTACCGTTGCTGTCCCGGATCGCTGGGGTGATCCGGGACGCGGATTCTAGTGGTGCGAGTCACCACTATGACACGAATTGCGCAGTTTGTCGCAAGTGCCGAAATTTTCGGGATGGTTTGTTTTCCTAATCGACCGTATCGAAGTCTTTGGGTGTAGCCAAAATTACGGAGTCGTCTGCGTCACTCATTCCCGGCTGCGCGTGCAGCATGTTGCGCACCGCCTGAATCCCCGGTGACTTGGTCGAAGAATGCCGCATTGCGGTGAAGATGGTGCGCGCCGGGGTGCCGGGCAAATCGACGGTGCGCAAGGCGCTGTGGTTCGAGCGCAGCACCAGATCCGGGAGCATCGCCACGGCATTTCCGGTCTGGACCAGTTCCACGTGGGCCTGGAGATCGGCGGTTTCGTAGCGCAGGTCCGGTTCGAAGCCCGCCAGCCGGCAGGCCTGCAGGGCCCAATGCCGGCTGGCGGCCCCATCTGGTTCCACCACCCAGGGCAAGGTGGCGGCATGTTCCAGCAGGGTGACCCGGTCGAAATCCTCATTGCCTGCCGCTCCACGCGCCGGTAGGGCCAGGCGGATGGGATCGTGGGTGAGCATGCGGCGGTCAAGGCTGGCGTAGTGCGGGGCCGAATGGCCGGAGTATTGTTCGGCAACGACCAGGTCAAAGCTGCGGCTGCTCGTTTCCTGCAGCGCGTCGGCCGGTTCCTGCTGGCTCATTTCCACCCGGAGTTCCGGGTATTTTTCGCGCAGTTCCCGCAAGACCGGCGGCATCAGGGCGAGCATTGCGGTCTGGAAGACGGCCAGCCTCACGGTGCCGGCAACCGTGGACATGGTGCCAGCCAAATCCGCTTCGGCCTGTTCCATGGCTTCGAGCAGGGTTTCGGTGTGGGCGACCAGCAGCTGGGCCTGGGCGGTGAGTTTCAGGGTGCGCCCGGTGCGGCGCAGCAAGGGCACCCCGGCTTCTGCCTCCAGCTGGCTCAGCTGCTGGGAAACCGAGGAAGGTGAGTACCTCAGCGAGTCGGCAACTTCGGCAATGGTTCCGCGGATGCTGAGCTCTCGGAGCAGCCGCAATCGTCGCAATTCAAGCACCGGTTTTCCGCCGTTCCTGTGGGTTGGATGTGATGCGTCTCAATACATTAGCAAACCCGAACAAATATCTTCGGTTTTGTTCGCTTTTGCTTAACGCAAGTTGGGGTCATACTCGAATTTGCACACAGCTTTTTCCGCGGGGATCACCGCGCAGAAAGCCACAACGACATTAGCGTTCGGTGCCGAACCCAGACTGAACAACTTTGCATCGAAGGGACCAATAAGTGTCTTCAATCTCCACCCAGCACACCGTGCCGGCAGCAGTTGATGCTGCGGGCAACCCGCTTACCTCTCCGGCAGATGTCGCCGAAGATGTCATCGCGTTGGTGCGCCGCTGGCTCACCGAGGCGTCCAGCTATCCTGTTGATGCCGCGGCAGCCCGACTGGCCGGTGTGCTCAAGGATCCCAACGGCTTGGACTTCACCGTGGGATTTGTTGACGGAGTCATCCGTCCCGAAGACCTGCGCGTTGCCGCTGCCAACCTCAAGCAGCTGGCCCCGAAGGTTCCAAGCTTCCTTCCGTGGTACATGCGCAAGGCTGTGGGCCTCGGCGGCGTCATGGCACCGGTTCTGCCACAGGTTGTCGTCCCGATCGCGCGCAAGGTCTTGCGCGAGATGGTGGGCCACCTGATCATCGATGCCTCCGAAGCGAAGCTCGGCGGCGCGATCAAGAAGATCAAGCGCGAAGGCGTCAACCTGAACGTCAACCTCCTGGGCGAAGCCATCCTCGGCGAGGGCGAAGCCGCCCGCCGCCTGGAAGGCACCACCACGCTGCTGGCCCGCGACGACGTGGACTACGTCTCCATCAAGGTGTCCTCTACCGTGGCCCCGCACAACCACTGGGCATTCGACGAAGCCGTGGAGCACATTGTCGAGAAGCTCAGCCCGCTCTACGAGCTGGCCGCACGCAGCCCCAAGAAGAAGTTCATCAACCTGGACATGGAAGAGTACAAGGACCTGGAGTTGACCATTGCGGTCTTCACCCAGATCCTCTCCAAGCCCGAGTTCAAGGATTTGCCGGCCGGCATTGTGCTGCAGGCCTACCTTCCTGACGCGCTGTCCGCCATGATCGAATTGCAGGAATTCACCGCAGCCCGCGTGGCCGACGGCGGCGCGCCGATCAAGGTCCGCGTGGTCAAGGGCGCAAACCTGCCAATGGAGACCATGGAAGCCGACATCCACGGCTGGCCGCTGGCTACCTGGCACACTAAGCAGGACTCGGACACCAGCTACAAGTCCGTGCTGGAATATGCCCTGCGCCCCGAGCATGTGAAGAACGTGCGCATCGGCGTCGCCGGACACAACCTCTTTGACGTGGCGCTGGCCTGGCTGCTGGCCAAGGCCCGCAACGTCACCGGCGGCATCGAATTCGAAATGCTCCTGGGCATGGCCACCGGCCAGGCCGAAGCAGTGCGCCGCGAAGTCGGCTCGCTATTGCTGTACACCCCAGTGGTGCACCCGCAGGAATTCGATGTGGCTATCGCCTACCTGATCCGCCGCCTGGAAGAAGGCGCCAGCCAGGACAACTTCATGTCCGCTGTCTTCGAGCTGTCCAAGAACGAGCAGCTCTTCGAACGCGAGAAGAACCGCTTCCTCGCTTCCCTCGAAGCACTGACCAACAAGGTCCCTGCCCCGCACCGCATCCAGAACCGCCAGGTCCAGGATCCGGAGCTCGCGGCGCGCATTGAGGGATTCGCCGATGGCTCCACGGAATTCTTCAACACCCCGGACACCGACCCGGACCTGATGCAGAACCGCACCTGGGGACGCGAGATCCTGGCCAAGATGGAAGCATCGCCCCTGGGCAAGGACCTGGTGAAGGCCAACACCATCAACGCCGCCGGCGAACTGGATGAAGCCATCGCCATGGGCGTGGATGCTTCCCAGGCGTGGCAGGCAATGGGCTCGGCGCAGCGCGCCGAGATCCTGCACCGTGCCGGACTGCTCTTTGAAGAACGCCGTGCCACCCTCCTGGAAGTCCTGGGTTCCGAATGCGGAAAGACCATCGACCAGGGCGACGTGGAAATTTCAGAAGCCATCGACTTCGCCCACTACTACTCGAAGCTGGGCCGCGAGCTCGATGAGGTCGACGGCGCAAAGTACGTGCCATCGAAGCTGACCGTGGTCACCCCGCCATGGAACTTCCCGATGGCCATCCCGGCCGGTTCCACCCTCTCGGCTTTGGCCGCAGGCTCGGCCGTGATCATCAAGCCGGCCACCCAGGCTGCTCGCGTCGGATCGGTCATGGTGCAGTGCCTCTGGGATGCAGGCGTTCCCAAGGATGTTCTGCAGCTGGTCTTCGTGGGCGATCGCACCCTGGGCCAGCAGCTGGTCTCCGATGAGCGTGTTGACCGGTTGATCCTCACCGGTGGCTACGAAACCGCTGAGCTCTTCCGCTCCTTCCGCAAGGACCTGCCGCTGCTGGCCGAGACGTCGGGCAAGAACGCCATCATCGTCACCCCGCACGCCGACCTTGATCTGGCAGCCCGCGACGTGGTGCAGTCAGCCTTCGGCCACGCCGGCCAGAAGTGCTCGGCCGCCTCGCTGGTCGTCCTGGTGGGCACCGTGGCCGACTCGCGCCGCTTCAACAACCAGCTGATCGATGCGGTGAAGTCGCTGAAGGTCGGCTACCCATGGAATCCCGAATCCCAGATGGGCCCATTGATTGGCGAGCCAGGCGAAAAGCTCAAGCGCGGCTTGACCACCCTGGGCGAGGGCGAGCGCTGGGCCATCGAGCCGAAGCAGCTCGACGATTCGGGCAAGCTCTACTCGCCAGGCGTGCGCTACGGCGTGCAGCGTGGCAGCGAGTACCACAAGACCGAATACTTCGGTCCGATCCTGGGCGTGATGACAGCTGCGACGCTGGAAGAAGCAGTAGAGATCGTCAACGAGGTGGACTACGGATTGACCTCGGGCCTGCACTCGCTGGACCGTGGCGAAATGGCCTACTGGCTGGATAACATCCAGGCTGGCAACGTCTACGTCAACCGCGGCATCACCGGCGCGATCGTTCAGCGCCAGCCATTTGGCGGCTGGAAGAAGTCGGCCATTGGCGCCGGCACCAAGGCCGGCGGCCCGAACTACCTGATTGGCATGGGCAGCTGGGTTGATGCGCCGGTCAAGGACACCGCAGCCCTGTCTCGTTTCGACGAGCGGTTGCTGGGTGCAGCGCAGCTTGATGAATCGCGGGCGCAGTGGCTGGCCTCGGCCCTGGGCAGCGACAAGTTCTGGTGGAACACCGAGTTCAACCAGGCCAAGGACCGTTCGGGACTGGTCTCGGAGCGCAACGTCTTCCGCTACTGCTCGGTGGATGTCACTGTCCGCTTCGAGCAGGAGACCAGTGGCCATGGCTTGGCTGAGGCCTTGCGCGTGGTGGCTGCCGGTGTGACCGCTGGTTCGCGTGTCCGCTTGTCCCTGGATGCTGAACTTCCACGTGAACTTCGCACCTTGCTGGCCGAGAACTCGGTTACCGTGGTCCGCGAAAGCGCCGACCAGTTCGCAGCCCACGCAGCCAAGCTTGCTGCGAAGACCGGCCCGGACTCGGCCGCTCGCATCCGCTTGATTGGCGGATCGGTGAAGGCCGTCGCCGAAGCCACCGATGGCAAGCCGGATGTTGCCATCTACGCTTCGCCGGTGACCGCTGCCGGGCGTGTGGAGTTGCTGCCGTTCCTGCACGAGCAGGCAGTGTCCATCACCGCCCACCGCTTTGGTACTCCTAACCACCTGAGCGACGGACTGGTCTAGTCTCCATCTAAAGCTGATGCAGCCAGCATTCCTTATATAAGGAATGCTGGCTGCATTTGTGTTCTCTGGGGGAACTAGTTCTTGGATTTCTTGTATTTGCGGATCAGGAAGTCTGCCATAGCGGATAAAAGCGCAGGAATAACGTAGCGGCCCAATGTTGCCAGGACAAAGGCAGGCAGCGAGCCGTGCTCCGAGGCAATGGCGGCCTGAGCAACAAAACCCATGCCGATGGCCGAAACAAAGCCGGTGATCCACCCGGCGAGTGAACGCGAACGCAACACAAGCCAGCCGGCCAAGGACATGACCGGCAGCAGCAGGCCCCAGACCATGAAGTAGCCGGAGTACTGGCCGGTGAAGTCCAGTGCCGACACCATGAACCAGTCGCCATATTCGACGGAATCAATCACCGGCAGTTTCAGCACGACGTCCAGGATCTGCGCGAGCAGTACCAAGGCCATGGCAAAGATCTTGGTGTCCCTGCGTCCGGGCAGGAACCACAGGCTGGCGATAGCGAGGCAGCGGGTGGCCCACAGCGCCACGATGATCAGCAGGCTTCCGCCGGTGATGTAATGGGCGGTTGCCAACATGGTCGAGCCCGCGATGCAGACGATCAAAAGCAGCCATACGCCGATCAACCGGGCGGGCAATTGCAAGAGGGGTTTTTCTTCGCTCACTGGGCCAAGTCTAGTAATGCTCGCTGTGCGCGGACTTGGTCGAGCATTCTCGTCCATTCAAGAGCGCTCAAAATCGACTGCTAGATAGAATGGAGCATGGCTCGCACATTTACATTGGTACAACTTCGTTATTTCATTGAGATCGCCAGACTTGAAAATATGCGTGCTGCTGCTACCTCGTTGAACGTATCGCAATCGACTCTTTCATCTGCTTTGAGTCAGCTGGAGCATGACCTTGGAGCGCAGCTGTTTCTTCGGCTGCCTAATCGCGCACTAAAACTTTCGGAAGATGGCAAACGACTAGTTGCAGGCGCACGGATCCTTCTCGAAGATGCTGAGACTCTTCAAACATCGTTAAGCGGTCATGATGACCAGCTCAGTGGAAAGCTGCGGGTTGGCATTTTTGCGCCGCTGGCCCCTTTCATTGCGCCCAGGCTATTGGGTAACTTCAGAGTACGGTACCCCAAAATCGAACTTCAGTTTGTCGAGGGCGAACAGCAGCAAGTACTTGAGGCGTTGGGGAAGGGCGAATGTGAAATTGCCTTGATGTATGACCTGGGTGTGGGGGCCGAATTTTCGATGGAGTCGGTAGACCGCTTGGGAGCACACATTATTGTCGGGGAGAACCATCGCTTAGCTGAACGCAAAAAACCAATTTCGTTATCGGAGCTGGTCGAAGAGCCACTTGTATTACTCGACCAGGTCCATTCGCGAGAGTACTTCTTGAAGCTCTTTTCCTCTTTGGATCTGGAACCGAACGTTGCGTATTGGGTTTCCGGATACGAAACAGTGAGATCTTATGTAGCCATGGGGTTGGGGTATTCCATTCTTAACAGGCGGATGCCTCACAACCTGACCTATACCGGCTCGGCGGTTGTGCCCTTATCAATAGCAGAGCCCGTGATCCCGATTTCGGTGGTTGTGGCGCATGTCAAAGAGGTGCCCATGACGCGGAAAGCCAGGGTTTTTGCTGAGCTTGCCCGAGAAATTTTGAACGACGGATGATTTCTAATCGTTTTTATCGATCAATCTAATAAGAGATTTGCGTTGGACGGATAAGCGCCTGGTCGCAGAAAGTGGACTACTAAGAGAACGGACTAAACGTCCTATCCTTCCCTGAGTAGCACCTTCCTGAAGTGTTCACGTCGCTAATTCCGAAGTAAGGCAATCTCATGACTTTGAGTAAGACCGAATCGAAAGCCGTAACGCCTTCACACGAGAGGAAAATGAAGCGTCGAGTTCTCGCTGGCGGTAGCGTCGGTCAGTTCATCGAGTTTTATGACTTCACGCTGTATGGTTTGTCAGCTGTAACGCTGTCGTCTCTATTTTTCCCTTCGCAGAATACGCTGGCCGGTTTGCTGGCAACCTTCGCGACTTTTGGTGTCGCTTTCTTTATCCGTCCACTGGGCGGACTCTTTTTCGGGGTGCTCGGCGATAAAGTCGGCCGTCGCAAAGTCCTATTCATTACTCTACTGACGATTGGCCTGGCAACATTCAGCATTGGTCTGCTCCCGACCTATGCACAGATCGGTGTCTTCGCGCCGGTATTGCTGGTGCTTTGCAGGCTCATTCAAGGCTTTTCCGCAGGAGGTGAATCCGTCGGCGCGCCTGCATTCGTATTTGAACATGCACCGGTCAATCGCAGGGGTTTCTGGCTCAACATCACCTTGGCAGCGACCGCGTTGCCGTCTGTCGTTGGAGGAACTCTGATCCTAGTCCTGTCCACCACAATGGAGCCGGAGCATTTTCAGGCATATGGATGGCGAATCCCTTTCTTACTAGCTTTGCCGCTTGCACTTTTCGGATTGTGGATTAGGGCGAAGACCGAAGAATCCGAAGCATTCCAAGAAGTCCTCAAGAAAAATGAGCACAAGGAATACAGTCCTTTGCAGCAAACCTTCGCAGAAAATAAGCTGCGCATGTTGCAAGTTATTTTCGTGATGGCACTGACGGCTATGGGCTTCTATTTTCTCTCTGGTTACTTCGTCTCCTACGTACAAGTCACTGGAAACCTAAGCCTGGAGAAGTCCCTGGCCGCGAACGCGTTGGCCATGGCTAGCTACGCTGTCCTATTGCCGATCGGTGGTCGGCTTGGGGATCGATTCGGACGCAAACCCATGCTGATTGCAGGAGCAGCTTCGTTGCTAGTTCTTAGTGTTCCTTGCTTCATGCTGGTAACCAGCGGTTCGCTCGGACTGGCAATTCTGGGACAACTAATCTTTGTTGTTCCAATGTGTGTGTACGGTGGTGGCTGCTACACCTTCTTCGTTGAAATTTTCACCACGAAAACGCGTTACACCTCCTCGGCCATTAGCTACAACGTCGCTTATGCCATTTTTGGCGGCACTGCACCTTTCGTTGGGACATGGCTGGTATCCGCCACCGGTATTTCGATGTTCCCGGGCTTCTATATGGCCGCAGCTGCCTTGGTCGTTTTGTGTCTGCTGCTCTTTACTCCAGTTCCGGAAACTCATCCATTGCATGGCGCCAACGAGGCAATGAAAGCAACAAACTAATTTTCACGCCGTTTAGTTTCCCGGAAAGGAAATGACCTTGAATCAAGAATTTCTCACTGACTTCCACCACGTTGCAGAATTCGGGGCAACGGTTCGTAATGGAGTTGATCGCCAGGCCGCAACTCCAGAGGACAAGTTGAGCCGAGACTGGTTTGCCGAGTTTGCGAAAAATCAGGGCTGGGAAATTCGCGTCGACCATATAGGCAATATGTTCGCATTGATCGAGACCAGGCCTGGTGCACCATACGTTCTTCTCGGGTCTCATTTGGATTCGCAACCATTGGGTGGACGCTATGACGGTGCATACGGGGTCATCGCTGGACTGCATGCAGCTAAGAACATCAAACACCGGTTGGATGCAGAAGGGGTGGTTCCAGAATTCAATTTGGGTGTCGTGAACTGGTTCAACGAGGAAGGCGGACGCTTTGCCCCATCAATCATGGGTTCCTCAGTCTTCGTTGGATCAATGGATGAATCCGAAATGCTCAAAGTCGAAGACCTGGAAGGAATATCGGTAGCCCAAGCGTTGGAATCCATCGGCTATCTTGGCACGGACGCGCGGCCAGAAGTCGCCGGATACGCAGAAATACATATCGAACAGGGACGAATTCTCGAACGGGAACAAATCAATATTGGCGCCGTTGATTATTCATGGCATACGCAAAAGCTGGACATCGAAGTTCTGGGCGAGCAATCGCACACAGGAGCTACAGCGATGGCAGATCGGCATGATGCACTTGTTGCTGCCAGCAAGGTCGTACTTAAGGTGCACGATGTCGTGGAGAGTTTTCCTGAAGGAAGCATCGTGTCGTCTGTTGGCCGAATGACGCTAGAACCGAACTCCCCGATTGTTGTAGCTCGCAGAGTTCACTTAGTTGCAGATCTGAGAGCTGAAAACAAACATGATGTCCTTGAAGCCCGACGTATTCTGATCGACCAAATTGCCCGCATCGCAGAACAACACGAAATCAAGATTAACGTTGCAGACTTCGACGTTCGAGAAATTCAATACTATCCAGAGGAAGGCCTTGAACTTGTCGAAAAAGTGGCAGCAAATCTAGGAAAGAGCGTTCGTAGGATTCGAACCATGGCAGGCCATGATTCGGTGGCAATGAATCGTATCGTGCCCACTGTAATGTTGTTCATTCCTTCCATTGATGGCGTGAGTCATTGCGAGCGAGAATTTTCGACCGACGAAGACATGCTCCATGGGTTGGATGTCTTGGCTGACATCGGATGGGAGATGAGCTTGGGAGCTCTTAGGGAAAAAGACGTCCACGAACGCAGCACTGACGAATATGCGCAAGGCGTGAAAGCATGACTGACCGTCTTGCGTTCTTGACCGCGACTGAACAGCTACGTGCTTTCCGCGAGGGGACGTTGTCCCCGGCAGATGTACTCGGAGAGCAACTGGCAAATTGCGAAGCGGACAATGGTAGAGGTGATGGCGGCGTTAATGCTCTTACAGAAATTTTCTGGGATGAATCCAGAGCGCAAGCCAAAGCGGCAACAGACCGTTATGCAAGAGCGCGTTCAACCGGTGAGCTTGGCAGTTTGCCTCCATTGCTTGGGGTGAGTGTCGCGGCCAAAGAAAAGCACGCACTTAAAGGGAAGTCGCTGTCTTTGGGGCTGCTCGCTCACAAACGCGACGTTTCGGAGACAGATCATCCAATCATCGATCGTCTTCGAATCGCCGGAGCAATAATTCATGCTCGTAGTACCAGCCCCGAGTTTAGTTGTGCGACGGTCACTCACTCTCCGATGTGGGGCGTAACCCGAAACCCCTGGAATCTAGAAATGTCTCCGGGTGGATCATCCGGTGGAGCGGGAGCCTCATTGGCTGCTGGTTTCACTACCTTGGCAACAGCCTCGGACATTGCCGGATCTACTAGAATCCCGGCCGGATTTACTGGAACCGTTGGTTATAAGGCACCTTATGGCCGGATCCCTGGCGCAGGTGAGCTTGCATCTGACCGTTACCGTGGCGATGGCCCTATGGGCCGTTCAGTTGCCGACGTCTTGCTGATGGCCGCTGCGATCAGCGGAACACATCCAGCAGATGCAAATTCCTGGGGGTCTGCGGGGGAACTGATCAAGGTTGGCAATCTCCGAAACTCGCAGTTACGCATCGGAGTCAGCCGCAATTTGGGGGACTATCCAGTAACTGAGTCGGTGTTATCGTCCTTTGACCGACTGATCGAGTCCCTCAAAAAATCAGGATTCAATGTGGTTGAAGTTCAACTGCCATGGACCACCGACCAAATACGAGAAACAATATTCGCTCACTTCGGGCATATTCTTGCTCCGGCAATGGTTGAGGCAATTGGCGACTCCAACGAACCGCGGGCCGCGTACACAGATCAATTCATCAGGGATGCGCTGACACAGGCACAGTCTGTATCGATGTTGGATTCGTTGCGCAAAGATGCGACTCTGAACGCCCAACTGAGCGATGCGATGTCTGTGGTGGACGTTCTCCTTTGCCCAACGAACGCAGTTGACTATCTGTCCGCGACGGGGAACTACCTTAATGGAATTGAAGTGTCTGGCAGGAAATTGAGTCACTATTGGGAAGGGCACATGACCAGCCCATTCAACGTGTCCAATCACCGTCCCGTCTTGAGCATTCCATGTGGCATTGGACGAGACAATGTTCCAGTCGGAGTCCAAATCGTTGGTCAGCCGTGGGACGAGAAAACTGTCTTTGAGGCTGCACTGCTCTTGGAAAGCCTTATCGACTTCAGAATGAATATCGGATTCCCAGAACCGGTTGGCTAGGGATGGGGCATGCCTGTGGCGGAAGAGCTTCTTATCCTAGACTTCAAGCTTCAGGGCCTTGCGCAAGGTCAAGGAGCCGCCGGTATGCATGACTGCGCGGCGGTAGATCTTCTCCGCGAAGAGCAGCACTACCCAGCAGGTGGCCAAGAGGACGGCCAATGAAAGAATCGGCTCCCACAGCGCAACCTCGCCAGATAGCAGCCGGATAGGCATGGCCACGGATGAGGCGATGGGAACGTACGAGGCCGCAACCAGGAAGCCGTCCTTGGCATAGAGCCCGATGAACAGCACCGCGATGAGCACTGTCACCACCGGACCGCTGGATTGTTGCAGGTCTTCGGTTCTCGTTGCCAACGAGCCAAGCGCTGCCCAGGCCCCGGCCAAGACCAGGAAGCCGCCAAAGAAGAAGACAACAAACCATCCGGCAACCTGGGAAACAACGCCAAGGAACGGGATCTCGAGTGGGGAGAGGTAGGCAGCGAGCAGCCCAACACCCAGGAAGACCAGGAGCTGGATCATGGCGAGAATGACGTTGCCAATGATCTTGCCGGTGAGCAATTGGCGCAGTCGAATGGTGCTGGCGAGAATTTCCACCACGCGGTTCTGCTTCTCTTCGATGACCGAGTTGGCAATCGGCATGCCAAAGAGCAGCGCAGCCATGTAGAACAAGAAGGAGAAGAGGAAGCCCATGGCCTTGACCATTGAATTCCGGTCCGCGTCTCCCTGAAGCTGGGAGACGGCCAGCGCATCGGCAGCGGGCAAGCTCGTGGCGTCTAGGCCGGCTGAAGAGAGCACCCGATCCGTGAGCACGGTGTCGACTCCGTCAGCAACCAGTTGGCTCAGCTGCTCGTCAACTCCGTCATAGCCGGTGAGCGAATACTCTTGGGAGCCGTTGCTGCTGGAAAGCATCGCATCCAATTCGCCATCGGCGAGCTGCTGCCGCGCTTCTGGTTCAGTGGCCTTGGCAATGCTCAAGCGCATGTCGCCAGGCTTGTCCTTCTGGACCTGGTCTAGCACCTCATAGCTGGACTCATCGGTAGCGGCCACGGCAAATTCCGCAGTGCGGCTGCCAAGAATGCTGGAGACAACTATCGACCCAATGATCACCAGCAACGTGCCAATCGTGCTGATGATGAAGGCTTTGTCGCGTAGTTTCGTTTCAACTTCTCG
>Ga0308169_10001707_pt1 | contig 24765 bp, 41 predicted proteins | sample PhyBR1_2_FD_202139 | JGI IMG/M metagenome (GOLD analysis project Ga0308169, IMG submission 202139) | Phyllosphere microbial communities from UC Gill Tract Community Farm, Albany, California, United States - DLSLSB.R1 | ecosystem: Host-associated > Plants > Phyllosphere > Unclassified | place...
GGCCCTTGTCTGGCGAACTGCGGTCCATCGTACTCGCCCTGGCGCTCGTGTCCCGCTCGACCTCCTCCTGCACTTCGGGCGTGCCCAGTACAGCGACAGCTCTCGACTCGGCACTTGATGTCGATGTCTCGGCGTTGCCGTTGCCGCTGCCGTTCCGAACGGCCTCCGCCTCAAGTCGCTCGCGCTCGGCCTTACGTTCCTGCTTACGGATCTCCCGGCGCTCGTTATCGCGTGCTCGCTGCGCTCGCTTCTTCTCTAGCTTCTCGCGCTTGCGTTCTCGCTCCCGTTGCCTCTGCTCCTGCTTCTTGATCCTCTTGGCCTTCTCCTCCTCCGTCTCCTCCCTGGGCGTCTCGTCTCCCGGAACTGGCTTCTCCTCTGCTTCTTCGTCCAGTTCCGGCTCGCCCCGACGTGATCGCCTGTTTCCGCCCATCTCGACGTCGGAGCTGTTGGCAACGCCCGCTTCTTTTCTGAAAGCATCTTCCAATGCTTTCGTACCCCTCGTAGCCCGCATGGCCAAACCAGCTCCTGTTGCCAGCTTCCTTGCTCTCTCCTCGCGCTCTCGCTCGTGCCTTTCTTTGCGTTCCGCTCGGCGTTGTGCATCCGTCTTCTTAACAGGCGGAGGCGGGGTCGGCTCTCGTGGTTTCTCTAGCTCGTAGGCGAATATGCTGTCGAGATGATCTCTATCCGCACCCGCCTCTTCTGGTCCGATCAGGGTCTGCAGCAACAGGAGCGACGGTTCCAGGTCGCCGACATGCGCTTGGTCTGGCACGTCGTCACTTTCGGGAGTGGTCCACTTCGCCTGGGAAGTGATGCCGGCCAGTTCGTCGAGCAGCGGTTGAGCGTTGGTCTTGATCCGCCTGGCGATGCGATTGAACGCCGTATCCGGCTTGTTGTACAACATAGCATTGTCCAAGACGAGCGAGATGTCCCGCTGCTATCAGCAACGGCTCAAGCGGCTCTCAAGATAGGCTCACCGTGAAGTCCTCCACGCGCTTATACGCGTTCTTCTCCAGCTTGTCGTCGATGAAAGACCAGCACATCGGCTCCTTGATCACGTCAAAGTAGTCTGGCACCTCAAGCTTGCTGACCGGATGCAAGAACAGCGAGTTCTTGTCCATGCTGCGTGTCAGCTCTGAAACGAACAAGATTTAGCGAGCTCACGCGGCGATCCGCTCCAAAACCAGCCTTAACTTCGGGTCATGCGGGAAAAAGAACGAATCCGCCACATCCTTGATCACCTGCATTTGCCGCAGCTTCTCCTTCTCCCTTTTGCGAACCAGCTCGGCCAGCATACGGACCTTGTCCAGGTCATTCCGGAGCTTAGTGAGGAACTGGACGATCAGCCGCAGACAGCATCGCAAAAATTTAGCTCACTTTCAACTTCTGCGCCTTCTCCGCCTCTGTCTGCTGCTTCGACGCCGAAGATGCAGTCCAAGGCTGATAGTCAGCATATAACATCACAGCCGAACCTGCAAACTTGCCTCCAGATGCAGGCGCTTCAATAGCGGTGCGCCACGCCGCGCCTCGCGTTTCAAGCTCCAGTATCGGCACAACCGCTCCACGAACTGCTCCCGCTTCCGAATGTTGATCTTCATCGTATACTTGAGCAGACTCTCTACGATCATATGCGGCACGATCGGCGGTCCGGGGCGGTACGATTTAGCGTGAGCGCGAGCTGACTTCGTCGTCACGGCGCCTCGAGCGTTGGGCATGATCCGTGGAGCCATCGGTGTGCCCGAGTAGCTGGAGTCGAGATCGTCGTCCATGTCCAGTGCAGCACGCGCTTCGGCCTGCTGGTCAGCGAAAGGGGACGACAGCCTAGAATTCCGGCTCACGGGCAGGTGCTTGGGACAGTAGGCTCGGAGCGTTTGATCGCTGTCGATGACCTTCATTGACCCCAGAAGTCCCATTTGCCTGGCACAAGTGACGTGGAAAGCGGTGAAGCAATTCCGATTATCACACTGTATGCAGGCACCGCTTCGTTCGCGGCAAAGCGAGCAAACCTGTACCGTCAACTCTGACGACAGAACGCAGACGCATGCTGACCAGCTTCCACCTATTACGTGGTATCGCGTCCGCTCCCTCCACAGGCTCCATGTAGATGGCGTTTCCTACTCCGACCTCCGGAATCCAAATCGCGCATAGCAGATGAGACCAGTGCCCGGTGCTCGTCTGCTTGAACGCGCCGCCTTCGTTGGGGCAAAAGAGGCAAGACTGCTGTCAGCTACATATGCACACGGGAGCGGGCAGCTTACAACGGGATTCTCGGGCGAGACGGTACACTTCCGACACAGCCATTGACCTTCGGGGATGTATGGCACACCATAGCAGTCTAACTTCAGCTCCCGGACCGGGAAAAGGGCACTCAGCTGACCTTGGTGGACGGCCAAGTTACAGCCGTCACAGAAGACGATAGCATTCGAGTTCTCACCCTCGCCATCGTCGCAGATTGCGCACTTCGAGTCTTCGACAGGCATATGCGAAGCCGGCTGAGGTATCCGTTTGATCTGATTGTTAGCGCGTTCAAATGAGTGTCACGCGGCGACCGACCAGCTCGAACCACTCTTTCTCCAGCTTGTCAATCAAGATCTCGAATGTCTCGTATGATATGGACCCGGACGATTCTTTCGCTCTCTCGGCATTGATGATGTCGAGCCATGCTTGGTCTACGGAATGAGCTATGATCTTGGACCGGTCACAAGTGCTCAGCACGCGCGACTCACCCTGCTCGTCCATGTCATACTCGACTTGGACCTTGAGCTCCGACTCGATCGGTTCTGAGCATGAGCTGCAGTCGAACGCAACCGATGGCAAGCTCACCTATGAACCGGATATAATGTTCCGGCCTCTCGAAGTCGGACCCATCATTGTCTATCGTCAGCGGCAATCAGCACGATCAGGCGCGACCTCACAGCCATACGAGCGGCTCTGCTCCTACAAGTCAGCTCTGGCAACAATATCGCACCCATGCCAGCTCACCGAAGAGACACCCGCGGGTACGGTGAGCGCTTTATCGTCGACGACTCTGAAAACGACAGTCGGCAGTTGATGCTGATATTTCTGGTCCGACGTTGATTCGAGGGCCGGCATCTTGCCCGACTCGTCTCCCTCCTAGCGGTGGAGATCGCGTCCGTGGTGATTGTACAGCAGGATGCGGCAGTCGAGACCAATGTATGCAGGAGCGAAAGGAGGAAAGATGCTTGACAATGGACCCGGCCATGGACGAGCCATGCGGTGGGTGGACACGCGACTGTCACGTGACCTGCACAAACAATGGGCGCGTCATATATATACCTGGCCGAGGACGGACCATACCCTCTACAACTGTTGCCGGCTGGTCCTTTGCCCTGCTGTACTCATCCTATGCCACCCAACAGAGCCCACAGGAAGGCTGCTCCGGCCCCATTTCCTCTTGCATCATTTGACGTCGCTCCCGTGTCCCCGGTGAAGCGAAAGCGGCCAGGCAGTCGAGCTGCAGAGGCAACATCACCGGCAAAACCAAGACTCGCCGGTGCCGCATCGTCAAAGTCCGGGCTGACGAGACGTGGACGAACGATACAGCGACCTATATCCTCTCCGTCTCGGACACCTTCGCCAAGCGGTTCGAGTCAACTCACACCGTTCTCCTCGCCTACACCCTCACCGCAACGTAGTCCGTTCGGCACAAATGCCCTGGCCGGCAGCTCGAGAACGCTCGTGCCCTCGCAAGAACTTCCTCGGGTCAAGCTCGGAAGCGAAGCATCAGATGACGACGATGACGATCATTTGAAGGATGGAGGCTTCGACATGGCGGTCTTTGCGGTGATGAAGGGTGTTTCACCATTAAAGCAAAGGGCGGATGCGATGGAGAGAGCTACTAAGGCAAGGGCCGAGCAGATGCTGGATGGTGCGGGACTGGGGGCGGAGCGGGCGAAAAAGACTTGGCGGCCGTCGAAGCTGCCTGTGGGGTGAGCAGCTATCGAGCCTTCCGCGCACGGCGTCGTAGCTGACACGTAGCGTCGAGCTGGGCAACGCTTGCCTGGTCCGCTCGACGAACGGCCATTATTTGTACGGCCGACTGATTGGCTTCGAGCCGGCCGAACGGCAAGGCGGGGTCGACTGGTACACCGTCGAGACGATTGATAGGAGTGCCAAGGATTCGGACCCGCTTAAGCTTAAGCGGGGCAGGTTATTGTTCACCTGCGACTGGGAGATTGCAAATTGCAAGGTCTGGTGTTGCGCCCCAGACGTGGGGTCAAACCGCTGACGCGCAGATCATGGAGATGAAGTACACAGTGCCAACGTTTTCATCCGACGCCAACACCAGACCTCCCACTCCGCCACCTGAAGCTCCACCGGCTTCACACTCGCGAAGTCGAGGACGGTCAAAGCGCTCTGCAGCGAATCCGCCACAATCCGATGAACAAACGTTCGGCGAGCTCAGCCAGCGAGAACAGCTGTATCGGATACGACCTCATTTGCAGCGGATCATCGACGACCAGTATCCGCCCTCCATACCGAGGTTGGACCTGTTCTATGCCGGTCAATACGATGCCGTGCGAAAGCTAGCGAAGTATGGCGATATCCGGGAGAACGAAGCGATCAATGTCTTCGGCGCTGAATTACGGCGGTGGGCCTTGCGAGCAGAGCGATGGGGATCCGAAAACAAGCCATCGGTGCGCACGAGCCCCCACCTATCTCGATGTTTGACTGACGGCAGAGCGTCAACGACGAAACTGCTCGACCTACCGGCTCTGCGCGATACGAAAAGCTCTCACCGCAACAACGCCAGATTTTCGTCATTGATGTACTCGTCCCTGAAGCCATTGCGCAGATTTGCATCTTGTCTTACGATCTGGCTCAGGAGAATCCCGACGAGCAGGACGCGTACGATGTTGCGCTCGCGAAGCTGAAGTCCCTTACGACCGAGGATCCGGTAACGAAATGGCAGATAGTGGCGGACGCAGTGTTCAGGGCTCGACGACACCAGCGGCGGGCACTGGGACTGCCGGACGAGGACGAAAGCGAGCATGAGAAGTCGCTGCGAGCGCAAAAGGAGTTCGACGAGGCCATTGAGCGCGGGGAAATAACGATCTCGGGGGCGGGGGACGCAGTAAGATTGAGAAAGCGGACGACCTATCGTGTATGATCCATCCGTTGACAAGCTGGACGGCGCCAGACAAGGGTGCATGACTTGTGCATACAGGTGCTCTTCATGGCGAGCAGTAGGGGCGTGACCTTATCGTGGTTATCGTCAATGACATGATATCTGATGGAACCGGGCGCCGGATCACGACCCGCGGCACGCGCTGTCTAGGCGCAGTAAGACGTTGAGCAGGCTCGCCGTAGGGAAAGTCGTATCGGCCATGCGATCCGGATCGTCCTCCATACCGATGAGTCGGTTCACAATGAGAGTGACAGGTCGAGCCGTGACTCTGTCCAGGTCTTCGCGGAACGCCACGACTTGCCTGGAATCAACCCATGCGAATCTTGACAAGCTGAACTTACGCTCCGTTCCGTGCGAAGAGCTTAGCGGCTCGAGGGAATGAATTGGGGCACTCTGTGTTCTTGACATTGACGGACTTGTCGAGGCTACCGAAATCGAACCAGAAGCGGCAATCTTGCAGGAGCTGGCTGGAGGAGCTGGCAGATCAGCAGATTCATCATCTCAAGGCGAGATGGCGTACCTTCTCGCCGAGAGGGCCTCATGACCGTCGAGAAGCAGCCGCAACCGCGCATGCGCCCACGATCGTTTCGGATTGTGGTGCGGCGGGTGGAAGTCGATCGAAAACCACTCTTGCCCGATGAGAACAGGACGCAGTCTTCGATCGAAGGATGCCTGCCGCGCCGCTTCTATCTGCTCCGCCGCCGTCTCTGCTGCAGTCAAGGACGCCATATGCACCCGCGCCTTGTTGATCAGATCGATGAAGCGACACATCGTCAGAGATGACGCCATATACCATACTTCTTCGCGGCCCGACATTGTGGTCACATGCAGGGGATGGGTCGGTGAGTTAGTCCTGATCAACATCCGGATGGCCGCCCCCGGCTCGTGCAGCGCCTCTTCGGAGGCGCATATAGTGCTGTTTGGTCAGCATGCTCCTCAGCAGGCCCGCTTCAATGCTTACGCTCCCATATTGCTGAAGCTTTGCCTCATGTCCCTGATCCAACGAAGCTTCGAGGGTTTCTCCTCGTCCTCGACGTGTATACGGTACGAACGGAGCAGCTGGGACCAGCTTTTGTCAGCTTCACGCAATCATCATTCCGATTCTTTCCAGAATACCCATTGTGAACTCACTCCTCGTGGCGAGAAAGCACCTTGAACGCGACGACATAATCGCGCAGGTTGATCGCTCTGCCTGCCACGTCGGGATTTCGCAAAGTCCCATCTTTGATCGCATGCGATCGCGGGGCCCATGACATAGCTGGAGGGCCGAACTTGTCGTGCCCGTTCGAGTAGCTGTTTGGCAGGACCGGGAGCAGCAGCTTGATCGACAACGAGCCTAGTCCACTTGCCAATACCATCATGGGCGAGGACATCCGCCAGGAACGAGGCATTTGACAGCCTCTCTGAGGTCTGTGGACTCGCTCTATCGGTCGGTTCACGTTCCTTCTGCTCAACCGCTGTCCGCGGCCAGCTGGCAACGCTCATCGGTGTTACTTGAACCGGCGACAAAGGGTTGACCAGCCTTGGCTCGAGACCCGCTGACCGTGGATGTTCAGTCCTCGTTTGCGTCGCAGCCCTGCGGCCTGGGACCATGCCGATAGAGCCAATGGGTCGCCCGGAGTCAAGTCTAGAGGCTGCCGGTGCGAGCTGGCGACTCGAGACGCGACGACCCACATCGCCGAAGTCAAAATCGGAACTCTCATCGGAATCGGAGTCATCATTGGAGCTGTCACTCGTTTCGCTGGTGGACAGACTGCGGCTCCTGGGAGGGGCGTCGGCAGGATCCGGTGATGACGGCTTCCCGTCATCCATTACGAGGCCGGTGAGACTCCGGGCCGGACTGATGTTCCTCTGCCTCTTCGACGGCGGGTCGGGCGGGTCAGGCGTCTCGTAGACCTCGGGCTCATCATCCAAGCTCTCCAACTTGACTTCGGGAGACGAATCGATGACCTCGACCGGTCGGGCTCGACTTCCGGTCCTCGGCTTCACGTCCACCTGCTCGACGGCTCTCAGCTCATCGAAGTGTATCGCTTGCGAGCGCTCATGTGCGGTGGCGAAGGCATGGTTGTCCGAACCAATCTGGCTCTCGTCGTCATCGGAATCACCGCTGACATCGTCAGAGACGGAGCTCGGCTCTCGTCTTCTTTTTCTCTCTCGTGGTCGTTGTCGCGACGACTCTGCGTGAGCTGGCGCCGCGACTGTCTTCCAGTCGGGAAGCGAGGCGTGGAGCGCTTTCTTGCTGACGAGATCCCGATAGATGAAGTAGTACGGGTATGTCTTCTCGATCAGCTCTGCGGATGAGTGAAGTGATCATGGCGTCTACAGGAGCATGGCTCACTGCGCTGTTTCTCGGGCACATCGTCCCAGCTCTTCCACTTCGCAGGGTCGACCTGGAACTTCTCCTTGATCGCCGAGGGGTCCAGCAATTCTCTCAGCCTTTGGTGAGCTCTTCACCTCGCGCCGCATGGCTCTTTTTCCACACATGGTGCAAAGCTCACCGATCAAGCCGACTCTGCACCGTATCCTTCGTGCTCGTCATCCAAGCCTCGGTTGCCCTCCAAACGCCATCATCGTCGGCTATCATGCCGGCCTTCACCAAGCTCTGCAGCCACCCCTTGTCCTTTGCAGACGTAGCGAGACACAGTTGTCGGGTTGCCTCGTACTTGAAGTTCGTCTTGTACCCTTTGCCAAAGAGGTTGAAGCGCCACCCATCGTTTCTCGAGATGAGGTTGAGCAGTTGCGTGGTCTGTTCAGTCGTCCACTTAGCGTCAGCTGCGGCCCGTCCGGTTGTAGCTCAGCTGACTCCATGCGCCCTGCTTGGCGCTTCCTGGCGGGCTGGCCACCCATCTTGGCCGTGCTTGGGACCCCAATCGTGCCACGAGCAGTCTTCTACGAGCTATGACGGGCGAGGCTGCGTTGACCGCTCGACATTCGCCAGAGTCTGTGGTCGGTCCAAGAAACCGCGCGAATCTGCGTGCAATTCTGGCTAGTGCTTGAACTGCGGACGCGTCGTCACGCAGAGAAATACGTCCATCAGACAAGATCAACTTCGGCCATCAATCTAATCAGCCAGGTCACGTGCCTTGGCGTCTGCCCCGTGGCGGTGGCGTCGGCGCTATCTCCCTGTATTGCACGGCAGCAGGCCGTACTCAGTAGCTGGCGACAGCCGCCATCTGGTCGACACATGCGACAGCATGAGGTGACGCATCGCTGAGTTGACCTTCATCCCTCCTCGCTGAGTCTTGTCCTCACTCTATTGACTGCCCGATCCCCCATCTTCCCGAGTTCGGCATTGCCCACCTTGTCTTTCGTGTGGGGTGCCGTCTTACTTAGCGCTACAGTCGTGGATCAATGCAGGCGGAGACCTCGCATGCGGCGACCTGCGGAGGGAAGCATCCGTTGAAGCCCCGGTCTTAGCGGTGGGGACAGTCAGGCTGCTCGCTTATCATTGACCTGTATGAAGCTCATGATATCGGCGGCGCACACTCTTGCCGTCAGGACCACTAGATTCTACTCCTCGGATCATCTTGACCCTGAGCACACCCATATTCCGGTGAGGGTTTGAGGACGCTCTCGCTGAGATGCCAACGCCAGCTCACGTCCGGGCTTCCACGCAGTAATGACGCAAGTACGATTCATGTGATGTATGTACAGCTGCCTCCTCTCACCGTGCCGCCCTTCGTCGACTCGACGTATGTGGCATTCATTAAGCACCCTCCACCTTCTCCTTGAACACCTTCCTAGCGGTCTCAATCGCCTCGGCAATCTTGTCAGTCTCGCTTCCCACCCCACTGGCAGAATCCGGCTTTCCACCGCCCTTACCGCCAATCACCTTGCTGACCTCCCCGAGCCAAACCTTCGCATCGAGCACCTTCTTCTCAAGCACATCAGCCGGCAGGTAATTCACGTGGGCGACCTTGCCCGTCTCCGAGTCGGGGCTGAATACGTAAACGGCCTTGGAGAGGGTCTTGCCGGTCTGGGCGGCTCCAGCAAGGACCTTGGGGTTACCGCCGATGTCGAATTGGCCGACAAAGACGTTCTCGTTCGGGTTCTCGGCAAAGTACTTCTTGATCTCGTCAGCGATCTGCGCGTCAGCTCGGGGCACCGACATGGCTGTGCGGACTGACCAGCTTCTGGTCGGCGGCGGTCTTGGCCTTGGCGATGGCAGCGACCTCGGCGGCCATTTTGTCAAACTTCTCCTTGAGCTGGTGCTTTCGGACAAGCGAGATGCTGCTTTGCGACAGTTCCTACCCGTAAGCCTCATTCATACAGATTAGGTTCCAGCTCACCAGCATCCACGGCTTCATCGCCGCGTCTTTCTCCTTGCCCTGCAGGCCCTCAACCCTCTCGAGCCGCTTCTCGTAGTCGACAGCCTGTCGCGAGATCTCGTTCGCCTCGTGGCCCGTCACAGCGATCACTCGTCGGATACCCTTGGCGATGGACGACTCCTCGACTATGACAAAGTCCTTGATCACGTCCGTCTTGGCGACGTGCGTTCCACCGCAGAATTCGATACTGGTCGAACGCCATCGGGGGTCGTCGATGTTCTGCTGGATCTCCTCGATGGGGTATCCGAGAGAGACGACACGGACGGGATCGGGGTAGGCTTCTCCGAAGACAGCTCGAAGACCGGGGATCTTGTACGCCTCCTGGAGAGACATCTCCTTTGCGTATACGGGCGCAGCCTTCTTGATCCACTCGTTCGAGATCTCCTCAATCTTGATCAGATCCGAAACGGGGATGGGCTTGTTGTGCGAGAAGTCGAATCGGAGCTTGGTGGGCGCGACGAGCGATCCCTTCTGGTCGATGTGGTCGCCAAGCACCTCTCGAAGAGCGAAGTTGAGGATGTGGGTACCGGTGTGGTTGTTTCGGATAGGCCATCGGCGAAGCTGCGCGTAAGCTATGGCCAACACTCCATTGTTTGAGACTCACCTCGTCGTATGTGCAGATGACCTCGTCACCGACCTTCAACTCGCCCTCCTCCAGCTGACCGACATGCAGAACGTAGCCGTTGTACACCTGCACATCGGTCACCTTGAACTCGGCCTGGCCGTCGATGGCGAGAACACCAGTGTCGTTCTCCTGTCCACCTTGCTCGGCGTAGAAGTTGGTCTTGTCAAGCAAAACACCGAATGGCACGTTCGGCGGCAAGTCCTTGGTCGACTCATAGAACTTTCCGGAGTGGTACAAGCTCTTGATGTTGGCCTTGACGTCGTCGAGCTCTGATCGTCAGTGCAGGTCACAGCGCAGGACTCGACCTGACCCACCGTATTTGAACGAGTCATTCGTCTTAGGCACAGCCGAGTTGGCCTCCAAGGCGGCGAGGTCGTGCACGTCAAGCTTCACCCCTCCGCTGGCGGCGGCCTTTCCTCCAGCCTTACTCGCCTCCAAACTCTCCAGCCTGGCCTTCTCAAAGTCCGCCTCGTTGATCGTGAGTCCTCGCTCCTCGGCCATGATCTGCGTCAAGTCGACCGGGAATCCGTACGTGTCGTACAATCTCCAAGCGTCCTTTCCTGACAAGACAGTCCTCTTCTCCTCGGCGGCAGCGGCAGCATATCGGCTGAACAATGCTTCTCCTCGGATCAGGGTTCGAGCGAAGGACGCCTCTTCCTCGTTCAGGATCTCGATCAACTCCGGGACCTTCTTCGTCACCTCGGGGAAGATGCCCGACTGAGGGTCAGCGAGGGTCCTTGTCGCCCAGCTTGACTGACCAAAGAGTCCACAACGGTCGGCACAAGCGAGGCGAAGAAAGATCCGATCTTGACGTTCATCTTGTTGCTGGCGTATCGCACACCCCGTCTCAGAATTCGCCTGAGAACGTATCCTCGTCCATCCTTGTCCGGTACACCGCCGTCCGAGATGGCGATCGTGAGCGTCCTGATGTGGTCGGCGATGACTCGGTAAGCAGTGTCCACACCGTCGACGTCCTCCTCTCCCAGCTTGCCGGAGTATGGTCGAGCCCCCGTCAGTTCTTGGATCTTGGCGAAAATAGGCGTGAAACAGTCGGTGTCGTAGTTGGATCGCACGTTGTGCAGGACCGAGACAAGTCGCTCGAAACCCATACCGGTGTCAACGTGCTTAGCAGGGAGGGTCCGCAACGTGCCGGATGGCTCTCGGTTGTATTGGATGAAGACGTTGTTCCAGATCTCCAGGACATCCGGGTCATCCATGTTGACTAGGTGGGCAGCTTCCCGTCCTCCAATCCGGTCGAAGTGGATCTCGCTATCATGAGCTGCTGTGGCGAAGAAAACATGCCTCCAGCTCACCTGCACGGTCCGCACGGACCAGTTGCGCCCATTTCTTTCCTTCAGCTTGATTCAAGATTGAATTGACCTCTTAGCTTACCCCAGAAGTTGTCCTTGGCGTTACCAGGAAGGATGTGGTTCTCTGGCACGCCCAAATCGCGCCAGATTTGCCTGAAAGCTTAGCAGATATATCACATGAGAACCAGGTGCAGCTCACTGAGCCTCCGTGTCAGGCTCCAGACCCTGCTTAGCATCTCCCTCGAAATACGTCACGTATAACCTGTCTTTCGGAAGACCGTACACTCGAGTGAGCAAATCCCAAGCCATGGTCAAAGCGCCGAGCTACTGTCAGCTACTACATGATTCGTACAGCACGACATACCTTGAAGTAGTTGCCGAAAGACCAGTTTCCCAGCATTTCGAAGAAGGTGTGGTGGTATGTGTCCTTTCCAACGTCATCGAGGTCTGCCGTCAGCCTGTGTTTTGGCGACACAAGTGACATATAGGCTGAGACGCTTACCATTGTGCTTGCCTCCAGCTCGAATGCACTTTTGCGAGTTGACAGCACGGATCAGCTTCGACAGGTCGGATTTCGGGTCCGCAGTGCCGAGGAAAAGCGGCTTGTACTGGTTCATACCCTGCATGTCAGCCCGTATCCAGATGGCATATGGCATGTAACTCACAGCGTTGGCAAAGAGAAGAGTGTCATCGTCAAACGGGATGACGCCGGAAGACGGCCAGAAAGTGTGCTCGAATCCGGGCGAGTTCTTGAAGTAGTCGATGAACGTCGACCTGACCTTCGCAGCGGGCCAATCTTGCGGCGCAGGCCACGGATGAGGGGCAGTCGTCGGGACGGTGGGCTTGGAAGTCGCGGCGGACATGATAAATCGCCGTTGGTGTAGATGTGGAAGTTGAACAAAGTTGGTTGGTCTTGTCAATAGCCGTATGGGTCGGCTCAATAGCATATACTAGGTGCGATAGGAGAGAGAGAGAGAGCGAGACCGCCGCGACCGCTTTCTTATGTAGCGCTCGTGGGTGAATGAGATCGACTCGAGGTATAAAGGAGGGCAATGAGGAGGGTGGTAAAGGAGCTCGAGTCGACATCTGCAGGACGGCGACCATCAGCGGCGAGGGAAGCTCGTTTCAACTTTCAAAGCCATCGACCTAACACGTGGATCTGATCCCGCCGACGGATCGCGTTGAATGGGTTGAAAGCAAGCAAGCAAGCACGCACAGCTGTACTCATCCCGGCGAACAACTCCACTTTGACATGCAAGTTACATGGGCGAGGAGGACCCAGAGTCGCAAGAGCAAATCCTTTCCAGGCCTGTGACAAACGCGGTGATCTCGCTCGACCCTGACGTTCAAGCAAGTATCGCCGATCTGAGTAGCGCTGTATCGAGGGCCTATGCTCATCGAGAAGCACACACTCATGCCCGACCGATCACACAGAGCCCCAGCCCAGAACAGAACCACACTGTCGACCATGCCATTCATGTTATACTTACCTTTACGCTCGCACTCGAAACATATTGACCCTCGAGGCCACACCGGTCTCACCCTCTAACAACACCTGGACAAAAGCACCTAATAAGCGAACAACATCGGTGCAGGATCGGCACAACCGCAGTCGGTTTGCGAAAGGGAGTCAACGATGAGGCTGATCGTGCGACTGATGCCTGGCAACCTGGTATCGTCGGTGAGTTGAGCACGCGAGTCTTGCGAAATCCGGCTTACTTTAGACCTTTACAACATGCCTGTGCTTAGCATCATGCGCCGTCACCTTGCTGGCCAACCCAGACAACCTCGTACCGCTCTTCATCCTCTCCTCTACGTCTCTCGGGGCACATCTACCCGTCTTGTTCATGATATGCGTGCACGAGTTCCAGCAGTGAGGACCGCATAGGACTGGCGTTCCAGACCACATGGCTGACCAAAGACGGAGCGCGCTAGCAATATGTGACAGAGGCAAGATGCGAGGAGTCCATCAAGCGGGAAATCAGCTCGGTTTGACCCTGGCTCACACAGTCATCTGGCTCGGTCAGTACGGCCCCTGACGTCCTGACGGCTGCGACGGGGTCTAGCGGGGCATCGCTTATGATAGTCATCGTAGCAGTCTACATCCTGGATCTAGCGCATTCCCTATCCGCCCCAAATCGCTTCACCTGCCCCTCTGCGAATTGCTCGCGATACGTTCTCGCCATCACCCTCGCCTATATCATCTTGTTCACGTTCATTGCGCAGCTACTCGGCTTCGCTCTAATCATGTACGAGGTCCAATCTGCGCCGCGACGGGTTCTGGCCGATCGATCTCTATCGACGATCTTGAAGAAATCGGTACCGCAACTTGTCGCAATCCGAGAGGAGACTCGACGCGCGCATGATATGGGCGACAACAGGCCCGACATCGGTTCGCCAAGGCTGATCGGAGTGACTCTTGCGGAAACCACCGGCGCGCTGAGAAGGGCTGAGCGGGCAGTCAGCACCGCCAGCTTGCCGGGGCTAGTGGGACTCAGTCTGGAGGAGGATAAGCGCGGACGGCGGCGCGTGCGAACCGCCTCGGCTAGTATCCTGTTGACGGGCGCGCCGCTTCGACCGCAGCAAATCACGCTGGACGAAGCAAGACCCGTCGTCGTGCACAACGGAACGGGCGCATCCGACGGCGGAGCAGGAGAAGGGGGTGAAGTCCTGGGCGCCGTGGAGCTGCGCAGTCTGGGCAAGAGCGACACAGGAAAGCCCTCATCCCACTCGGCCGTTGGGATCGGCCTACCGAAAACGGGCCGACATGGACATTGGCGATCCGGGCTTCGATGAGAATCCATCCGACCGATACTCATTCCTCCGGAACCCTCGTGCGGCTCCTGCGCCTCCCATCGACGCCGGTCCCGCCGGCCGTCGATCACCGTTGTTCGGAAGGTTGTTGTCCCCGGCAGAAGAGGAGTCCGCGGTCTTCCCCTTCGATCCGTCCGTGCTACCAATAACAAGGTCTCCGCTTCGCGCTCACGCCACAACTCGAGCCTCGTTGACCGGACCCTTCTCGCCTGAGTCCAGGTATTCACGCTGGTCGGTCGACATCTCCACTCCGCGAGCGACCAGAACGGCCTCTATGGATACGATCATCCCGCGGCAGCGATGGGGAGGGGACATGGAGATGGATTCGCCGAAGGATGAGCACGTCTTGACGCCCATCTAAGGTTGCGGCAGGCTTGGACGAGCTAGAGGATTAAATAGGGTGTGCTGGAGATAATCAGATCCGTTAACATGCGTATTATACACCGTTTAGCAATTAGTGCATGCGAGTTGCATCTGCGCTGACCACGGGAGCAGACCTGAACCGGGGTTTACTTGCAGGTCAGGTGGGTGAGCACATGTCGGGGTGACGAGTTCTGTGGGCGCGTGATCCCGTGCGGGGGCTCTGGTCGCTTGTTGATCGGTGCGCCCATCAAGCGCGTTTCATCAGCATCAGCCACGCTGCTTTGGCCCTAGATGCACACACACTCTTCGACTTCAGGTCAGCGTGCCAGACTTCCATGGCCACATCTCGGGTGGCCTCAATATTGTCAACTTCTTGCTTGCCCCTGTACGGGGTACGAGACGGGGATGAGTTATGCATGCTGGATGGCTGGAAGCGGTGCAAAATCGCCAGGCCCGATCTAGGTAGATGAACTTAATGGATCCGCCCATTTTGGCAAGTAGCGCGCGTTGCTCAACCGCGCTACGACCAAGTCTAGCCCTGCCCCCTATGACCTCCAACCCCCTCCTCCATACACGCTCACACTGTCTCCTCCGTCTCCATCCTGTACACACGCATCCATACGAACGAACAGGCAGATTGGCATATAGCCACGACGCACCCGACAGCCCACTTCATCGGCGGCGCGATATACACCAGTTCCGACAGCGCATCATTGTCGGGGCTAGGCGAGGATTGATCTCTTACCGGCTCACCCTTTCGCGACGCCCCTTCATCTTCGATCGACCACGCACAAATACTGCCCGTGACTCGGCGCGTCGCCCACGATGGCATCACCTTCGCCGCGGTACAGCGTGCCGCCGCCTCGGGCCGATTCGACAGAAAGCGGAAGCACGTCCCGGTCGTCCTATGAGCGACAGCATCAACGACGAGATGCCGCCCTGGCGCAATATCGATCCGACTACACCGGTCAGTCTTCGCCTCCTCGTCGCCCGTCGAATGGCAGCATACGACAATCGCCCACGTCCATGCATTCGCACTCGAACAGTACAGCCTCGATGCGTGACGAGGCGTACAATCTTGGATCAGGCTCGGGAGGGGGATCATCGACGACAGAATCCGGCGCGGGTGCGACGTCAGGCCGCCTACCGCGCATCAAGACCAGTCACGCAGATCAGGACGAGCGCGCACCTCGTAGCGCACCCATCGACGGCCCTCTTCGACCGCCAGAAACGGGTTTCGCGCTGAATGGACCGACCCGATCAAGCTCGTCCCCCGAGCCGTGGCTTTCCGGCCGCTCATCCCAATCTCACTCGCCTACGGACTACCGCCCCAACTTCGCAAGCGGTAACACCGCCGGCCCGTCCGCGCTCGGCCCATCGTACCACCGACCGCCGCAGGCTCCAGGCAATATCCTCATCCCGCCGCGGAGCTCGTCGCAGACGGAGAACTCGCGGCCGATCACGCCAGAATCGGGATCGAGGCACACGCACGAGTCGGACGAGGTTGGATTGACGCCGAGGGGAACGATGGAGATGCCCTCGGGGCCTGTGAGGAAGGGATCGACGAACGGATCGCACGGAACCACGACGCCACGATCCGGGAAGAGGCACGATCCGGCGCACTGTGGACAATGTGGGAATGCCGTACATGGGCAGTTTGTCCGTGCGATGGGGAAGGTGTACCACCTGGACTGTTTCCGGTGCAAGGTGCGTGTGGCCGATTTGTCCTTTCAGGGGTGCGTGCTGACGGGCAGGATTGCAGCAAGGTGGTCGCGCAGAAGTTCTTCCCAGTCGAAGAACCGGAAGGGATGTATCCGTTATGCGAGAGGGATTACTTTGCGAGGCTGGACTTGATATGCGCCAAATGCGACCAGGCGCTGCGGTCAAGCTACATCACAGCGTGTGGTGAGTGATCTGTGCCTCATACGTGATGCTGTGACGCGATTGCGCATTCACTGACAACAGGCAACAAGTACCATGTTGAGCATTTCACGTGTTCTGAGTGCGACGTGCTGTTTGGGCCGAATGACTCGTATTACGAGCACGGCTCGAAAGTCTGTGAGTATCCCGCTGTGGTTCAGGTTCGTGGCTAATGCGCAGACTGCCATTACCACTACTCGACCCGGTTCGCTGTAAAATGTGTTGGGTGCGAGACGGCCATTCTGAAGCAGTTTGTGGAGATGAACAGGAATGGCAAGGATGAATGCTGGCATCCGGAATGTTACATGATCTCCAAGGTGAGCATCTCCAGTTTAGACCTCGTTGTCAATGTTCAAGCTCATGGTCAGTTCTGGAACGTCAGATTAGCATCCAAGCACTTCAACACACCCGCCAACTCTGCCGTCTCATCCGCAGTCTCCCTGCTCGACATGACGTCCACAAGCTCGACACCAGCCCTATCGTCCACAGCCTCGTCGGCATCGTCTGCGACGAGTCCAGGGCTCGACACGGAGCTCACGCCGGAACAGCTCAAGGACAAGCAGGACGCGATCGAGACCAAGGTGCAGCAGATATGGCACGTCCTGTCTGGATACGAGGAGAGCTCGGCGGCATTGATCGGGGATATGTTGCGCGCAGTGAACAATCGGCAGTTGCTGGAAATCATTTTGCTGGCGGAGCGGTTCATCCTTTACGTGGAGGTGTTGTTCGCGGTGATCGATGACTTGGAGGCGCAATTCGCTCTCGCCGGTGCCAAGGGTGAGTCGTGCGGTCGGTTGCGTCCCAACTCTTACACCAGGCATGTCACACGCTCGAGAAGCGAAGCACCTGTGCCGCCGGCTCGTCAACCTGTTATCGGCCATGTCGCAGATATCGCCCAACACGCAGGACCTCTTCACGCTCATCACCCAGCTGGCCCACTACCTCAAAATTCTCATTCGAGTCGCCTTGACCGGCGCTATCAAGCTCGAGAGGGATCTGGGCAACACAACGGCGATGGGCAATTGTCTGGCTCGGTTGAATCTCCTAGCGATGGACAATGGCGATCCAACCGTCAAGCATCGAGGCGACCACCCGCACCCTGACCCGAATTCGAAGACCGGACAAAATGCTGTGCCAGTCGTGCCCGGAGACGACGAGCAGTTGAAGCGCAACATTGATTCGTTGACGAGGAGTCCGCAGGGGTTCATCGCCAGCACTCAGTCGATCGCGTATGGGTACCGGTCTCTGGCGGTAAGTACAGCGATGCAGCACAGCTCAAGACGCGCGAGGCTGATCCCAGCCCGAGGTTACCGGCGAATCGACATTGCGCGGATCGCTAGACGACGATTTTGTTCCCCCAGAAGGCTGCGGCTTATGTCGCCAACCGGTCGAAGAGGACTGCATCCGACTAGGCATGTTCAACCGGTGGCACCCCGCCTGCCTCATCTGCATTATATGCGGCGACAAGGCCGGACAGCCCCCACCCGCCCGAGAGGAGATCTCGGACGAAGGGCACAGGGACGAGTCGGTCACTGGACCCAGCGGGACGGTGTCAGCTCTGCGGGTCAGACGACAGCCTCCTCGCGTGGACGAGTTCTTCTACGACGCGGTGCAGACCATCCAGCCGCCGGAAACCATCTACTGCTTGGTACATCGCAACCCGGCGTGCAAGAATGGGTTCAAGACGGTATCGCGCCTGGAGCAGTATGCTTTCTTGCTGCATATCGCTTTGCGGCGGTTATACGTGCATTTCCGGATACATCACGACCTCCCGTCTGGTAAGCTAGCAGATTGAACGCAAGAAGCAAGCTGACGGCAGTGCGCGGTCAGTCGCTTGAGGATCCAGGCTTGTCGAGGAACGACCCGGACGTCAAGCGGGTCAAGAGCGTCACTCTCGATAGGAAGTTGTCGTCCACGGCGCGACTACCGCAACGCTCAACCGTCGTCGAGTCGCCAGCGGGGCGTATGGCGGATGCTAACGGCCAAGTGGTCTCCGCTCGCAATTCGACCTCCGCTCAATCGCCTTCGACACCCACCGCCCCTGGGCCGCCTGTCGTCGACCAGGACGAAGGCCTATCGACCACCGTGGACGTCATCCGCCCGCCTTTCGCGAGAAACAACACGTCGGTCATGATCATCTCGGAGGGATCTCCCGATCCCGAAGAACATCAAGTCGTCGATACCCTGACCGCCACGTCGATCGCGCAAGACGACGATGCGCTCACCTTGGGCGATATTCCCTTGCTCGCGGACCAGACGATGCGGCACCACCCGAAGCCGAAAGATGGGCGTCCGCTGTTCTCCTCGCTGAACTTGCTCCAGAGCTTGATTGTCAAGCACTTTGCGCTGCTGCAGTTGCAGAAGTCGCCGATCGGGCACGTGATCGAGCTGGATGAGGTCTTGGAGCTGCTGGAGAGTAGGAAGAACCAGTGGTGGAACAAGATCTTCAAGGGGAACCAGAAGAAGGACCAGAAGAAGAAGGGTGAGTCGGGATGTGAGTGTCAAGGGTTGAGAAGCTGACGACTAGGCGTGTTCGGCGTACCGATCGAGATCCTGGTGGAGCGGACGGGGTCAGATTCCCAATTTGGCTCCACGAACGATTGTTTGCGCGTGCCCGAGTTCATCGAGGACATTGTGTCGACCATGCGGCAAATGGGTAAGCTTGCTGCTTCTTTGGCCAGGCGATGAGCTGACGCGCAGACATGGCGATCGAGGGTATCTTCCGAAAGAACGGAAACATCAGGAGGCTGCAGCAGATCTCGGATGCGCTCGACAAGGATTCGACGACGGTGAACCTGTCCGAGGAGAACCCGGTTCAGCTTGCGGCGCTGCTCAAGCGGTGGTTGCGGGAGATGCCGGATCCGCTCTTGACTTTCCGCTTGCACAAGCTATTCTGCGCTGCTGCCTGTGAGCTGTCGCCCTTTCCAGCTTTGCACGAGCTCACATCTAGCGTTGCAAAATCGGGAGGAGCGGCAACGATGCCTACACCTGCTTGTCACCCTCCTTCCCCGGAACAATCGCGACACCATGGAAGTCCTGTTCGTCTTCCTCAAGTGGGTCGCGTCGTTCTCGTACAAGGACGAAGAGACCGGCTCGCGGATGGACATGCCCAACCTCGCGACCGTCATCTGTCCGTCGATCCTCTATGCCAAGGGGCCCAACGCCGCGCGTGACGAATCCTTCATCGCTATCCAGGCTGTGCAGGACCTCCTGGAGAACCAGGACGACTATTACCGCGTCCCGAAGGAATTGGCGTTCGTGATCAACGAAGGGATATACAACATCTTTGCGAAGGAGCTCGACCTCCCACCGAAGGAGATCCACCGGCATTGCTCCAAGTACATGCAGGCGCGGATACAGCATGGCGGTTCGGCGGCCGGTACGAGCCAGGGATCTCGGCCGGCAATCCAGCAGCAGCCGTCTGGTATGCGCGATCGACCGAGCGACTCGAGGCTGTCCGTGCATGCCCGCTCAGAGGGGAACCTCGCGGGGGAGCAATACCAGAACGGTCCGGCCAACGGAGGATCCGGACCTGGCGCGCCAGGCGCAGGAGGCGGGACCCCCTATCGTCAGAACCAAGGGCGGGACCGAGAGCGCGACCCGAACCCCCTGTCCCGGCCCACAAGCTGGGTGCAGCAGTCTCACCCCGGCTCACAGCAGTCGTTGCACCAGCTTGGGTCGGCCAGCGCTACGCCGTGGAGAGGGCAGGGCCCATTCCAGGGTAGTGCGAACGGGTCGAGGAATTCGAGTCGGGGCTCGGCACCCAGTTCTCCGGGTCCAGACGAGGGACGGAGGAGCTTTGTGATGGAGCGGGAGAGGAGCTGGCAGAGCGAGAGGGGCGGACCTGGAGGGAATGACCGGGTGGAGCCGCTCGAGTGGCCGCAGGCTAACCCGGCGGTGAGGCGGCAGTAAGGCGGAGGCGTCGCCCTCAGAAGAGCGCGACTGTACTTCAGAGGAGTAAGAATGGAGAGGAAAACGCCAAAGCAGAGGCGAGAGGACGCCGACAAGGGCCGGACGAGGATGATCGATCCATCGGCCAGACATCTACGATCTTCCACAGCAGTTTCTCACGCGCATTCTGATGACACACACTTGCAACACGGACAATTGATCGGCGGCTGGACGAACATGGACTTTCTCGCCGCCCGACACGCAAATATACCCTCGACGATCGATCACGATGACGGCTGCGCTTCTTTTTGTTGACGATGCCGGCGTGGCGGAGGTATACCCGAGCAGCACAGCTCCGGACCAGGCGTGTAGTGTCCGGCAAAAACGCAATCCGCCAGCGCGGAGGAGGGATCAAAGGCGCGAAGAGCTTGGAGGGCGGTGACGAGGACGATGATGACGAGTACGAAGCTGCAGTCCTGTATTATTTCTTCGTACGCGCGCTTCGCAGCAATGCAATGCATCGCACGTACCAGTCTGTCAGACACTACACGTCACGCCTCTGTAGTCGCGGGGACCATTGCTAGATGGACATCTGCATGCAAGGTCATATATCGTACAACATGGAAACGACCTATGACGATTGATGATAGTGCATATGGGCAGATGCCGAGTCCGCTACATTGATTCTCGTTGGGCAGACAGGGATAGACACCTCTGCGTCGTCGCCTGTTCCCCGCTGAGCAGAGACGTGGGTTCGTGAAGCACGCCAACCGATCGTGGAGCGATCCTCGCGTCGCAATGATCCTTCAGGCCGTCCCGGTCGCCTGCCGGCTGGCTGACCCCCGCCAGCTGGTGGTGGGGGATCGGTGTTGGGGAGAACGCTGCGCGCGAGACCGACCCTCTGGGATAGCCTTGCTGTCCCCTTTCGGACCCACGCGGGGTGTCTTGTCGAACGCTCACGCCGCGTCGCGCCCGATAGTCCGCCTACGGCCCATCGTCAAAGCTCACAGCGGCGATCAACCACACCTCCCTCTCACCCGTGCGCGCCTGGTCGTCCACCCAGCCCATGCCCTCGCGCATGACACAGTCCTCCAGCGCTTGCGTGGCACGCACATCCGTCCACCCCGTCAAGCGCTTGACCACGCCCGTCGACAACCTCCCGCGCGTCGTGGCCGCAAGGTTGAGCAGTGCCGACTGGTCCGTGTCCAGCTCGCGGGGCACGCTTCGAACATAAGTCGTCGGGCCCACCTTGAGGATCGTGTACCCCGCATGCAAGGGTTTGAGGAGCTCGATGGCGCGCAGGATGTCGTTCTCGCCCACGGCTCCCACCCCGCCCTTGCCGGTGCCTCCTCCGCGCATGCGCTCGACCCGAGCCCGGAGCTCTCCAAGCTCAATCATCCCCCCATTGCTCCCCCGGGTGGATATGCACACGTCCACGACCTGCACGCTGATCTCGTACACCGTCTCCCCGAGACCGAGCTTCTCCGTCCATACACCCCCGAACCCTCCGCGGACGGACCCCGCGAGCGGATCCACCCCGATCGCGGCGCACATCTTCTGGAATTGGTGTCGGAATGCCGGGTCGGAGCGGATGTCTTCTCGGTGCGCTATCGCGAATGCGGTCAAGGAGTCGCGGAACTGCGATAGCGACGACTGGAGCGAGGTGAGCTGAGAGGTTGATATGGTCGAGGAGAGGGCAGCGAATGAGGTGCTCTGGGTGGTGTGCCGCGAGAGGGCGGAGATACCGGTTTGGCGGCGCATGACGGCGGAGCAGGGTACCTATACAGTATATGTGCCACAGAAAGTCCGGTATGCAGGGCGGCTGAGTGGTGAGAAGCTCGAGCTGGCGACCAATGCCGATGTTCGTTGATTGATAGCAAGAGTCGTCTGTCCCCGGAGGCGCCACGCCGTCGCCGTGTATGAGATGCCCGATGTCGGTTCACCGGAGCACCAATTGCTGATCTGCGCGTGGTGTCTGTCGCCGTTCTCAGGTATCACAGACTGTCTATGACGGGATGGGGATGGACAGAGCAATCACAAGCAGGCGCCCGACCTGGGGAGGATGTCATGACGCGATACTTCGGTCACGTGACTGCGTCGAACCCAAGGTCGAGATATCGATGAGCCCGAAATCCACAGATCGATGACGGCGGTCGTGTACGGGTAGAGATATCCCTTCCTGCAACCTGATCCGCCGGCTCAACTTCACTCTTAGCTGTTCAGTCGCAACGCAAACAACGGAACGATGAGTCTTCGAGCTGGACTAAACGCTACTTGCCGGATACACCGGACGCTCGGCACCGGCTCGAGCACCTTGGCGCGGTCACAACGATGGCTGTCGGGTGAGCCGTCGGTCCCGGCAGACGTCTCGGAGCAACTTCGCCAAGTCATGCGCAACGTGCCTCAGGTGGGTGCAACAGTCTCTTCATACCCCCATCTTCCTAAAAGAACCCCGTACTGAGCTTGTGCTCATCACAGCCGGTCGCTATCGCCATCACCTCCCAGCCCGAGTCTCCTTCCGCCTACCACGGCGCGACCCTCTCGTCGTTTACGTCCCTCACTCTTCACCCGTACCCGCTCGTAGCTTTCTCTGTCCGGCTCCCGAGTCGGTTGGCAGACTACCTCCGCCCCGCCTCGACCGCCGCACCGACCACTACCACCACCGAATCGGGAAGCAGGGACCCCGATATCGACGACGTCACTCCCACTCTGACGCCCGACCCGCTCGCTGCGCCCAGCCCACCCGGCCTCGCGGGCGGCAAGAAGCTCAACATCTCCCTCCTGTCGACTTCGCACGAGCCCATCGCGCTCGACCTGAGCCGGCCGGGGGCGGACCACTCCCCCATCTTCTCCTCTGCCCCATTCGTCCTGCCAACCATACAGCCGTCCACACCCAACGCGACGTTTTCGGGATCGTCCAACAGCAACAAGATCGAGGCGACGGCGTCGCTGCCAATCTTGCCGGATGCTATCGGAAACCTCAGCTGCGAGGTGGTCACTTCGACGGTGCTCAAGGATATCTGCCCCTCCGTGGCGGACGAGGAGAAGATCGACTTTGACGATGAGGTGGAAGGAGCCGGGCTGTTCGACGTCCCGCCTACGTCAGCACAGGCTGCGCCGGAGGGCACGGGTTCGTCCAAGACTCCTTCGGCCGGCGGGGGAGTGCACGGGAGCGAGCTTTTCATCTGTCGAGTGTTGAGCGTCGAGGGCGGGTCGGGCAAGGACTCGCCGCTGTTGTATTTGAAGCAAAAGTACACGACGGCTCAGGTGTAGGGGTGTACTGGGGAAGAGCCAAGTGCGGGATCGGGGCTGAGCACCGGACCCCTCCGATGTCACACAAGAGGCTTAAGTCAATCAAAACATCTCGACGCAGACTGGAGGTTGTTGCAAAGGCGAACAAAGCCAACAGAGACCAATGGGCATCTCAGAAGACATGTATGCATTCCTGATCGGGGCTTGTGTCTGCCCATAGTGTACAAATGACAGAGAAATACAACGTGTATGCGTATATGTGCCGAGATCGTGATGTGTAGTCGTCGAAGCGCGTATGCCTGGCCCCGATGCTCAGCCCTGTGTATCGCTGGCTCGCGCCCTGCCATTCGCAGTCGATCCATCACTTCCACTTGCCATCCAACACCTCGACCAGCTGTCCCGTCTCCAGCTTCCAAAACATCCACGCGCACGTGAGGAGCAACAGAGTTCCGACTTTCCATCCGACCTCTCGGGCAATATCGCTCCAGTCCCAGCGCCTCCCAAACGTGAAGCTCTCCCACCACCCGGCCCCGGCCGGAGGGAGAGGCGGCGATCTCGCTCTCGGCGTTGTGTCCACCGCACCCCGACCCGCGACGATGACGTTACTCGTCACCCACATCTGTATCGTGCGGGACCATCCTGTCGTGACGCCAATAACGATCCAGGCAAGCAGCGGTCTCTCGGCGCCAAGGAACCGGAGGGTAAGGTACGTCGCGGGCCAGCAGAGGCACTGCAGAGAGAGCAGGCGGGTGAGCGTGGAGGGGAGGGAATAGTATGAGCGCCATCGGTGCGCGAGGCCCGTGGTGAGCTGGAAGCAGAAGTGGGCGGTGCACATGGCCTGCAAAGTCAGCTCTGGTTCCGCCGGTTGTGGACGAGCATGACTCACCCAGGCCATGGCGAGCACCATGTCGCCCCTTGCTACCCGGCGAATTGGCCCTTCCAGCGCCGGACCTCCCGCCACAAGCCGTTCCAGCGCTTCTCTGGACCAGTCCACGCCCCATGGCCACGACTCCATGTACAGCTCCCCGCTCACGAACGCCAGAAGCATCACCGCCATGCCCCATAAGCTCGGTATGACCGCCAGAGCCCTCAGCCAGAACAGGTTCGACTGCTGCA